>FXBF010000077.1_pt1 | contig 27828 bp, 24 predicted proteins | sample 5335321 | NCBI WGS metagenome assembly FXBF01 (sample SAMEA103928391, study PRJEB20085) | sediment metagenome | isolation source: sediment
GAAACGCTCTCGGCGACATCCAACAATTGATGAGCGGTCTCGCGGCCGTCTTTCACGCAGTCGGGAAGACCGATGCCGCGGAAGCCGCTCCCCGTGACGTACAGGCCCGGGTGCCCGGCGAGCGCCGCATCGATCTGGCCGCTGCGCCAGCCGTGCCCCACATCGTATTGCGGGTTTGACCGCGTCCAGCGGTAGATGCGACTGAAGATGGGTTCGGCGGTTACTCCGGCGATCTGGCGGAGCTCCTCCCGGCACATCCGGACGATCCCTTCGTCATCCAACTCGAGCTGCTCGGCGGTCCTGTCGCCGCCGACGAAACAGCGGACCAGGAACCCATCCGGCGGGGAGCGGTGCTCGAACTTGTTGCTGATCCAGGTGGCGCCGTTGATACGCCGCTTCTCGCAGTTCGGGACCAGGAATCCGTAGCCACGCAGGCGACCGCCGAGGTCGCTTCGCCGGTAAGCGAGGAACACGGCGCCGGAGCTGACGTAACGGATCGACTTCATCACCTTCCTCAACGAACCGAACTCGTCGCCGAGAAGTCGTGCCGCGACCCACGCCGGCGCGGCGAGTATCACATCGGAATAGCCGCCACGAGTGCCTTCCGCGGTCTGCAGCGCGTAGCCCTCCTGGGTCTTCCGCACCGAGCTGACATCGACGTTCAGGAAGATGCGCGTGTCATCGAGTCGCTCGGTGATCGCCTCCACCAGCTTCCCGAGCCCGTCCCGCAGCGAGCAGAAGACGGGAAGCGTTCGACCGTCGGAGCGGCTGCTCTGAGGCGCCTTCAGCATGGTGAGCAGCAAGCTGCGGTTCTTCGCCACCATCTGCGGGAAGCGCGGGAAAGTGCTATAGATGCTCAGCCGGTCCGGATCGCCGGAGTAGATCCCGGCGATCAACGGGTCGATGATGCGTGCCACCGCCTCACGACCCAGACGCCGGCCGAAGAAATCGGCCATCGACTCGTCTTCTCCAACCTGCCCGCGGGGCAGGACCAGATCCGCCGCCACGCGCAGCTTGGCGCGCCAGGAGACCACGCCGCTGCTCATGTAGGCGCTCAACTTTCGCGCCCAACTGCTCCCCGTTCCGTAGGGAAGCGGCCTGAGCTTCCCCCTGGAGTAAAGGGCGACGCCGCGGTCCTCGTCCCGCGTCGGAATGATGTCGTCCCCGAGCCCGAGCTCACGACAGAGCTCGAGCGCTGCCGGCTTCAAGGTGAGTATCGCGTCCGGTCCGGCATCGAGGATGTAATCGCCTTCGCGCTCGGTGAGGATCACCCCGCCCAGCCTGTCCCTCGACTCGTATAGGTCGACGGAGAAAGGCAGAGCCTGTTCCCGCCGCTGCCTGGCCAGCTCGTAGGCGGCGGCGAGGCCCGCGATGCCACCGCCGACGATGGCGATTCGACGCGCCGAGGCGTTGCTCATCGCTCCACCTCAGCCGTAGGTGGGATAGGTGGGGGCCTGCAGATCATCCTCCGGAAGGCGTGCTACCTCATCAAGCTCGCCGGCCTCCGCCTTCCGCACCACTTCGGCGAGCGCGGCGATGAACTTCGGGCTGGTGCCCAGCGCCGCCGCCCTGAAGAAAGCGAGACCGCGCGCCGCCGCGTCCTGCTTGCCCTCGACGTCGAAGTCGTAGAGCGTCTCGAGGTGCTCGGACACGAAACCGACGCTGCAGCAGATCACGGCCTCATGACCTTCGGCCGCGATCTCATCCAGGGTCTCGGCCAGGGTGGGCCCCAGCCACCTGTCCTTCGTCGCGCCCCGGCTGGTGAAAGCGAAGCGCCAGGTCAGGCCATCGAAACGCTCGGCGACCAGGCGACCGGTTTCCAGCAGCTGCTCGCGGTAGGGGTCGCCTTGCTCGAGGATTCTTTCCGGTAGGCTGTGAGCGGTGAAGATCACCGGGGCATCTGCGCGCATGTCCTCCGGCACCTGCTCCATCGCTTCGCGCAGCTTCGCTTCCAGCGCGTCGATGAACAGCGGCTCAGCATGATACGATTTGATGCAGAGGACGTCGACCGGCGTCTCCAGCTCCTCGAGCCCTTCCCGAACGTAGTCCAGGTACTGGGCGATGCTCATCGTCGAGTAGTGAGGCGCCAGCGTGATGGCTACGGCTCTTTCGATTCCATCTACGGCCATTCCTCTCACCGCCTCGGGGATATAGGGATGCCAATGCTTCATCCCGAGGTAACCGTGATAGTCGCCACCGGAGGCGTTGAGTCGCTCTTCCAGCGCCTTCATCTGATCGACCGTCGTCTGATAAAGGGGCGACGGGCCACCGATCAGGCCGTAACGACGCTTGAGGTCCTCCACCGCCTCATGCGAGGGCGCGTGGCCGTGACGGATGTGGGTGAGATAGGGTCGCACACCGTCCAACGTCTCGGGCGTACCGTAGGCCATCACCAGCAAACCCGTTGCACTCTTCTTCGGCATCGCTCTTCCGATGTCGTCTTGATCGCGGCCCTGTCTCAGCCGACAGGATAGCTGTGCACCGTCTCGATGACGGCGTCCACGGACTCCGTCGGCGTCGGAGGCAGCACGCCATGTCCGAGGTTGAAGATGTAACCGTTGCCGGCATCCGCCTGCTCGAGGATCGAAGTCACTCTTTCCACAAGGAGTTCCTTGGGCGCCATGAGGAGCACGGGATCGAGATTCCCCTGCACGGCGAACTCCGGTCCGACGATCTCCCTTGCCCGGTCGATGGGAAGCCGCCAGTCCACACCGATCACCTCGCCGCCCGCCTCCTTCATCGCGTCAAGCAACGTGGCCGTGTTGGTGCCGAAGTGGATGCGAGGCACGTCGTACTCGGCGAGACCTTCCAGCACCGAACGCGAGTAGGGCAAGACGTATGCGCGATAGTCCTCGGGCGAGAGTGCTCCGACCCAGCTATCGAACATCTGGATCGCCTGGGCGCCCGCCTCGATCTGGGCGGCCAGGTAGTCGCGCGTCATCTCAGCGACCCGCCGCATCAGCCGGTCCCACGCATCCGGCTGCTGGTACATGAACGACTTCATGAGCAGGTAATCCCTCGACGAGCCGCCCTCGATCATGTAGCTGGCGAGCGTGAACGGCGCGGCGGCGAAACCGATGAGCGGGATTTCCCCGTCCAGTTCGCCGCGCACGATCCGTACGGCGTCGAGCACGTAGCCGAGCTCGACCTTCGGATCGAACGACCTCAGCGCATCGACGTCCTCGGGCGTGCGAATCGGCTTCTCGATGACCGGCCCTTCGCCGGCGGCGAAGTGGAAGCCGACGCCCAGCCCCTCCAGCGGCAGCAGGATGTCGGCGAAGATGATGGCGGCATCCAGGTCGAACCGGTTGATCGGCTGCAGGGTGACCTGGGCGGCCAGCTCCGGTGTGCGGCAGAGCTCGAGGATCGAGCGCTCTTTCCTGAGCGCGCGGTACTCGGGCATGTAGCGGCCGGCCTGGCGCATCAGCCAGACGGGCACGCGGTCGACGGGCTCGCGCCGGCAGGCGCGGACGAAGTTGTATTCGTGGCTCATGGTGCGCGGAAACTAGAGAGGACCGGGGTCTCCTGCAAACTCCCCTAGGCTGAGAAGTAGGTCGCCTCGGGATGGTGCACGACGAGGGCCGCGGTGGCGAGTTCCGGTATCAGGGCACCGGCCTCGGTGAGGTCCATCCCGAGACGCTCTCGGGCCGGCAGCAGCTTGAAGACGAACTCGTGCTGACGGTGGTCCGGGCAGGCACCGTAGCCCCAGGAATACCGAAGGCCGCGGTCATCCTGGACTCCAAGCTCCCGGCGGATCAGGCGGTGGACGTACTCGGCGCCGGCTTCCGCCAGGCGGACACCGAACCCGTGCAGGTAGTAGCCCTCCGAGTATTCGCCCGAGCCCATCATGCCTGACGACTTCTCGAGCAGCGTCTCGCCGACGGTGACGATCTGCAAGGCCACGACATCCTTTCTCCCGCTCTCAGCGCTGGCGAAGTAGTCGGCCAGACAGAGCCTGTTCGCATGTGGCTGGCGCGGGAAACCGAAGCGGCCCACTTCCTTCCCGTGGTCCGAGGGATCGAAGAGGACCAGGGCATCGCCATCGGCCACGGCGGGAAAGAACCCGTAGGCGGCTTGGGGCCGGAGCCAGCCCGAGGTCAGTGCCTCCTGCTTGTAGCGCTCGAGCCGCGGCTCGAACTCCTCGTTCAGCAGCCGCTCCCACTGCTCGCCCTTGGCGTTCTTGGCGCCCCAGTGGAGCCGGTAGAGGGTGTTGAGGTCGATGAGCGGGAAGAGCTCGCCCAGCGGAAGGCGATCCAGCACCTTCACTCCCCAGAAGGCCGGCGCCGGGATCTCCACGTCTCGCGACGGGCCGACCCGCGACTCTGCCGGCCGCATCGCCTCGGCCTTCGCCTTGAGCGCCTCGCGCCTGGCGACGCCCTCGTGGATCTCCGCGTGGCGGGCCCGCACGAACTCCTCGCGCTTCTCCGTATCCATGAGCGAGTCGATGGTCGCCAGCCCGGCGAAGGCGTCCTTGCAGTACCACACGCCGGGTGCGAAGAGCGTCTGCTGGTCCTCGTCGACGAATGCCGCCGCGCGGATGAATGACGGATTGATGGCCGCGCCGCCGCAGAGAAGCGGGTACTCGAGGCCCCTGGAGTGCAGTTCCTGCACGCAGAGCGGCATCTGCTTGGAGGTGGAGACCAGGAGGGCCGAGAGGCCGATAGCGTCGGCCCCGACTTCCTCCGCCTTCTCGATGATCCGGTTCAGCGGGACCTGCTTGCCCAGATCGTAGACCGTGAAGCCGTTGTTGATCAGGATCGTGCCGACGAGGTTCTTGCCGATGTCGTGGACATCGCCGAAGACCGTGGCGAGGACGATCTTGCCCTTGGTTTGCCCCTCGACGTGATCGAGGTACGTCTCGAGTCGCGCCACCGCCCGTTTCATCACCTCGGCCGACTGCAGTACGAACGGCAGGATCAACTCCCCAGTCCCGAACTTGTCGCCCACCTCTTTCATCGCCGGCAGCAGCACGTTGTTGAGCGTCCAAACCGCCGCCGGATCATCGCCGCCACGGTTCCCGATCGCCCGATCCACCAGCTCCTCGATCCCTTCGCGCACCCGGTGCAGGATCTTCCAGTGGATCGCCTCTTCCGGCGTCATGTCCGCGGTGGGATCGACCTTCTCCAGTTGTTTGGTCTCGTGCTCCTCGAAGTAGTCGATGAAGCGGGCCAGGGCATCGTCACGACGGTTAAAGATCAGATCATCGGCCAGCGCGCGCTGTTCCTCATCCACCTCGGCGTACGGGGTGACGTGGGCCGCGTTGACGATGGCCATGTCGAGCCCGACTTCCACGCAGTGATGGAGGAAGACGGAGTTGAGCGCCTTTCGCGAATGAGGCTGAAGCCCGAAAGAGACGTTGGAGACGCCGAGGCTGCAGAGGACACCCGGCAGCTCCTTCTTCAAGAGGCGCACGCCCTCGATGGTCTCGACCGCGGACTCGCGGAACTCCTCCGCGCCGGTGGCGAGTGTGAAGGTGAGGGTGTCGAAGATGAGGTCTTCGGGCCTGAGATCATACTCGCCGACGCAGATGTCGTGGATGCGCCGCGCGATCTCCAACTTGCGCTTGGCGGTCTTGGCCATCCCCTCTTCGTCGATGGTGAGCGCGATGACCGCAGCGCCGTGCTCCACCGCGTGGGGGACGACCGAATCGATTCGCGCCCGGCCGTTCTCCAAATTGATGGAATTGATGATCGCGCGGCCGGGGTATCGCTTGAGTGCGGCCTCCACGACGTCCACCTCGGTGGTGTCGACGACGATCGGCGCGCTCACGCCTTGGGCCAGAAGCTTCACCACGGTCCGCATCTGGTCGGCCTCGTCCTGACGCTCCGTCAGGGCGACGCACACATCGAGGAGATGGGCACCGCCGTCCACCTGGTCACGCGCCACCTGCAGGATCTCGTCGTAGTTATCCTCCAACAGCAGCCGCTTCACCTGGCGTGAGCCCTGGCTGTTGACCCGCTCACCGATGAGCGTGGGAGCCGGGATCTGAGCCATGTCGTACGCGGTGATAGCGCTGGAGACCCGCGGCACGGTCTTCACGTCACGGCGGAGTGGCTCTTTCCCCCAGACTCGATCGACCACTTCCTTCAGGTGGACCGGCGTGGTTCCGCAGCAGCCACCGACTATAGAGACGCCGATTCGCGTTGCGAACTCCTCGTGCGCCGCCGCCAGCTCCTCCGGTGTGAGGTCGTAGACGGCCAGGCCGCCTACGTTGCGGGGCATCCCGGCGTTGGGGATGACGCTCACGGGGAGCCGGCTGCTCCCGCATAGATAGCGGATGGGCTGGCGCATGTGCTCCGGCCCGGTGGAGCAATTGAGCCCGATCACGTCCACCCGAAGGGCTTCCAGCGTGACGAGCGCCGCTTCGATGTCCGTGCCCAGGAGCATGCGCCCCGATGTGTCGAGGGTGGGCTGGACCTGGATCGGCACCCAGACGCCGGCTTCGCGGAAGGACCTTCGGATGCCGGCTACCGCCGCCTTCATCTCCAGGATGTCCTGGCCGGTCTCGATCAGCAGGACGTCCACGCCCCCCTCGACGAGACCGCGGGCCTGTTCCGCGAAGGCGTCGGCGAGCTGGTCATAGGTGATCCGGCCGAGCGTCGGGTCCGAGGTGCTGGGCAGATGGCCCGAGGGCCCCATGCTGCCGGCGACGAAGCGCGGCCGGTCGGGCACCGAGAAGTCGCCGGCCACTTCCCGGGCGATGACCGCGGCGGCCCGGTTGATGTCGACGACCCTGCCCTCCAGCCCGTACTCCGCGATGCTCAGCCGGTTGGCCCGGAACGTATCGGTCTCGATGACGTCGCAGCCCGCCTCGAGGAAGGAGGCGTGGATGCCGCGGATCACGTCGGGGCGCGTCAGAACCAGGTGGTCGTTGCACCCCTCGAGGTCGGGGCCGCCGAAGTCGTCTGCCGACAGCTCGAGCGCCTGGATGCTCGTCCCCATCGCCCCGTCGAAGACGAGGATCCGTTGTTCGAGCATGTCCAGGTATGTGCTCTGCTTCATCCCGGCCCTTTCGACAAAAGCCCCGCTGGCGGTCGGCCGTGCGGGGCGCGTAGTCTACAGATTCGTCTGTCCCGGCACTTTAGACCTTTGTTTCTGCAGGGTTACCAACACCCGCGCGGCGGTGGCAAGCGGCCACAAATCCGTCCGCCGTCAGACCTTCTATTGTCGCTTCACTATCGCCAAGAGTACAGCTCAGGTCAAGGCCAAGCCGGTAGCCCCTTGAACCCCCGTCGTAGCGACCGTACCGTTCCGACACAGCCGCGCGCGCCGGCCTCGGCGACTACTCCCACACATCTCGAGGGAGGCATCTATGCCCAGGGCATGCAGGATACTGCTCGTTCTGTCGTTCTTCTTCGTCTCGACGGCAACGGCGCAGACCGATGTAAGAGCTGACATACCGCTGATCCAGCGCGCCGATACGGCCCGAATCATCGGCTCGGACACGGCGCAGGTCATGATCGACGAGTTCATCGATTTCGCCTCCCCCGACTGCCGTCAGTTTCATATGGAAAAGGCCGATTCCCTGCAGGCTCTGGTCGTGGAGGAAAACGCGATCTTCATAATCAGGGTCTTCCCGATTCCGCGCCTGATGCGGGGCTTCCAAGCGGCGGAGGCCGCTTTTTGCGCGGCCGCGTTTGCGGGCCAGCCCGGCTTCCTCGGGATGCTGGATCAGCTGTTCACGTACCAGAACGCATGGCGTGGCGAGCTGGACCCAACGCCATTTTTCGAGGCGTACGCGGAGGATCTGAACGTGCCTCTGGCCGAGTTCCGCGACTGCATGAAGCGTGATGCCATGGCGCCGTTGATCATCAACGATATCCGCCTGGCTAAAGACGCCGGGGTGCTAGGAACCCCGACTTTCGTGTTCAACAAGACCGAAGAGTTCAACGGGGACGAGAAGTTCTACGGCGTCCAGCCGATGTCCCGCTTCGAGGAGTCGATCGAGAACATCCGACAGCGTTAGCGGTACCCGCAGGTTAACCGCTCAGCTCTAGCTGCCCTCTCTCCCCGACTCGAGCGCCTCGGATGGCGGCACGCCCTGCTCGAGCAGCTCGTAGTCGAGCTCGGCCTCCCCGACGTTGACCTGCACTGTCTCGAACCTTCACTTATCTTCCCAGAGTGCGGGCCCCGGCCGCCCGCTGTCTCGATCTCAGAATGCCCCAAATCGGGTCCGGTTGACGGCGGCAGGTGACCGGCCATCTTCCTCAACCTGGAAGCTCATGCTCCATATATACCGCGTATTCGCGAGGCAGCGACGCCTGAGCCACCTGGCCACGGTCGTGGGAGGCGTGGGCCTGGCCACGTTCCTGGCCTGCGCCTCAGCCAACGAAGGTGCCAGCTCGAGCGGCTACCGCGGTCGGCTTCTCGCACAGCCGCGGGAGAAAGTCGACTTCACCCTGCAGGACACCGAGGGCGAGCCCTTCCGTTTCCGGGAAGAGACGGACGGTTACGTGACGCTCGTCTTCTTCGGTTACACCAATTGTCCGGATGTCTGTCCCATTCACATGGCGAACATCGGGAAGGTGCTGGGAGACTTCCCGTTCGAGCTGCGCCAGCAGTTCAAGGTCGTCTTCGTAACCACCGACCCGGAACGTGACACGCCCGAGCGAATGCGGCAGTGGCTGGACAACTTCGATCCCTCCTTCATCGGGTTATGGGGAAGCGAGGACGAGGTCAACGAGATCGCGGTGTCTCTGGGCCTCCCGGCTTCCGTGAAGGTGGAGACCGAGGACGGCGGTTATGCGGTGGGACACTCGGCACACGTCATGGCGTTCACGAAAGACAACCTGGCCCACATCCTCTATCCGTTCGGAACCAGGCAGGCCGATTGGGCACACGATCTTCCGAAACTGGTAACTGAGAGATGGAGCGAATGATGAGGAAACGGACTACCGTCGCTATGCATACGGTCGCCGCTTCGACTCCGGTGGCGGGAGTGACCGAGATCCACAAAACGGTGGAGCAGGCCGGCACGATGAGGATGGTACCTGTAGCTTCCCTGCCATTGCCGGCGGGCGGCGAGCTGCGCATCGCGCCGGGCGGTTATCACATCATGCTTCTCGAGTTGCGGGAGGATTTCGCGCCGGGCGATAGCGTCGACGTAACACTCCGCTTCCGCGACGCGGGCGACGTGGCGGCGCGCGGCCAGGTTCTGAAATACGTCGACATCGAGCAGGCCCTCACCGGGGCGCAGTAGCGCAACCCCGGCGGGACCGGCCAAGCGATGCGGTGGTGGTGCTCTTCCTCTCAGGGGATCGCATGGACCTGGACGTGGCAGCCGTTTCCCGGCGTCTGGCTGTTCATCATCCTCGTCGCGCTCGCCTACGCGTGGTATCTTCGCGGGCTCCCTGCGCCCCCGGATCCAGAGCAGAAACGCCATAGGAGACTCCAGATCGGCCAGTTCGCGGCGGGGCTGTTCTGCTTGTGGCTCGCCCTGGACTGGCCGCTGGGTCCTCTCGGCTCCGGGTACCTGGCGAGCATGCACATGGTGCGGTATCTGCTCATCTCGCTCATCGCGCCGCCGCTCCTGCTCCTGGGCCTGCCCGAAGAAGCGTACGCGGGGTTGAAGAACCACCGGCGGATTCTCGCTTTCCTCCACAACACGACCCAGCCGCTCATCGCCTTCTTCATCTTCAACGTCGTCATCAGTGCCGCACACTGGCCGTCGCTGGTGGACCGGCTGATGGCCACACAGGTCGGCTCTTTCTTTCTCGACATCGTCTGGCTTGCCGCAGGGCTGATCTTCTGGTGGCCGGTAGTCAGCCGGGTCCCCAAGTGGCCGGGATTCACGCACGTCTGGAAGTTGGCCTACCTGGGTTTCAACGGGATCATCATCCGGCCGGTCTTCTTCATCTTGCTGTTCAGCAAGTATCCGGCGTACGCGACCTACGAGCTGGCACCGCCGATAGGCCGGACATCGGCATTCAGCGACCAGCAGCTGGCGGCGGGGGTCATGAAGCTGGGAAGCGCATGGATCATGGTGATCGCGATGGCCTTCGTGTTCGCCGCCTGGGTGCGCGCCAGCGAGAAGAGCGCCCGCGCTTCTACTGCGGCGCCTTCTTGACCGGAGGCAGCGCCGACCGTAGACTGAAGAAGAGAATCGGAAGCACGACGGCGGGCGGAACACCACGGAAGCCGGTGAGAATCCGGCACGGCCCCGCCACTGTGTGAGGCCCGGCGAAGAGCCGGAAGAAGCTAGCTCGACACGCCACTGGGACCGGGCTGGAGGTCTTGGGAAGGCGAGCTCGGCTGCCTCGAGTCAGGAGACCTGTTCCGCCCCGTGCGCCATAGCACTCTTCCAGGGTAAGACGTGCGGGCTTTCTTATTGCCTTCGAGGAACCACATCGGACGCCGCCCGGCGGGAGCGGGAGCTCTTGCGTGGGCAGTACTCGCCGGCCTGTTCCTGCAGACCACCCCTGAGATCGCTGAAGCCCAGTATCCGGGTGAGCTCAGCGGCCGCGTCGCAGACGCCATCACCGGTGAACCGCTGGAGAGCGTACTGGTCGAGGTGCTAGGTGTCGGTCTTACCGCGCTCAGCGACGGCCGGGGCGAGTACCGGATCCGCGGGCTCGAAGCAGGCCGCTACACGGTGCAGTTCAGCCGGCTGGGCTACGAGCCGCAGTGGCAGGACGTTGAGGTGCGTAACGGAGAGGTCTCGCGGCTCGGCGTACAGCTGGGGGCACGTCCTGTGCCGATCGCGGAGGTCCGCGCCGAAGCGGAGGCCGGCAGCTCACCGGGTGTGATCTCCATATCGCGTAAGGAGATCGAGCAACGCGGTGAGTTGACCGCCGGCGGCCTGCTGGAAGGGCGCCCCGGACTAGTGGTTCAGCGTCGAGGGCCGGCCGGCCCTCAAACCGTGAGCATCCGAGGTAGCTCTGCCGACGAAGTTCTGGTGCTGCTGGACGGAGCGCCGCTGAACGACCCGCTCAGCGGTGAAGCCGACCTGTCGACTATCCCGGCGTCGCAGATCGAGTCGATCACCGTGCTCAGCGGCAGCCAGTCGGCGCGCTACGGTCCAGGCGCGGCGGCCGGCGCCGTTCTGATCGAGTCGCGGGCGACGGCTCCGCCCTTTGGAGCGCGGCTCGAGACCGGATCGCTGGGCTTCTGGTCGGGCGGCGCGGAGACGAGCGGCAGCGCGCTCGGTTTCACCTGGTCGGCAGGCGGGAACGCCCGGACGGTCGACGGCGCGTTCGAGTTCCAGCGCCCCGATGCGCTGGGCGGCGGCACCGAGGTCAGGGTGAACGCGGACGTTTCAGAGGCGAGCGTCTTCGGGGCCGCAGCGGGAGATCTGGCCGGCGGCGCGTTTCGACTCCGGGCCGGTTATACGCAGCTCAAGCGCGGTATCCCGAGCCCGAGCTTTTCGCCGACGCCCACGGCCCGTCAAGACCTCACCCGTTGGCGCGGGCAGGCGGCGTGGGAGCGTGAGCAGGGTCGTTCGTCGCTGTCGCTGCAGGTCCACGGCGTGATGCAGGACATGCGCTTCTCCGACCCGAACCCACCCATTGGACTCCCTTACGAGAGCCGCACCGACGCGCTTGTCCTCGGTGGCCGGCTAGCGAGCGCTGTCTCTCTGGACGGCTTCATCGAGTCGCTTTCCGGCGGTCTGGAGCTTCGGCAGCAACGCTACAAGAGCAACGCGCTCGACGAAGCCGCCCCCGGCGGCCGTCTCGACTTCGGCGTCTTCCTCGCCGGGCAGCTCGCGGCGACGAGCTCCGCGAACAGCCCGCGGCTCGTTGCTGCGCTGCGACTCGATCATGACGACCTCGCCGGGACCTGGTACGCGACGCACGAGCTGACGCTCACTGCGAGGGCTGGCCCTGCCGCGTTTTACGTCAGGCAGGCCAGCAGTTACAGCCCGCCCGGCTTCGGCGACCAGTTCTTCAAGGAAGGCGTGGCGGTCCAGCCCAACCCGGATCTGCGTGCCGAGCGGGTACCCAACGATCTGAGCGCGGGCACCAGCATCGAAGGGGCCATCGGAACGGTGGCCATCGGACGGTTAGCGGTCGACGGCTACGTCGCCGACGTGAAGGACATGATCATCTGGTCGCCCGATTTCCGCTTCGTCTGGAGCCCGCGGAACTTCGATGTAAAGCGGAGAGGCTTCGACGCCGAGGCGCAGCTCGAGTTACCGCCGCAGAGGCTTTCCCTATCGGCGACGTACAGCCTGGCGCGGGCCACGTACGACCGGCCGGGCGACGACACCGTACAGGTGATCTACCGGCCCCGGCATAGCGGGAGCATCACGGCATCCTGGCGGCCCGTGCGTTGGGAGATCGCGGTGGACGCGCGCTTCATCGGTACGCGCTATCCCGTGCCCGCCCCGCTCAACGCTCTCGACCCTTACTGGACGGTGCATCTGCGTCTGCGCCGCAGCTTCGATGCGGGCAGCTGGGAGATCGTCCCGACGCTGGCCGTGGATCGTCTACTCGACAGCGAAGACTCGCTGATCTTCGGCTACCCGGAGCCGGGGCGAATCATCCGCTTCGAGGTCGCGGCGCGGCCGCGCGGACACTGACCGAAAAGAAAAAGGAGAGCGACCAGTGCGAATTGACCCGTTCCTGAAGACGACAGCATTCATCGCGACCTTCGTGATCACGCTGGCCGCATGCGGCGATGACGACCCTACCGGGCCGGTAAGCCCGCCCGGCGTGGAGACCGCGGTCGTCGTCAACAGCGTAGAGCTGTCGATCACCGTATTCCTGGTCGACGACCTGCAGAACACACGCACGATCGGACTCGCGCAGGCCGGCTCACCGGTGACTGTGGCGGCGCGAAAGAACCTGGTCGTGGTGCCCCTTGGGTTCTTGAGCGCAGCGGCAGTCGTCGACCTCACCACGGATGACGTAAGCACTATCGCGTTGCCGGACAACTCGGGCGCGACGGGTGCTGCGTTCCTCAACGATTCGATCGTCTATGTCGCGAACCCGAACCTGAACACGGTGAGCGTCCTCAACGTGTCGAGCGGAACCGCTGAGGACGAAATTGACGTCGGCGGTTTCCCGCAGGCGGTGGCGGTGGGCGGCGGTCGCGTTTTCGTCATGAACGCCGAGCTCGACCAGACCTTCCAACCGGCGGAGGCCGGTGGCGTCTCAGTGATCGACCCGGCATCCAACACGGTGATCGCGACCATCATCCTTACCGGCTTCAACCCTTCCGCTGCAGCGTTTGGCCCGGACGGCCTGCTCTACGTGATAAACTCGGGGACCTTCGGCCAGGGAGACGGCAGCCTATCGGTGGTAAACCCGGGCACCCTCGAAGAAGTAGAGCATCACACCGGTTTCGGTGAGTTCCCCGGGGACATCGCGTTCGACTTGGCCGGCGACGCGTACGTCAGTTCTTTCGCTTACGGCATCGCCGTCTGGGATGCCGCCGGCGATGTGTTCATCAATCCACCTTCCGATCCCCTGCTGGTCGAAGGCAACGCTATCTCCAGCGGACTGGGCTTCGATTTCGATGGCCGCCTCTACACGCTGATACCCGGCGACTGCATCGCACCGAGCGTGGCTTACCGAGTGACGACCGCGTCCGCGGAACAAGTCGACGTCGGGATCTGTCCCATCGACATCGCATTCACCAACGTGGCAAGTCCGTTAGTGCGATGACGCGCTTCGTCTTCGGCCTGCTCCTCACCGCCGTCGCCTGCTCCGGTGACAGCAGTGAAAAGTCATCGACCGAAGGAAGAGCTCGGACCGGGCCACCGCCCCAACGCATCATCTCGCTCATACCTTCGGCGACGGAGACGATAGTCGCGCTGGGCGCCGCCGGCCGGCTGGTGGCCCGCAGCGAGTTCGACGTCGATCCAGCCCTGGCCCATCTTCCGTCCGTCGGAGAGGGACTCACGCCCAGCCTGGAGCAGCTGACGATGCTGGAGCCCGACCTGGTCGTGGCGTGGCCGGACAATCCGGCCCGCTCGGTGGTCGGGCGACTGGGTGATCTCGGTGTCACCATCTACTCGCCGCAGGTCCAGACGCTGGCCGACCTGCGAGACGCTACCAGAGAGCTCGGTCGGATCCTCGGGCTCCAGAGCGCCGCCGATTCGCTCATCGCAGAGATCGACGCAGGGCTTGAAGAGGTCCGCCGCGCCGTAGCGGGTCGTGAACGACCTACCGTCTTCTACGTTGTCTGGTACGAGCCGGCGACCACCAGCGGCTCCGACACTTACATCGACGAGCTGATCGAGATCGCCGGCGGTCGTAACGTGTTCGTGGACGCGCCCGGGCAGTGGCCGCGCGTGAGCCTGGAGGAGGTGGTGCGGCGGCAGCCGGACATCGTGCTGCTATCGCAGACTGAGGACACGCAGATCGATGTCGAACGGCTGCGCTCGGCGGTCGGCTGGCGCGAGCTGGCCGCGGTTCGAGACGGGCACGTCGTTCAGGTAGATGCCAACCTGTATAACCGGCCGGGTCCCCGGGTGACGGAAGCCGCCCGCCGGCTTGCCGCCCTGCTCCACCCGGAAGCATTCCGAGGCGCGACGGAACGGTGACAGCGGGCGACGGGGCACGGCTGCTCTCGCTGGCGCTTCTCGCAGGCGCCGTACTGGTGGCGAGCATCGCGTTTGGGGCGGCGGACCTGCCCGTGCGCAGCGTCATCCGCGCGCTGAGCGGCGGCGGCGAAGAGCCGGCACGCACGATCGTGCTCAACCTGCGGCTCCCGCGGGCAGTGCTGGCCCTGCTGGTCGGCGGCGCGCTGGGGCTGGCCGGCGCCGTCTTCCAGGCGCTGCTTCGCAACCCGCTGGCCGAGCCCTACGTGCTGGGCGTGTCAGGCGGCGCCGCCGTGGGCGCCGTGGCCGTCGTGGTCCTGGGCTGGGGCCTCCAGGCGCCCTGGTCGGTTCCCGTCGCCGCCCTGATAGGGGCGTTGACCGCCATCGGCCTGGTTCTACGCATCGCCACTGGCGCCGCCCGTGGTCTCGACACCCGCGTTCTGCTGCTCGCCGGTGTGGTGGTGGCCGCCTTCTTCAACGCCGTGATCCTGCTGCTGCTCACCTTCGCCTCGGCGGAGACTTTCCGTTCCGCCATCTTCTGGATGATGGGAAGCCTGGCGGCGGCCAGCTGGCCGGCGGTGCTCATTTTGAGCGCGTACCTGGTTCCGGCCATGCTCGTGCTGCTGCTGATGGCGCGATCGCTCAACCTGTTGGCCGTGGGAGAGGAGACCGCGCTCTACCTGGGAACGCGCGTGGAGCGTGTGAAGCTGGCGGCCTATCTGATCGCATCGTTGTTGGTGGCGGCGGCCGTCGCGGTGAGCGGGATCATCGGCTTCGTCGGCCTCATCGTGCCGCACGCGATCCGCCTGATGTGGGGGAGCGATCACGAGCTGCTGCTTCCGGCATCGGTCCTGGCCGGGGGCGGGTTCCTGCTGCTGGCCGATACAGTGGCGCGCACGATTGCGGCGCCCGCCGAACTGCCGGTTGGCGTGATCACAGCACTGGTGGGCGTGCCGCTCTTCATCCTCCTGCTGACCCAGAGGGCGGTGTGAACGGGCCGGCGGCGGTCTTTGCGGCGCGCGAGCTTCACTTCCGCTACGAGGACGCGGCGGAACCCGCGTTGGGAGGGGTGAGCCTGAAGGTCGATCCCGGCGCGCTCTACTCGATCATAGGGCCGAACGGCTCGGGCAAGTCGACGCTGTTGAAGCTGCTGATGGGCGCCCTCGAGCCTGGGAGTGGCGAAGTCGAGTACGCCGGCCGAAGAGTGGCGCAGTGGGGCCGCCGGGCGCTGGCGCAGCGGATCGGAGTCGTCCCGCAGGGCGAGGAGCTGGCCTTCCCGCTCAGCGTACTGGAGATGGTGGCGATGGGCCGCTACCCTCACCTTGGCGTGCTGGGCCGGCCGGGACCGAGGGACCGGGAGGCGATCGAGGAAGCGATGACGCGGTGCGATGTCATCGAGCTCGCCGAGCGGCCGATCTCGACGCTGTCGGGCGGCGAGCGGCAGCGCGCGCTCATCGCCCGAGCGCTGGCCCAGCGGCCCGAGACGCTGGTGCTGGACGAGCCCACCGTCTCACTCGACATCCGACACGAGATGACGATCTTCGAATTGCTCGCCGAACTGACGGGCAGGGACGGCGTCACCGTCGTACTGGTGACCCACCATCTCAACCTCGCGGCGCGCTATGCCGACCGGCTGCTGCTGTTGAACGGGGGTCTCGCCGTTGCCGAAGGGCCGCCGGAGCACGTCCTGACGCGTGAGACGATCGAGCGCGTCTACGAATGGTCGGTGGTGGTGAGCGCGCACCCGGGCCCGGGGCGTGACGCGGGCGCTCCGCAGGTCACGCCGCTGGCCGGGAGCGACTAGCTCACTTCCCCGGCACGAAACGGCGAAGGCCGGCGGTGCTCGTCGTACCAGAATGCGCCGGGGAAATCGACTTCCTCGACGTTCTTCTTTCCACTCCAGCTCTGGATGTCGACGCGGAAGACGGACGTGCGGTCGAGCTCCTCCTGATTCGCAGGCCGGTAGTCCCGGTCGGGCTTCAGGTGCGGCGCGTACTTGTCCAGCAAGAGCTGTAGAGCCCGGCGCTGCTCATCGTCATCCTCCACCACGGTTCCTCGTCCGAACACGGTAACGCCGCCGTACTCGACGCTGAACTCCAGCGCTATCTCATCGGGGAGAATCCTGCCCATCTCGCTCACGCTGAAGCAGACCCGCCCATCGTCTTCCAGATTCGAACGCGTCCGCCCGATTCGCGCCGTGTGCAGGTAGATGGCGTGCGCCCCCTCGTCGTAGACGTAGAGGTTCGTGTTGATGAACGGCTGTCCGTCGGAGACGGTGGCCAGAGCGCCCCACGCACCCGAGTGCAGGAAGGCCCGAATCCAGGCATCATCCGCGGCTTTGTCGTGCCGGCGCACTTCGTTGACCTGCCCATCGGGATTGTCTGTGAGCATCCGCTACCCTCCCATTGGCGGTAAGGATGTCCTATAAATAGAAGGCGTAATGGTGTCTACAACAGACCTTCAAGCGGGCTCGCCGGCTTCCTCGTGGCTGGCGGCCGCAGGATCTAGAGGCCCCATGTCCACGACTGCAATCCACGCCGGGACCTCCGGCTTCTCTTATCCGGAGTGGAAGGGCGCCTTTTACCCAGAGAGGCTGCCCCAGAAGGGTTTCCTGGAGTACTACGCGGGGAAGTTCTCCACCGTGGAGATCAACAACACGTTCTACCGCTTCCCCAGGTCGAGCCTGCTGGAGGGTTGGCGCGATGGCACACCTGACGGATTCACGTTCGCGGTGAAGGCGCACCAGGGAATCACCCACAAAGGCCGGTTACAGGATGTCGAAGAGCTGACACGCGACTTCGTGGAGCGCTGCCGGCTGCTGGAGGGCAAGCTCGGCCCCATCCTCTTCCAGCTTCCGCCGAACTTCAAACGCGACGACGAGCGGCTGGCCAACTTCCTCGACATGCTCGACCCGCGGCTGCGCTATGCCTTCGAGTTCCGCCACGAGAGCTGGTTCGACGACGACGTGTTCAAGCTGCTATCGCGGGATGGTACGGCTCTGTGTATATCGGAGGGCGACAAGCTCGACACGCCGAGGGTCGCCACCGGCAGCTTCGTCTACGCTCGCCTCCGTAAGGACGAGTACACGGACGAGGAGTTGGCCGACTGGCACGCCTGGATGAGCGAGCAGGTGGAAGAGGGGCGTGATGTTTTTGCCTACCTGAAGCACGACGAAGACGGGGTTTCGCCGGAGTATGCCCTCCGGCTCCTAGCGGGCATGTAGCATTCCCGCCTTCTTGCCGGAGGGCCGCGGGTTCTTCATGTTAATGCGCCTTTCCGCACCGCAGCTCGGCCCCGGGCGCCCTCACGCCCTCGGACCGCCGGAGGGCTAAGGCTGTGTGAGCGTTGGACATCAAGGAGGGAGACATATGGCCGGTATCTATCGTTCGCTCTACTACGCCGATGTGACGGTCGGTAGCGGCGGCAGGCTGACCATTCCCCAGGAGGTCCGGGAGGACCTCAAGATCGAGGACGGCAACTCGCTGACCCTCCGCGTGGAGGAGAGCCCGGACGGACAGCGGCAGATGGTCATCTGGAAAGCGTCTAAGCAGCCGGAAGAATAGACAGACGCCAGCTTCCGGGGACGGCGAACGGGTGAGGGGAGCGGTTCCGCTCCCCGGTATTCAGTGGGTCGCCCCGTGGATGTAGTCCCGCAACAGGCGATTCTCGAATTCCCTCTCCTCCAGGTGGGAGCTGACCACGTCGCCGATCGAGATAATCCCCACTAGCTGATCTCCATCGATAACGGGCATATGACGAATCCGGTTCTTCGTCATGATGCCCATCACGTAGTCGAGCTTGTCCTCGGGAACGCCGATGATGACGTCTTTGGTCATGACATCGCCGATGACCGTCTCCTTTATCCGGTCACACTGCTCCGCCGCCACCCGGAGGATGTCCCGCTCCGTAATGATCCCTGCGATGCGGCCATCCGCTCCGGTGACTACGAGGCCGCCGATCTTGTGCCTGTTCAGGGTCTCGATGGCGTCCGTGACGGTTCGGTGGGGCTCGATGGTGACAACTTCACTCCCCTTCACACGAAGGATGTCTATGATCCGCACGGTTGGGGCTCCTTTCAACAAGCGCCGTCAGGGTATCAGCTGGGGAGAAACCGGACCCGGCCGGCAGTTTCGCCCGAGGCAGCTGAGCCACTATGAATCAACAAAATTGCTCACTGGCGCCGCTCAGCGCCACCCTTTTGTAAGATGTCACGAATCTTACTCTTGTTAGCCAGGACGACGTATCGGGTCGAGGACGTCCTGGAAGCCGCCGGACGACTGGGCATCGAGGTGGCGGTAGGCGTCGACGGGAGTCAGGCGCTGGCCGATCTGGCCCCGGATTCCACGCTCGAGCTCGACTTCAGCGATGCCGCTGGCAGCGTGCGGCGAATCCTCGAGGCCGCCGAGACGCACCCCCTAGACGCTATAGTCTCGGCCGAGGACGAGGGGACTCTCCTCGCCGCCGAGGCCTCAGCCGCGCTTTCCCTTCCTCACAACCCGCCTGCCGCAGTAGCGGCGGCGCGCTACAAACATCGCATGCGCGAAGCGCTCGCCGGCGCGGGTGTCGCCACGCCCGCATACAAGCTGTTCTCGGTTAACGATGACCCGGCTGTCGCAGCCACACGGGTCGGTTTTCCCTGTGTCGTGAAGCCGGTGTGCCTCTCGGCGAGTCGGGGCGTGATCCGGGCAGACGACGAAGCGGAGTTTGCCGAGGCCTTCCAACGCGTGACCCGGATACTGAAGGAGCCCGATGTAGTGGAACGGCGGGATGGAGCGACAGAGCTGATCCTGGCGGAGGATTTCATCCCGGGTGAGGAGGTGGCGCTGGAAGGCGTACTCTCGGAAGGTGCTTTAAGGGTTCTGGCTCTGTTCGACAAGCCCGACCCGCTGGAAGGGCCGTTTTTCGAGGAGACGCTGTTCGTCACTCCATCGCGGCGAGAGGCGACGGAGCAGGAAGCGATCGCACAGTGTGTGGCGGCGACCGCACGCGCGCTCGGCCTGCGCCACGGGCCCGTGCACGCCGAGCTCCGCATCAACGACGACGGGATCTGGATGATCGAGATCGCGCCGCGCACCATCGGCGGGCTATGCTCGCGCACGTTGCGCTTCGGAACCGGCAGCTCGCTGGAGGAGCTGATCCTGCGCCATGCCGTGGGCATGAGCATCGACGGGCTGGCCCGGGAGTCGCGTGCCGCCGGTGTGCTCATGCTACCAATCCCACGTGCCGGGATGCTGAGGGAGGTTCGTGGAGTGGCGGACGCGGAGATGCTCGAGGGGATCCGGGGCGTGAAGATCAGCATCCCCATCGGACAGGAGGTCATCCCGCTACCGGAGGGGCATCAGTATCTGGGCTTCATATTCGCCAGCGGGGAGACGCCGGAGGAGGTGGAGGGGGTGCTACGCAGGGCTTATGGGCGATTGACGCTGGTTATAGAGTAGAAGCAAACACCGGACATCGAATCTCGAAGTGCATGCAGAACACCGAGCGGGCTGGCTGGATCGGCGAGATCGAGGTTGTCGAGCTCGCCGGCGTACAGCGTACGGTGCGGCGACCATTCCGCCAACGAGATCTTGAAGAGCGGCTCGTTGGGCCCGGACGACTGACACCTTCCGGCACTACTTGGAGGCTTGGTAGTAAGGGTCAGTGCCCATCGAGTGATCGGTCACGTCCACCACCTCGATGATCTCGGGAAAGGCTTCCTTGAGCATCCCCTCGATCCCCTGCTTGAGAGTCACCGTCGCCAAGCCGCACCCCTGGCAGCCGCCGGCGAGCTCGACATACACGATGTTGTCTCGCACGTCGACCAGACCGATGCGGCCTCCGTGCCCGGCGACTGCAGGGTTGACCCGCGTGTCGATGACCTGCGCCACCCTCTCGGCCAGCTCGCCCGTCGGCGGCTCCGAACCGAGCGGCTTGAAGTTGGGGTTCTCGACCTGGAAGCCGCCGCCGTCCATGCTCTCGACCCAATCGACGGTCGCGCCCTCGAGCTTCTCCGCGCTCTGCTCATCGACGTAGACCTTGAAGCCGCCTGCATCGAGCACCCTGTCGCCCGGCTGCTCGTCGGATTCCTCGACCAGGCTGAGCTCGTACTCCAGCGCCAGCGGGCTGCCCGGCTGGACGGCCACCCGCAGCGCTACCGCGCCGTCCTCTTCGCTGACGAACTCCAGCACCTGTTCCCTTGCTCCATCTGTAAAGGTCAGCATCTCCATTGCCTCCGAAACGTCAGATCCTGGCGCGGCTGATCCTGACGATCTGGCCCCGCTGTGTTGGTTACTTGTAATATAGCATGGTTCTGCCGGGCCGCAGCAACCGGGGCGCGAAGGTCCCGCACAGCGGAGGGTCGGACCAGATGACTTCTCAGACGAAGATCCGGGTGGAACAGGGCGACATCACCGAGTTCCAGGGTGGCGCCATCGTGAACGCCGCGAACAACCGGCTCCGCTTAGGCTCCGGAGTGGCAGGCGCCATCAGGACGAAGGGCGGACCGGGCATCCAGCAGGAGTGTGACGAGCACGGGCCTATCCGGGTGGGCGAAGCGGCGATCACGGGCGGAGGGAACCTGCCTGCCCGCCACGTGATCCATGCGGCGGCGATGGGCGACGAGCCGGCCAGCCGGGCGTCGATCGAAGGCTCGACGCGCCACTCCCTCGAGCTTGCCGACCGGAACGGCATCAAGACGATCGCCTTCCCGATCCTCGCCTCGGGCGTCGCTGGATTCCCGCTGGATGAGGCCGCGCGCATCATGCTGGACACGATCCGCGCCTACGTGGCCCGAGCGAGCACGCAGATCGATGAGATCACGCTGTACGGATACTCGGCGGCAGACGCGGACTTGGTTAGGCAGGTCATGGAGGATACGTCACCCTCCTAGGGCTTGCAGAGCCTGATCGCCGTGGCCTCGAACGCCGTCAGTGACAATGGCGTGTGGAGCACGCGCTTGCAGGAGGCCCGCTACAATGACTTCATCGAAGCTCCTGGAGCGGGCAGCTCATTCCCCGGGCTGACCAAGTTTCGAGAGGCCCACGGCAAGCTGGAAAACACGGGCCAAAACTGAATGACGAAACCGAACGGTACGGTCTTTGCCCCCGTGCGTCCCTGGAAGCGATGTGTAGGGTTGGGCACGAGGAGAACCGCCGAGATCCTTGACCAAGGTGGTGGACAGCGATGAGCGAAAATGGGGAACGAACCCGACTGCTCGCAACGCACGAAGCGCACGTAAGGGCATGGAACGAGTTCGACCTCGGCGCGCTCGGCGGGATCTACGATCCCGACTGCCATATCTTCGACACCATCCCGCCGCCCGTCTTCCAGAGCTTGAGAGAGTTCCTGGAACACCTGACCCCGAGACTGCAGGCGTTCACAGGTTTCCGATTGCGAACCTTCGATCGCATGGTCCGTGTCAACGAGCAGCAGGCTGGCGGGGTCGCCTGGATCGTCTCGCGCTACGAGCTTGAAGCCCGCCGCGGCGCCGGCGTGCACCGGAGAAGCGGGCGCTGGACCGAGATCTACGAGAAGCGAGGCGACGACTGGAAGCTCATCCACCTCCATTCGTCCGACGATCCGGACGAAGGGTAGGAGCTGGAAGAGCGAGAGTTGCGGGTCGAGCTCGTCGGGATCAATCACGGGCTGGCCCAGGCGCTGGAGAAGGCCGCGCGCGGCAGCTCAGCACGTCCCCTTCCAGCCAATCGGGATGGCGGAACTCCACCGCGAACCGAAGACCTTGCGGTAGACGCATGACGAACGACTCGTAGATACTCAGGTAGCGGGAGCGGGGCGTGCCATCCGGGAAGAACAGGCCAACCCAGTTGGGATAAGACCAACCCTGAGTGCCGATGTGGTACCGCGCGGTCATGACCTATGTGGCACGCTTCGGCCGGGACGGACGGAGTTCCACGCGACTCGGTAGCGCCCGATCCTCGTGCTCGAGGAGTTGTAGCACGGCTTTCGCCACGTCCTCCGGAGCAAGCTTCCACGACTCTCCCGCCGGCTCCGCATCGTTGAAGTATGTATCCACCGAGCCTGGCATGATGCAGCTGACGCGGATCCCGTGGTCACGCACATCGAGCATCAGTGCCTCGGTGAAGCCGAGCAGCCCGAACTTCGACGCGTTGTAGGCGGTGCCGCCGGCGAAGGCATAGCGGCCGGCGAGGCTGCCGATGGTGACGATCCAGCCGCCGCCACGCTTCTTGATCTGGGGCACGGCTTCGCGGCAGCAGTAGAAGACACCGGTCAGGTTGGTATCGATCACCCGATGCCAGCTATCCGGTTCGATCTCATCGATTGAACCGAACCCACCGCCGACGCCCGCGTTGGCGATGAGGATGTCGACACCGCCGAACTCCTTCACCGCCGACTCCACCAACCTTCTCACTTCATCGAGATCCCGCACGTCGGTCTGGACACCCAAAGCCCGCCCGTCGCCCGCAAGGTCGACCTCTTCTGCTGCTCTGGCGACTTCCACCGCATCTCGAGCGCAGAGCACTACGTCGGCCCCAACCTCGCAGAATGCCGTGGCTATGGCACGGCCGATCCCTTTGCTCGCACCCGTGATGATGGCAACCTTCCCTTTGAGTTCCGGCATCCAATGGCCTCCCTGGCTATGTCCGTACTCTCCCTGGCAAGTTCCACGCTGCCGCCGGAGCGGGGTGACGCGCAAGCCCATCAGATAGGCAGGACGCTGGGCGCTGGCCGGATCGCTTGGCCGAACTTGGCGAGCAGGAGGCCCTCCGCATCCTGGAGAACTTCATGTGTTGGGCCTATTGGGACGCACGAGCCGCACTCGCCCGGGGCCAGATCCACGAGCGCCGGGGCGAGCGCGAAGAGCCAATCCGTGCCTACTCGTCTCCGAAATCTGATCCCGGTAAGGGCGGGAAGCTCTCAGTCTACATCACGAAGGACCCGCTCCAACACCTTCCACACGTTCTCCGCCACGATCCGATGCCCCTCGACCGTCGGGTGATAGCCATCGGCCTGATTGAGCTCCGGCACTCCCGCGACCCCATCCAGCAGGAACGGGATCAAGGCAGCATCGTTCTGCTCAGCCAGCTCCACAAAAGTCGACCGGAACCGGCCGGCGTACGCCTCTCCCAGGTTCGGCATCGCCTCCATCCCCGCAATGACGATCGCAGCCTCGGGGTGCGCGGCGTTCGTCCGGTCGATGATCTCCTGGAGGTTGGCCTGCATCGCGTCCAGATCCTGGCCGCGCAACATGTCGTTGGCGCCCAGTTCCAGCACCAGCACCGCCACCGGTTGCCTGAGCAACCAATCGATGCGCCTGAGGCCGCTGGCCGACGTCTCACCGCTCACTCCGGCGTTCACCACTTGGAAGTCCAGCCCCGCGGAGTCGATTCTGGCTTGAATGAGCGCCGGATAGGCCTGGTCGGAAGAGAGGCCCGTGCCGGCGGTGAGGCTGGTGCCCAGAAACAGAACAACGGGCTCGGCCGTATCGAGCGCTGAAACCTCGGATTCCGGCGAGCGTACAACAGGCTGCCGTTCCTCACGTCCACAGGCGAGCGCCAGTGCAACGAGCGCGAAGAAGAGTATCTTTCGTCCCATGATGATCATCGCCAAACAACTCGAGCAGACCTACATGAGCGGCGGCCGGCCGCTCACGGTCCTCAAGGACATCGACCTGGAGATAGAAGCACGCAGCGCCATCGCCATCGTCGGCCCCTCGGGCTCCGGCAAGACGACGTTACTCGGCCTGCTCGCCGGGCTCGACCTGCCATCGGCCGGCCACGTGGCACTGGACGGCCAGAACCTGGCCGAGCTGTCCGAGGACGAGCGCGCCGCCCTGCGCGCGGAGAAACTAGGCTTCGTCTTCCAGAGTTTCCAGTTGATCCCCACACTGACGGCGTTGGAGAACGTGCTGGTGCCCATCGAGCTGCAGGCGGGAAGCGCGGCGATGAACGGCGCTGATGCGGAGCAGCGCGCCCGGGATCTGCTGGCTCGCGTGGGGCTGGACGATCGTACGCACCACTACCCGGCCCAGCTATCGGGCGGCGAGCAGCAGCGAGTCGGATTGGCGCGAGCGTTCGCCAACCGGCCGAAGATCCTCATGGCCGACGAGCCGACGGGCAACCTGGATGCGGACACCGGTCACACCGTGATCGACCTCATGGTGGAGCTGAACCGTGAGGAAGGCACCACGCTGGTTCTGGTGACTCACGACACGGAGCTCGCCTCGAAGGCGCACCGGATCGTGCGACTGTCCGGCGGCCGCATTGTGAGCGACGAAAGGGTGACGCCGCGTTGAGCCTGCGTTTCACTCTGGCGATGGCGCGACGCGAGGCCCGGTCGACCCGGCGGCGTCTCACTCTATATATAGTCGCGATCACGCTGGGCGTCGCCGCTCTGGTGGCCATCAACTCCTTCAAGGCCAACGTCACGTCGGCCGTGAGGGGGCAGGCGCGGGCCCTGTTGGGAGCCGACCTGCGGCTCAGCAGCCGCTGGGATTATTCGCAGGACGTGCAGGCGCTCATCGACTCGCTGGATCTGGAGGGCGCGGAGATCGCCCGGACCACTTCGTTCTCATCGATGGCGCTGGCCACCCGCTCGGGCCTCACGAGGCTGGTGGAGGTGCAGGCGCTCTCCGGAGGCTACCCCTTCTACGGCGAGCTCACCACCGAGCCCGCCGGCCAGTGGTACCGCTTCCGCGCCGCGAGGCAGGCGCTGGTCGACCCCGCCGCCCTGGTGCAGCTCGACGCCGTCGTCGGCGATACCCTGGCTATCGGTGAGGCACGCTTCGTCATCGCCGGCACCGTGACGAAGGTGCCGGGCGACATCAGCCTGCGCGCCGTCTTTGGCCCGCGAGTCTACATCTCGGCAACGTACGTGGAAGAGACCGGGCTGCTCCGCTTCGGCAGCGTGTTCTTCCATCAAACTCACCTCAAGATCGATGATCCAGAGCAGGTGGAAGGCCTGGTCGAAGCGAACGACTCGCTCTTCGAGGCCAACCGCGTCTCGCACACGACCGCCGACGAGTACGAGGAGAACCTCGCGTCCGGTCTCGACCGCATGAGCGGCTTCCTCGCGCTGGTCGGTCTCGTGGCGCTGTTGCTGGGCGGCGTCGGCGTGGCGAGCGGCGTGCACGTGTTCGTGAGCGAGAAGTTGGACACGGCGGCGGTGCTCCGCTGCCTGGGAGCGCGCCAGAAGCAGACGTTCACCATCTACCTGTTGCAGGCCGGCGGCATGGGACTCACCGGTGCAGTGCTCGGCGTGGTCCTGGGGCTTGCGGTGCAGGCGGTGCTGCCCGGCGTGCTGCACGACTTTCTGCCGCTTGACGTTCCGTTTCGGATCGAGTGGACGGCGGTCGCCGCCGGCCTGGGGATCGGGATCGGGGTCTCGCTGCTCTTCGCGCTGCTGCCGCTACTGCGCATCAAGGATGTGGCCCCGCTCCGGGCGCTGCGCCGCGATTACGAGAAGGCGGGACGTCGCCGCGACCCATGGCGTTGGGGGGCCTACGCCGCCCTGGTAACGAGTCTGCTGGCGCTGGCCGTCTGGCAGGCGCCGAAACCGGCTATCGGACTGGCGTTCGCGCTGGCGGCGATCGTCACGGCGGCCTCGCTGGGTCTGACCGCTTTCGTACTGATGCGCCTGACGCGCAGATTCTTCCCCAAACGCGCCCGCTTCGCCACCCGACAGGGCATCGCCAACCTCTTCAGGCCGCAGAACCAGACGCTGGCGGTCACGCTGGCCATCGGGTCCGGCGTCTTCCTGATCGCGACTCTTTACGTGGTCCAGCGCAACCTGCTGGACCAGATCTCGATGGAGACGCGGCCCGATCGGCCGAACGTGTTGCTCTTCGACGTCCAGCCCGACCAGGAGGAGGGTGTGGCGTCGCTGCTCGAGGAGCGGGGCGCGCCGGTACTGCAGCGCACGCCCATCGTCCCGGCACGGCTCACACGCATCGGCGAGCGCCGCGTCGAAGAGATACTCGCAGACACCACCGGCCCGCGCCTAGCGCGCTGGGCGCTGCTGCGCGAATACCGGCACACTTACCGGGACACGTTGGTCGGGTCTGAGCGCCTGATCGAGGGCGATTGGTTCGGCGGCGCACCGGCGGAGGAAGGCCAGGATAGAGTGGCGCGCATCTCCCTCGAAGAAGGCATCGCCGAGGACTTGAAGGTGCGGGTCGGCGACAGGATCACCTGGGAAATCCAGGGCGTGCCGCTGGAGACGGAGATCGCAAACGTGCGCCGTGTCGACTGGGCGCGCTTCGAGCCCAACTTCTTCGCGGTATTCGAGCCGGGAGTGCTCGACGAAGCGCCTCAGAGCCTGGTGATGCTCACCCGCATGGACGATCCCACGCGCCGCGCCGAGATCCAGCGCGACCTCGTCATCGGTTACCCCAACGTGGCGGCGATCGACCTGACGGTCATCCTGGAGGCAATCGATTCCATCCTCAGCAAAGTCGCACTGGCGATACGATTCATGGCGCTCTTCAGCATCGGCAGCGGGCTGGTGATCCTGATCGGCGCCATCGCCACCTCGCGCTACCAGAGAACCCGCGAGTCGGTCCTGCTGAAGACGCTTGGCGCCAGGTCCAGGACAATCAGACGCATTCTCGCGACCGAGTACTTCGCACTGGGTTCATTCGCGGGATTCGCGGGCGTGGTCCTCGCCGGCATCGCCGGTTGGGTGGCGGTCAAGTTCCTATTCGAGATGAGCTTTCATCTGCCCGCCCTTCCCCTGCTCGCCTTCTGGTTGGGAACCGCGTTCCTTACAACGCTCATCGGGCTGGCCAACAGCCGTGAGGTGGTACGGCGCACACCTCTGGCAGGCATGCGGGACTTCGCCGAGTAGGGCCGGCCGACGCCTGGCGATAGTAGACGTGGTGGCGCTGCACGCGCAGGGTTCGTAGCATGACCCATGATTACGCGATAGAGCCCCAGTCAATAATAAGAATAGAGTGTGGTAGAGATGAATTGTTCCCCGGCTCGGGGAGTCGACATGATCCGGACCCCGCGACTCTGGCTCGGCCTGCTGACCTGCACAGCCTTTAGCGCCGGCACCGCGTACGGGCAGGAATCCGCCAGCGACATCATCGATCGCGTCGACCGCATGCTGCGGGGCGAGTCGAGCTACGGCGTCGCCACTATGGAGGTGGTCACGGAGCACTGGGAGCGCAGCTTGACCATGGAGATCTGGTCGCTGGGCACCGACTACACGCTCGTGCGGATCCTCGCTCCGAAGAGCGAGGAAGGCACCGCCACGCTCAAGGCCGGCAACGACATCTGGAACTACCTTCCGCGGGTCGACCGGACCATCAAGATTCCCGCCTCCATGATGATGGGCTCGTGGATGGGCTCGCACTTCACCAACGACGATCTGGTGAAGGAGAGCCG
>FXBF010000078.1_pt1 | contig 27560 bp, 25 predicted proteins | sample 5335321 | NCBI WGS metagenome assembly FXBF01 (sample SAMEA103928391, study PRJEB20085) | sediment metagenome | isolation source: sediment
GTAGCGGCAGTTTCAACCCATCCAGCTCCAGGTCGCCATAGGTAGTGTTACTGTCGACACATTTCGGCAATAAACCGGCCGGGATAGCGAAGAGTTCCAGCAGTGCCGGGTCCCAGTCCCCGGTATGAATATTCCACAACTGGGTCCGCCCGGCATTGGCCGGATCGATCAGGTGGGGGGCATTATCCAGCAGGCGAAAGAGATAATAAGCAGCCACTGGCCCAAATGCCAGGTGGCCCTCGGCATAGGCCGTCTGCACCGCCGGTAGATGATCGAGGCACCAGCGCAGCTTGCTGGCACCATAGTGAGGCGTCACTGGCAGGCCGGTACGTGCATGGATCCATGCGTGACGCGACTCGAACTGTCGTAACCATTCCCGATTCCGCCGGTCCTGCCAACTGATCACCGGCGATAGGGCTGCACCATCGCGGTGGTCCCAACAGACGATACTCGATCGCTGGCTCGCCAGACCGACGGCGGTTAAGCGCGTCTTTTGCTCCCCCAGTTGCTGGATTGCCTGGTCGACGACTTGCCGAACAGATGAAAACAATTCATCCGGGTCCTGTTCCACCTGATCGGTGGCAGGGCGCCGCACCGAGACCGCTTGCTGGCTGTGGGTAATAGTCTCCCCATGATGATCGAAGACAATCGCGCGGCTGGCATGACCACCCTGGTCAATTACCAGATAAAGCGCTGCATCATTCGTCAATGGTTAGTCTTGTTTAGATACTGGCGCCAATTCTGATCGCCGGCGCCAAAGACCAGAAAGTGAGGATTAAGGATATTTGATTTGTTATAGCTTAATGGATTGCCTTCAAGATCGGTAACGTGACCGCCGGCAAGCTCGACCACGCACTGAGCCGCGGCCGTATCCCATTCCGATGTCGGGCCCAGACGTGGATAGATGTCGGCCGATCCCTGTGCCACCAGACAGAACTTGAGAGAACTCCCCATGCTAACGAAATCACAGTCACCAATTTTATCGAGATAGGCCTGAAGTTCATCGCTGGCATGGGACCGGCTGGCGACAACGACCGGTTTTCCACCATCATATTGCCGTACACGAATCTCCTCGGAGGCACAGGGACCTTCTTTGCGGAAGGCACCTTGACCGTGACAGGCGCTGTAACAGAGGCCCGTGACCGGGACATAAACCACCCCCAATACCGGCCGTCTGCCATCGATCAAAGCAATATTGACCGTAAACTCACCGTTACGTTTAACGAATTCCTTGGTGCCATCGAGTGGATCGACCAACCAGAATTGATGCCAACTCTTGCGCTTGTTGTAATCAACATACTCTGATTCCTCTGACAGAACTGGTATGTCAGGGGTAAGTTCTGTGAGTAGCCGCAGAATTACCGCATGGGATTTTTCATCGGCCTCTGTTAGTGGTGAACCATCTTCCTTGTCACTGACATCGAAATCCTGGTCATAGATATCCAGTATTTTCCGACCGGCCTCGATGGCGATCTCCTGGGTAGGCTCGAGAAATGTAGAATAATCAATTTCGCTTGTCATGATATCAAGATTAACCCATATTCCATGTTGTCGGTGAGTTCAATTGGTTTTGGTGCTATCTTTTGATTAGGGCTATAACAGGAGATAGTCACTATTTTGTCATAAGTCAAAATACACCTGCAAAAACAACTATAAACTGTGCAGTAGCGCCGGGAGACAAGTAAATGATAGCGATTCAGGAAGAAAACAGCCTCCTCAAGGTAAACGTCTATGGTGAATTCACCATGACCGACTACCAGGAGTTTGAGCAGGCAGTCAGCCGGGAATTAGAGACCGAATCAAAAATCAACCTATTGATGAACCTGTCAGAGATGGCAGGCTTCACGCTCGATGTCGCCTGGGAAGATATCAAATTCACCAAATCACATTATCACGACTTTGAACGTATCGCTGTTGTCACCACTGACCAGTGGCTGAGCTGGATGGGGTGGCTGGGGGCCGTCTTTACCGATGCCGATATACAGGTCTTCGACAACGCCGCTACCGCCGAAAGCTGGTTGCTGGCCATAGCCAGTTAAGGTTTTATTCCCAGTTGCAATGGGGCCGTTCGTATACTGCCGTATTCGTTCATTGAATTGGCATAAAGCCTGACATTGGTAAAACCGAGGCTGCGCAAGACGAGATAACTCTGTGCCGCCCGGTGGCCAGATTGGCAATAAACAATGATCCGCTGTTTCTTTCCTGTGACACCGACCTCCTTCAGGCTGGCCAGCAGGTGTTTATCCTTGTGCAAGACAAAACCCTGTAGGATGTTCACGGACTGGTTCCATTCCCACAAGCGGGCACCGGGGATGTGGCCCCCACGACCCCTGCTTATACTACCGACATATTCCCCTTTTGACCGGACATCCAGTAGCAGGGTCGATTTTCTCTTGGATGCCTTGAGGACATCAGCCAATACCGCCTCATTCCGGCGGCCCTTGCCTTTTGCCTGGTATGACGTCGGCGGACGCCTGACCGCCTTGTTGTCAACCGGGCGTCCTTCCAGAACCCATTTCACCAGACCGCCATTCATCACCGACACCCTTGGGTGGCCAATACGCTCCAGTTCCCAATAAAAACGACCGCTCTCGAGCCCGCCCATATCATCATAAATAATGATATACATATTTCTGGTAATGCCTAGCGACCCAAGCAGACGATATAGTTCCTTATTGTCCAGTCGTACCGGAAACTGCTTGGCTTTTGAATGTTTTTTTAGTGTGCGTTGAGGCAGACGAATGGCGCCAGGGAGGTGGAAGCGTGCATATTGCAGGTCACTCTGACTCATATCGACCAGGATGATGTCCTTATCCTGTCTGTGCTTGGCTACCCAGTCTGTGCTAACCAACACCGGTGCCGCGGCAGACTGGACACTATAAGCAAGGAGGAAACTGAGTATAACCAGGATTAAATATTGTTTATTGAACATGATTCTGCCCCGCTCAGTAGGCCGTTTTCGATATAATGCGAGTCTACTACCTCCAATCTACGGCTTCTACACGATTTACTATTAATAACATGATTAACTGGGAGACAATCCGCTTTGTGCTGCTTGACATGGATGGCACTTTACTCGACCTCCACTATGATAATCATTTCTGGCTCGATTATGTCCCCCAACGTTATGCTGAAAAGCAGGGCCTGCCGCTGGATGTGGCCAAACGGGAGATCTATGGCCGCTACGAACGCATCCGGGGAACACTTGACTGGTACTGTGTGGACTATTGGAGCGACCAACTCGGTCTTGATATCCCGACCCTGAAACAGGAGGTCGATCACCTGATCGTGGTTCACCCTCATGTCATTGATTTTCTTGTTGCCGTACGCCAGCGAGGCAAGCGTATCACCCTGGTAACCAATGCCCACGGCAAGAGCCTGGCACTGAAGATGGAGCGCACCCGGCTTGGGGGGCACTTTGATGCCATGGTCTGTGCCCATGATCTCGGTCTGCCGAAGGAAGAGCTGCTTTTCTGGGAGAAACTGCAGACAGTCGAGCCCTTTCTAACGGAACAAACCCTCTTTATTGACGACAGCCTGCCGGTGTTGCGTTCTGCCCGGCGCTACGGCATCGCCCAATTGCTGGCAGTGAAAACACCGGATTCGAAAAAACCTGAGAAAGATGTAGAAGAGTTTGAGGCCATTACCTCATTTGCCGAGATCATACCCGCCTGAGGTCTGGGTCAGCCCCCTGGATTGACTGGACTGCCCGGCCCCGTCTTGCTTTTATCCTTGCGTTCTACAGCGCGCAGTTTTGATTTCGCTTTCGAGTACCCGGCATCATAGGCACGGAGATACCATTTCTGGGCCTCGACCTGGTCCTGGGTTACCCCATACCCTGAATCATAGGCGCTCCCAAGTTGGTACATTGATTTTCTGTGACCCAATTCCGCGGCCCGTAGATACCACTTGGCGGCCTCCCGATAGTCCTTGCTGACCCCGTAGCCCTGTCTATAGGCATTGGCAATATTATACATCGCACCCATATTTCCTTTCTCGGCGGCCCGTTTGTACCACTTGGCGGCTACGGTCAGATCCTTTGAAGTCCCCCTGCCCTTGCGATACATAGTCGCCAGGGAGACCATCCCGGGGACAAATCCCTGTTCGGCCGCTTTGCGATACCACGCCAGGGCCATATTGTAATCTTTTTTGACCCCGCGGCCTTTCCGGTAAAGGGTACCGATCGCTTCCTGGGCCGGGGCATAACCTTTCTCCGCCGCCTGCTTGTACCATCGATAGGCCTCTTCCGGGTCTTTGCGCTTGCCGGCGCCGTCACGGTAACGGTGCCCCAGTTCTGTCTGGGCGGCGGGATTGCCCTTTTCCGCCTTTTCCTGGATGGTCATCAGGCCTTGGCTGGCGGTCACAGGCAATGACAGCACCATTGTCACCGTCATCAAACCGAAGATGAACCTGTAGGCCAATCCTATTTTCTTCTTCATTTGCACCTACTCGGTCTTGAAACGCTTATCCCAGTTCTTGAAACGCTTGCGACAGTATTTAAGCAGAGATTCATAATTGGGATAGTAGCGTTCAAAATCATCGAAACCGGCGGCGGTATTGAATTCACAGTCATCATTGGAATGCTCCCGGCACACTTGTGGTCGCGTTTCATAGATGGCACAACGCCCATCATTGACTAAATACTTGCAGCGGTTGTTAATCAATAAATACCAGCCATCTTCGTCCTTGTAGATCTGGACATTCTCATGGGCAAGCTGCCACAGCAAGGCATCGAAATCATCTATCGATCTCGGCGTGTCCATTTCCTGGGTTATGTAGGTACAACAAGTCGAGTTAGTACAGAAACCGCACTTATTCTCAGGGGTAATTTTGATGTCAATCGGGATTGCCTGGGTCATTGAACTAATCTGTAATGATGAAAGATATGGAGTTTAGCAGAAAATCAAACCGCACTGCGAGGGTGTACGAATTAGCCATCTGCATCGTCTTACAACTTTGGCACGGTAGCTTCCTTCGATTCTGTTATTGCCGTCTGTCTTCGGCCAAGGTAGAAGCCGCAGGCCATCCATAATCCCGCTATCGGTACGGCCACAAAACTGATGGCTGACAGGCTCATACCTATCGCTATCAGGCCGGCAAAAAACCAGCCACTTACCGCATCACCACCGCGATAGACAAGCGTGTCGATAACGTTCTTGGCCTTGTACCGGGCCTCCCGACCAACCACAGTATAAAGCACTTCACGGGCTGGGCGGGCGAATGCGTAATTCAGTACCCGACGTATTACCTGGAATATGACGATTACCGCCAATATCGGCAACAGGCCCAAGACAGTAAAACCGATCATAACCATACCCGGCAATAAGGCCAGGGCAATCCCAATACCAAACCTGCTGAGGAGTCTGCCCGTCAAGAATAACTGGATTACTATTGTCAATGCGTTTACAGAAAAATCCATGGTAGCAAATATTGCTATTCGGTCGACAGATAGCGGTAACGCGGATTTCATGATGTAGGCCTGTTCAAAATACAGGATAGTTGAGGCTGTCGTAAACAAGACAATATACGCGCTAATTCCAAGCAGATAGGGAGAAGCAATGACTAGCCTTAGCCCGGCCCATATGCTGCCCCCGATCGGGCGGTCGATATCCGGTGGGATTCTCCGGCTCTTTTTTTGCAGGACATGATCCACCCGCCTGGACCAGGCATTCAACTGGAAGATGCAGATAACAGCAAGTTCCAGAAGGATCGCCGATATGAGTAATAAATTAAAAACACCGATAGTGGGAACCAGTTGCTGAGTCAAGAGGGGACCGATCACTGCGCCGGCGCTACCGCCTGCAGCAATAAAACCAAACAGGCGCTTTCCCTGTTCAGTACGATAAATATCGGCCATAAAGCTCCAAAAAACCGAGACAACGAAAAGATTAAAAACACTGGTCCAGATAAAAAACGCACGTGCGATATGCACCTCGGCGACACCCATTTTTACCAGCACAAAAAACAGCAATATACAGATGACAAAAAAATGATAAACGAACGGCAACAGTTTGCGCCGCGGGAACCTGGCAACCAATGCCCCATAGGCCGGCACTGCCAGCAACATGACGAGAAAAGTACCGGTAAACAACCACTGGAGGTTCTCGACACCACCAAGGATGCCCATCTCATCCCGCATGGGCCGCAGGATGTAGTAGCTGCAAAGTAATAAGAAAAAATAGGTAAATGACCACAGCATGGCCGCCAACTCCATGGGTGTTGCCTTGGTCAGGCGGAGAAAACCGGCCTTTAATGTGCGACCCATTTTGGTCCTTTATTTGCCTATTATTTCTAGGTCTATTATTTCTAGTTTAAGATTGACTTGGTGGTGCTAGTTACCCATGATAATCACTCTGTGAGAACTGGGTATGGCCATAGTACCCTGGCACGATGCAGAATCCGGAGGCTCCATGTCTAGGATAATATTGTTTATTCCCCTCATTATGCTCACTGCCTGCCAGGGTTTACCGACCAAGAGTGAAGATTCGCCCTACTATGATATTCCAGCTGGGTCGATACTGGTACTGAACGAAACCATCACAATCCCTGCAGAACGTACCAGTGTTTATTTACAGAACGGAAAGATCCTACACTATTCAATGGTTGATCCTTATTATCCTCACTGTCAGTTTGATGTAAGGACAATTAAGGATACGTCACAAATAGTAAGCAGGGACAAGTTTATAATATATAAAGTTGGCCATTGGACATCTGCAATCGATAATGGAATCAAAAGAGTGGGCTTGCGCATTTTATCATCGGGCGGCAATGGATTGAGTCCACAGACCTATGCCACTATCCTGTATCTGCAGTCTGATCGTCAACCTGATGTGTTGACTATGACCTGTCAGCACTGGGAGGACCCCGTTGATGCCGAGTTCCTTACCATTAAACAAATACGCAGGACCTTAGGATCAGTTTTTACATTAGAGCTTCTAAAAGAGAGTATCTGAGGCCTGCTAGCATCAGGCCAACCATGTCTTCGTCTGTGAGCCCTGTTGTAATAACAATTCAATTTCGTTTGTGGGCAGCGGTGGACTGAATAGCAGGCCCTGCATTAATTCGCAGCCCCATTCCTGCAGAAATTTCAATTGCTCCTGGGTCTCGACACCCTCAGCAATAATACTTAATTTCAGACTCTGCGCCATCGCTAAAATCGCTTTCACGATCTCTGCATCATCGGGATCTGTAGTTATATCGTGCACGAATGATTGATCGACTTTCAGGCAGTCGACAGGGTAACGCCTAAGGTAACTCAGAGATGAATAACCGGTGCCAAAATCATCTATGGCAACCCTCACGCCCAAATCTCTTAATTTCTGGAATGTTGTTTTGATTGTGTGTGTATGTTGCATAAACACACTCTCGGTAATTTCTATTTCCAGTAATGCTGGATCAAGTCCTGATTTATGCAGTGTCCGCGAAATAATATCCGGCAGACCCGGATCATTAAACTGATATGCAGACATATTTATTGATACCTGTAATGGAACAAGTCCGGCGACCTGCCAGACCCTGGTTTGGGCACAGGCAGTACGCAATACCCATTCCCCAACCTGAATTATCAGGCCGGTCTCTTCCAGCAAGGGTATAAATTTTGCCGGTGAGACCAGACCCAGATCTGGATGGTTCCAACGGATCAAGGCCTCGACGCCGAATATATACCCCGTACGAATATTGATCTGGGGTTGATAATAGAGAATGAATTCCTCGCGCTCTAACGCCCGACGCAGGCTTGTTTCCAGATTTAATCGTTCAAGGGCATTGATATCCATATCAACGGAATAGAACTGATAATTGTTCCTGCCCTCGTCTTTTGCCCGGTACATAGCAGTATCGGCATTTCTCACCAAGTCTGCGGCATTATTTGCATCCCCGGGTGAAACACTGATGCCTATGCTGACTGTTATAAAAAGTTCACGGTTATTGATATAAAAAGGTTTGCTCATTGACTCGATAATTTTTCGTGCAACGACAGGTATATCACTTTGAGTCGCAACATCCTCAAGTATTACTGTAAATTCGTCACCGCCTAAGCGGGCAATGGTATCCCCTTCACGGACACATTCGCCGAGCCGCTTGGCAACGGTTTGCAGTAATCTATCACCGGCATCATGGCCTAAGGTGTCATTGATTACCTTGAATCTGTCAAGATCAAGAAAAAAGAGTGCGACATGTCTTTTATGCCAATGTGACCTGGCAAGCGCCTGATTGAGACGGTCAAGAAACAGCATCCGGTTTGGCAAGTCAGTCAGAATATCGTGTTGGGCCAGGTACTGCATACGCTCCTGGACCTGCATACGCTCGGTAATATCCTTGCCAGTCGAGATAAAATGGGTAATGTTTCCGTCATCATCTTTCAACGGTGTGATTGTTTTTTCCTCATAATATAGCTCCCCACCCTTTTTGCGATTGATAAAGACATCGCTGAATACCTCGCCCCCCTTTATCATTAACCACATACGGTTGTAGAAACCATGATCCATCCTGCCAGATTTAACAATACCAGCCTTATTGCCGATGGCTTCATCCCTGCTATAGCCGGTAACCTCCTCAAAAGCCGGGTTAACATACTCAATAACACCTGCTGTATCGGTAATAAAAACAGAATCTGCAGTCTTTTCCAGTGCGCTTGAAAGTTTCTTCATTTGGGCTTCTGCCTGCTTGCGTTCCGTTATATCGTTCATTATGGAAACGAACTGGTAAGGTTTGCCTTTTTCATCCATAAAAGGAACTATGGTTGCACGTACCCAGAAAACACCACTATCTTTTTTCCTATTCTGTAGCTCGCCCTGCCAGACATGCCCATCAAGCACTGTGTTCTGTAGATCCTTGAAAAATTCCTCAGTGTAAAAATCACTACTCAAAAAATATTGATTGAAGTTCAACAATTCTTCCCGGCTATATCCACTTATTACACAGTATTTCTCATTCACATAAGTAATCTGGCCATTTGTATCCGAGATACTAACTATGGAGCTCTGGTCCAATGCAAATTTCTGGTCACTCAAACCCTTAGACGCCTCCCTGAGGCGAATTGAGGCAATATTGAGTGCTTCATCCAATTCCTGGATTTCGATGGCGTGACGCTCAACTTTAATTTTCTTACCCTGTAGTTCATCCAGGTTTTTCGCAAATGTAGCGGCACGCTGAATGGCTGACAGAGGCCTTCTAAGAAAATAGGACAACAGGACTATACTGGCGAGAATGGCAATGATTCCGGTAATAATACTGTCTTGCCAGAGTAGAGACGTAATCTGATTCACTTCAGAGAGGCTGTGATTAATGACTACCCAACCCAGCTGATTACCAACAACAATCGGATACCAATATTGTATTTCATCGCCCCTATTTATCAGGACAGGTTTTTCGCCGGATGGAAGTGGTATTTTCTTTAATCCGAATATGGGATGAGGTGAAGATCCCGGTTCTCGTTTCACATCTGCCAGCACCGTCCCCTCATGATCACTGACCTGGATCCTGAGGACACCTGGAAAATCAGCTGCCTGGATCACCAGTTGTTCCAGTGAGGCAAGGTCTCCGGACAACAAATAATCGGCACTTGAAGTTGCAACATTCCTGGCCAATACATTGAGACGTAGTTGTAAACCATGTGAAACAAGCTGTGCCTGTTTGTCGGCGGTAAACCAGGAAAAGAAGCCGATAGTTGCAACTACCAGTATGGTTACTAGCAGTGGTACCTGTACGGCCAGTCGATGTGGTGCAATTCTGGCAACAAGCCTAAATCGATTTCCTGCTCCTTTACTCATGGGGCTCACAAATTTCCGTCCAATATGTATCGGTCCAATCGGAGACGTTCTAGCGACTTATAGTCCTTCTTATAGTCAGCCCTAACAGGTTTTGGAAGCTGCACCGCGGTAAGTAGCCGTCTATATTTTTCGACTTTTGCCATGCTTAATATTGAAGTGATAATTTTTTCCCGCAATTTTTCGGGGACTCGGGGATGTACAGCAAGAGGATGGCTGGGAACCCCGGGGGTCTCAAACAGTATGCGCAACTGCGCCTTGACCATTTTAGATTCCCTGTCATAGGTTCTACGTACTCCACCGCCTGCAATAACGAAACCTTTAATAACATGGCGGTAGACATTAGCATGCGTAACCACAATGCGTGGTAGCACACTGATTTTCTTTCTTGCCAGTGTTGCCCTTACAAATAGTGATGCGCCAAATGCATTGGGGGCCGGGAAAGCAACTGTTTTGCCATCTATCTCATAGATATTTTTAATCTTGCTATCACGACGGACAACAATAATCCCTTTGAGCATCTGCGTATCATCTCTAATCAATGGAATATAGCCTTGTTTCTGTCGGCTTGAGATAAGCTGATAGGCGTTCATGTAAGCGATATCCGGTTCACCATTCATTATGCCTCCTCCAAACACCGTTATGTTTCGGTAGTGCCGGAGTTGTATCTGGACACCAGTATCCGCGGAAAGCCGCTTAATGAATGGTATCCAATCACGATGGGTAATCAGTTTCGGGAATTGAGGGACAACTGCAAGGATATACCGGCGCTCTTGTAACGCTGATGCCTGTAATGACAGACATAATACAACAACAAAAAAAATTGACTTGGTAATTATTCGGGCATGTCTGATCATGATGCACGCTATCTTTTTCAATTAACCAGTCCCAGTTTTTCCAGTGGTCTATAGTCCCTTTGGTAGACCGCCCTGACAGGATAGGTCATCTGGACAGCCTTGAGCATATCTTTATTACGTTGATCTCTGGCGAGTCTGAATATGGCATCGACGATGCGTGCTCTGATTTGTCGCGGGACCCGTGGATGCGCCGCAATCGGATGTGAGGCGACGCCTGGGGTAGTAAACAGTACCCGTAATTGCATCCTGACCCCGGCCGGCTCCTTATGAAAGGTCCTGTATACCCCGCCACCAGCAATCATGCGACCTACTATGACATTCCTATATACATTCGTGTGGGTCAACACATAGATTGGTTTGATTGCTATCTTCTTCCTGGCCAACAGGGAGCGCATATAAAGCGATGCCCCGAATGCACCAGGTGAAGGGAATGCGACCTGTTTACCATCGAGTTCCTGGATACTTCTAATAGGGCTGTCCTTCCTGACGACCAGGATCCCCTTCAGCTTGCTGCTACCATCTCTGACAAGCGGGATGTACCCTTGCCTGCGCCTGCTCAAGACAAGATGATATGGATTCATATAGGCAAAATCCGGCTCCCCCCTCATGAGCGCTACCGAGAACTGCGGAATACTGTTGTAGATCTTTAAACGCAGGGGTATGCCGGTCTCCCGGCTGAGACGTTTAAGGAATGGTGTCCAGTCACGATAAAGTGCCAAACGTGGATACTGGGGGACTACGGCGACAGTATATGTGCGACCCTCACCCCCATAGCTCCAGCTCAGAGGTAATAACAGCAGCATCAATATAATTTGGGCAGCTATCCCTTTCTTAGACATAAACCATTCCATTCCTGGCTCCCAAATATGTCCCCCGCATTTATCATTAAAAAATGCCTTGCTTGCCTATAACCACGATCATTTTCCGGTCTGGGCAAATCAGGCTGTGCGGAGTACCATATGTGCACACGTACTGAAAAATTCTATATTAAATAAACCTATAGGTATAGGCGCTCGGGATCAAAAACCACAGTATCCATAAATCACAGCTATTGGAGGGACAACATGAGTGAACATGTATATAAGATTGTAGAGCTGGTAGGTTCATCCACCAAGGGGACCGACGCGGCGATTCAGAACGCGATCAGCCGGGCATCGGATACTTTATCCAATCTGGACTGGTTCGAGGTCATTGAGAGCCGGGGCCACATTACCGATGGCAAAATCGGTCATTATCAGGTTAAGCTTAAAGTCGGGTTTCGTCTGAAAGATTGATCCAGCTATCTGGCAACCATCGTTGCCACGTGTGTGTTAACCAGGAAAATCTATAAAGGCTAGATTACCCGTTCGTTACCACCGTCTACAGGCACTTGGGACGCGGTGGTCTTGGCAAATAAAGGGCCGCACATCTCGGCCGCTAATTCGGCCACATCGTGACTGCTGACTTCGGTGCCTAATATATTCTTCCTTTTATACTCATCGACACTGAGACCATAGCTTTTTGCGCGAGACTGTAAGACCTCATCAGTCCACAGGGCGGTATCAAATACCGCATCCGGATGCAGAGTATTGATACGGATATTATCCTGTCCCCATTCCAGTGCCGCTATCCGCATCAACTGGTTCAACGCTGCCTTGGAAGCGGAATAGGCAGCGGCACCCGGTCCTGGCGCCGGTACATTTTTTGACCCTATCACGACAACCCGACCGCCCATGGGAGACAGCCTCAGAAAAGGATAGACCTTTCGCATAAGAATAAAATTGGCATCCAGATTAACCTCCATCACCTTGCGCCAGATATCACTATCCAACGAGTCTATCCGACTGCTGGCCGGGAACATACCGGCATTCAATACCAGCATATCGATCCCGCCAAAAAAGCTGACGGTATTATTCAGCGAATTGTCGATCTGTCGTTCATCGGTAACATCACAAACTATACCCAAATAATCCGGTTGTTGATAAAGCGATTCAATACCGACATCGATATCCAGACCGGCAACAGCCGCTCCCCGTTTTAATAAGGAGTCCACACAGGCCTTGCCAATACCGGAGGCGGCCCCAGTCACCACGGCGACCTCGCCGGTAAACATCGGTGGCTTGCCGCCTTTTTTTAATTTAGCCTGTTCCAGGTCCCAATATTCGACATCGAAGATGTCTTGGGCCGGTAATGCCTGAAACCCGCCCAGCATGGTTGCCCATTGAATAATATCGATCGTGTGGTTGTAGATATCTCCGACAATACCGGCCTCTCTGGCATTGCGCCCGACACAAGCCAAACCAAACTCCGGATCCAACACCACACGTGGTGCCGGGTCTAATATAGTCTTGGTCTCCTTCGAATTAGGTGCCTGTTCATCAAAATATGATTTATAGACAGCGGCGTAGGCAGCGACATCTCTGCCCAGCAGCGGTAGCCGTTTGGTACGAATGACATGGTCGGGGGTCGCTGGCCCCTGTTGTGAAATGGTGCCTATATCTTCCCTTTGACTGAAGGACAGACTATGGGAATCCGATTGGGTCCTGAGAATCACCGGGAAACCGGCGATTGTAGATATGTCTTTGCGTAATTCGGCAATCTCGGTAATCGATGGCAGTTTGGCTGGTTCAACTTCATTCCCTGTAGGAACTGACCATGCCCCTTGTGCCTGCAGATATTCTTCTGCGAGCGTCACCAGACCGATCATCCGATCATAGGATTCCTTCGCGGTCTCACCGAAGGAAAAGATCCCGTGGTTCATCAACACCATACCGATAGTGTTTGTTCCCACCACGGACGAAAATCTTCGGGCGCATTCACAGGCCAGATCGAAACCGGGCATGACATAAGGAATAATGACGACCTGATCTCCGTAGATTTCCCTGATGCGATCTTGCCCATTGGGACTATTGGTAATCGTGACCACAGCATCGGCATGGGTATGATCGACATATTTAAATGGGAGGATTGCATGAAGGATGGCCTCGACCGATGGTGTCGGTGCTGTCGCCAACGTCATATGGGTCTTTAACTCATTGACCATTTGTGGGTCGGAGAGGGAATCAAGCTCGGCCAGATCGAGCAGGTGCTGCAAACGCACAGGCGAAAACCCGGGGGCCTCTATTGTTTCCAGGTCCCAGCCGCTGCCCTTGACATAGAGAATCTCTTCATCCTGGCCAAGGAGGTTCTTTTCGTTTATCTTGACTGAGGTATTGCCGCCGCCATGCAATACCAGTGATTTGTCTGCACCGAGAAGTCGTGATGTGTAGACGCGTTTGCCCAGATCATCGGAATACTTCTCCGCGTCCTTATCGTTCCAGAGATTTTTCATGGCTTAAAATATATAGAATGTAATGGCTGAAGCGAAGCTTATGATTTCTTATAGATTTTTACCCCAGCCTGTTTGAATTCCGCCGATTTTTCCTGCATGCCGGTTTCTACCGCAAGCTTGATATCACCGATGCCATTTTTTTCAGCGTAGTCCCTGACTTCCTGGGTAATCTTCATGGAGCAGAAATGGGGGCCACACATGGAACAGAAGTGGGCAAGCTTATGCGCATCCTTGGGCAGGGTCTCGTCATGAAACTCCCGGGCAGTATCGGGATCGAGCGAGAGATTGAATTGATCCTGCCAGCGGAATTCAAACCGTGCCTTGGACAAGGCATTGTCACGGATCTGGGCGCCGGGATGGCCTTTGGCCAGGTCCGCGGCATGGGCGGCGATCTTGTAGGTAATGATGCCATCCTTGACGTCCTTCCTGTTGGGCAGGCCCAGGTGTTCCTTGGGAGTGACATAACAGAGCATAGCGGTACCATACCAGCCGATCATAGCGGCACCGATAGCCGAGGTGATATGGTCATAACCCGGGGCGATATCGATAGTCAGTGGTCCCAGTGTATAAAATGGGGCCTCATGACACTCTTTTAATTGTTTGTCCATGTTCTCCTTGATGAGCTGCATTGGCACATGCCCCGGACCCTCGATCATGGTCTGCACGTCATGTTTCCAGGCAATCCTGGTCAGCTCACCCAGTGTTTCCAGTTCGGCAAATTGGGCCTCGTCATTGGCATCGGCAACCGATCCGGGACGTAGGCCATCACCAAGAGAAAAAGCGACATCGTAGGCCTGCATGATCTCGCAGATATCTTCGAAATGGGTATAAAGAAAACTTTCCTGGTGATGCGCCAGACACCACTTAGCCAAAATAGATCCGCCACGGGAGACGATTCCGGTCAGACGCTTTGCGGTCAATGGGACATAAGCGAGCCTGACACCGGCATGGATAGTGAAATAATCGACTCCTTGCTCGGCCTGTTCGATCAGGGTATCGCGGAAAATCTCCCAGGTCAGTTCCTCGGCCTTGCCGTCGACCTTCTCCAGTGCCTGATAGATCGGCACAGTACCGATAGGCACGGGAGAATTACGAATGATCCACTCGCGAGTCTCATGGATATTGTTGCCGGTAGAGAGGTCCATAATCGTATCGGCCCCCCAACGGATCCCCCATAGCATTTTTTCGACCTCTTCGCTGATGCCGGATGTCACTGCTGAATTTCCCAGGTTGCCGTTTATCTTTACCAGGAAGTTACGGCCGATAATCATCGGCTCAAGTTCGGGGTGATTGATATTGGCCGGGATAATGGCGCGCCCACGGGCGACCTCATCGCGGACAAATTCGGGAGTAATTACAGCCGGTATGGAGGCACCGAAGTTTTGGCCGGTATGTTGGGCCCGATCATGCTCGCGTGTCTGCTCGAGGCGAAGATTCTCGCGGATGGCAACAAACTCTATCTCCGGGGTAATGATGCCCCGTTTGGCATAATACATCTGTGTAACATTACTACCGGCCTTGGCCCGTCGCGGTTGACGGATGTGGGCGAACCTTAGATGTGCCAGGGCCGGGTCGTTTTTACGCTGGCGGCCGTATTCGGAACTTTCCTTATCCAATAGCTCGCTATCGGCACGGCCCTCAATCCAGGGAGTCCGGAGATCTGCCAGGCCTGCACGCAAATCAATGTTGGCATCCGGGTCAGTATACGGTCCGGATGTATCATAAACAGTAACTGGGGAGTTATGTTCCGGTTTAAACGTTGCCGGGGTATCAGAAACAGTAATCTCGCGCATCGGTACCCGAATGTCACTACGGCTTCCGGTGATATAGATTTTGCGCGATTCCGGGTAGGGCTCGGTATAAACCGGATCCAGGCCGATGTTGCGATGGAGAATATCTTCCGGATTTGCACTCATGCTGTCTTCCTCAATTCGGTGGGCCACCCTCACCGGAAAACCTGGACACCAATACCCGACAATGTTGCACGGGACGAAACAAGCTAAATGATTCACCTCGGGATTGCAATAGTGCTCATTACCTGGATAGAAATCAGCAAATTACTTGTATTTTTAGGGGGATAACAATGACTTTCCCATGCCCTCGACGGATTTATTGGTCTGTGCCGTTATATTGTGGAAAATGGCGAACGTACCAAGGCTCCCGCTTGCATACCGGTATTAATACGCATACTCTAGACGGCCTTTTTGCTACCTAAACAGTGGGAAAATCTACGAAAGTTCAATTCTTGGAGTCAGCAATGAAGACAAACACCGCCATCGCGCGCCGTAATATGGTTGAACAACAAATCCGTCCATGGGATGTCCTGGATCAACGGGTGCTGGACCTTATCGCCGTATCGCCACGCGAGGACTATGTGCCAGCGACCTATCGCGAGCAGGCCTATGTCGATATCTTCATCCCGTTGGCGCCGCAGCGAGCAATGCTGACGCCCAAACTGGAGGCGCGCCTGCTGCAAGAACTCGATATCGACCCCAATGATACCATCCTGGAGGTCGGTTCTGGGTGTGGACATCTGACTTCTCTCCTTGCCGCGCTCGGCAAACATGTATACGGCATTGATAGCGATCCGGCCCTGCTGATAAGCGCCCAGAAAAACCTCGCTGCCCATGAAATCAGTAATATCACCCTGGAGCAGGGCGATGCCCTCTCGGGCTGGCCACAACATGCTCCCTATGATGTGATCGTTATTACCGGTTCGGTTCCTCGTATTCCGGATCAACTCAAGGCGGAGCTGAATATCGGTGGCAGGCTTTTTGTTGTTGTCGGTAAATCCCCGGTCATGGAGGCAATGCTGATTCGTCGCACAGGGAAACAAAACTGGGAGGAATCAACCTTGTTCGAAACCGACATACAGCCACTGACTGGCGAGAACCCACCAGCTGAATTTATCTTTTAACAGTCTCAATGTAGCTTGGTCTATGGAGCCAAGACCAAGGTCAGTGGTGATCATTAATCAAAATATGCCCACATGATAAGCAATAAAGACAATAAAAATATCAGATTAATGATAATGGGCAGACGTTTATTACTGTTGCTCATACTCCTGCTGGCGAACAAAACAACCATCGCCGAGAACCTGCTTGATATCTACAAACTGGCAGTCAAGAATGACCCGACCTTTCTGGCCGCTCGCCAGACCTATCTGGCACGCAAACAGACGCTGGTCCAGGCACGGGGGGCATTGTTTCCCAGTATTGATGCCACTGCTGCAAAAAGCAGAATAGATGCCGAGAGAATAAGCGACCCTGGCTCTTTCCTTCCATCCGGCAAAACAAAATATGACAGCTCTGACTATACACTTACCATCACTCAACCCATTTACAACAGTGCCATATTTAGTGGATTGCGTCAGGCCAGAGCCGTGGTACGGCAGGCGGAAGCTGAATTTTCCGGGGCCCAGCAGGATATTATCACCCGCGTAGCGACCGCGTACTTCGGTGTCCTGCGAGCAACCGATAATCTGGAGCTGGCCCTGGCGGAACAGACTGCAATCGCCAGACAACTCGAGGTTGCCAAGGGTCGGTTAGAAGTCGGCCTGGCAACGATCACCGATGTCCATGACGCTCGCGCCCGTTTTAAATTAGCCGAGGCCCAGGCTATTGAGTCCAAGAACAACTTACTGGATGCCCGCTTCGCACTGCAGGAAATAACCGGTGTTTTACCAAAAAATTTAAATCCATTGGGCGAGGCCATGCCCCTGGTCAAACCCCAGCCGGACAATATTGAGTCATGGGTAAAGACCGCGCTGAATCAGAATCTACTACTCCAGGCCAAAAGAGAGGCAGTAACAATTGCAAAACAGGCATTTAAATTAAAACGTGCCGGCCATATCCCGACATTGAATCTTGTCGGAACACGGACACGCACAGATGCCGACGGCAGTATTTCCGGCACCGGCATCCGCAGCGACAACACAACCATCAGCCTCGAGCTCAACATCCCAATATTTAAAGGTGGTATCACCCATTCTGAAAGCAAACAAGCCTACCATCAATTTCAGGCGACCCGCCAGGACTTGATCGTGACTATACGCTCCACTGAACGTAAAACACGTTCATCTTTTTCAGGTGTAAGCAGTGGTGCCAGCCGGGTGCTTGCCCTTAAACAGGCCGTTGTTGCCAGCGAGAGCGCCCTGAAGGCAAAAGAGGAAGGGTTCCAGGCGGGCATTAATACCAGCCTCGATGTGCTCGACGCCCAGCGCGATTTATACCGCGCCAAACGTGATTATTCGGATGCCCGCTATACTTATATAACTAACCAACTACAGCTCAGAGAGGCCGCGGGCATCCTCAGCCCCGAGAATTTAAGCCAGGTAAATTACTGGCTTGAGTAATATTATCTTATCGCCTGTCTAATCCGGTTCATATTTATGTTTGTAATCCTGCCTCAGGACCGGATCCTGCTCAGCTTTAATCAAACGATAGCTGCCAATATATAACTCATCCATTTCCGTCCCCATGAAACAGCGAAATGCATCTTCGGGGGTACAGACGATGGGCTCTCCTCTAACGTTGAAAGAGGTGTTTACCACCAGATCATAGCCAGTCAATTCACCGAAGCGACTGATCAACTTATGATAAAGCGGGTTTGTCTCGACATCCACAGTCTGAACACGGGCAGAATAATCAACGTGGGTTACTGCCGGTATATCTGATTTTGGTACATGCAAAAGATCAATACCGAATTTCGGCTGATCTTCATTGAAAAACGTTAATCTCCGACTCTCCACCACCGGCACTACCAATTGCATATAGGGGCTATTATCTTCGAGTTCAAAATATCGGTTGGCCTTTTCACGCAATACAGACGGGGCAAACGGCCGGAACGATTCACGGTATTTAATTTTCTGGTTCATCACTGACTGTGTCCTTATCGAACGCGGGTCGCCCAATATACTGCGGGCACCGAGTGCGCGTGGTCCAAACTCCATCCGGCCCTGGAACCAACCAATCGCCTTCTCGGTTGCCAGCGAATGGGCGGCGCTATCAATGAGCGACTTCTCTGGGAGGTGCTGGTAATTGGCTCCAAGTTGATCCAGGGAGCCACGGATCTGTTCATTGGAGTATGCCGGTCCGAGGTACCCCCCTTGCATAGTATCTCTGGGCGGATCTATGACCCTGTCGTTACCGTCATAAAGATAATAACCACAGTAAGCAGCCCCAAGTGCACCCCCGGCATCACCTGCTGCCGGCTGTACCCAGATATCATCAAAGATTCCCGCCTTTAACAGTTTCCCGTTGGCGACACAATTGAGCGCCACCCCCCCGGCCAGACAGATTTTGCTGAGCCCGGTTTCCTCCCTTAGGGAACGTGCCATTCGTAATACGATCTCCTCGGTTACATCCTGAATCGAACTGGCTAGATCCATATCCTTCTGGCTAATCTCTTCGTCAGACCGGCGTGGCTCTTTACCAAATAATTGATTGAACTTTTTATTGGTCATACGCAGACCGGTGCAGTAGTCAAAATATTTCATATTCAGTCTAAACGAGCCATCATCGTGGATATCAACCAGCTTTTCCTTGATGAGGTCGCTATACACCGGGCGGCCATAAGGCGCCAGACCCATTAATTTATATTCACCGGAGTTAACCCTAAAGCCGGTGAAATAAGTGAAGGCAGAATACAACAGGCCCAGGGAATGCGGAAAATGGATTTCCTTTAAGGGAATAATCTGATTGCCACTCCCCTTCATTACGGTCGTCGTCGCCCATTCGCCAACCCCATCCATTGTTAATATCAGTGCCTGTTCGAATGGCGAAGGGTAGAAGCAAGATGCTGCATGTGACAGGTGGTGCTCGGTAAATAACAACTTACCATTGGCATCGAACTGCTCATCGATTGCCTTCAGGTTTTTTATCAGCAGTTTTTTTTGAAATAATTTCTCTTTGAGCCACAATGGCATCGCCTTGACGAAGGAGGTAAATCCCCTGGGTGCATAGGCTACATAAGTCTCTAACAGACGTTCGAACTTTAAAAAAGGTTTGTCGTAAAATACTACTTGGGTGATATCACCCAGACTGATTCCAGCTTGGTCCAGACAGTTACGGATTGCATTGCCGGGAAATCCGGCATCGTGTTTTTTTCTTGAAAGCCGTTCTTCCTGTACGGCGGCAATGATCTCACCATCCCTGACTAGGGCAGCGGCACTGTCATGGTAGTAGGCGGAGATCCCCAGATACCACACGTTTAGAACAGAGTATAAATGAATGGGGCTACAGCACTGCCTTCAACAAAGACAATCAGTCCACCTAGGAGGATTAACACAATAATAATAGGGATTAACCAGAACTTCTTTCTGGTCTTCATAAAAATCCATAACTCATGCAGGAAATCCATTAGAACTGCCTTCTCATTGCCTCACCATCCCACCGTTCCTGTCGTTTTATCCAGTAACTCCCCGAGTCCATTAATCTCAGAGAAAGGACATCCTTACGGAATAGCTTCAGCAACAATGCAATTGGGGTAATCAAAAGAAAATACACAATGAACAGGATCAGCCTGGTATTGACCCATGAAACCCAGTGGCCGACCTTCAGCCAAACCCTTAGCACTGGTGACAACAGGCTTGGAAACAAAACAACCAGAACAATCATTATTACTGAAGTGCCAAGCCAGTAATAATTGACAGCCGATCCCTTGATCAACGGCCATAGGGCAATGGTTGCAAATATCAGGGACAGTATCGATCCGAATTGGCGTTCTTGTTTGAAGCTCATTTCTTTCTCTTTAGCTGCCTGATCACCTCAGGCATAAGGTTTCTTGCCATCACAGCAGCGCCCTCTTTGGAAAAATGGACCCGATCTACAAAATACCTGTCTTCGTGGGGGACCAGTCTGGCATTATCCACCCATCCACTATGAGTATCTATTGCCACTTTTTTAAGGATAGCATTATATTTTTTCAATCCCTTAATTATTGCCCCAAGACTGAGCCCGGGTGTGAAATTCTGCAAGCTATATAATTCCATTTTTTTCAGCTGGCTCAATCTTGCGATGACCTTCTTGCTAGAATAATCCCAATCCAGATTGTGTAACGTTGCATATGAGGAGAGTATAACCTTGGCATTGTTGGCCTTAGCTATCGCCACCAGTGTCCGTATATTGCGTTCGAACGTTTCACTGGCTACTTTTGGTATTTCATTAGTCCTTTTTGTTTTCATAACATTTTTCTTTTTAGCGTAGTCACGGTACTTGTTGCGCAGTCTGACATAGAACATGCTGCGATTCAGGAATCGAATCAGAAACATGGGCTCTTTATAATACCCATACGGGGTTGGATGAATATGGGAATAATCAAAAGAAAATTTTCGGTCTGGACGAATCGCCTTTAAATCATTATAGGCATGATAGATGATCACCACATCGGGTTTGAATGCCATAACCCGCAGGGCCAGATTACCAATACTCTGCGCAGTATCAAAACCGGGCACACCGGCGTTGATAATCGTTATCTTCTTCTCCGGCAGCCTTTTCTGTAAAAGCAGGCCAAGGCTCCCGGGCCAGTTATCGGAGTAAGCAAGATTGATGTTGGCTGTTGTCGAACCCCCGATTGTTACAATCCTGATCTCATTAGCGCCCTTTTCCTCCGACAAGATATTTTTTGGGTCAGTTAAAAAACCATACTTCCCGACAATATTAAATTGTTTCCCCTTTTGATTTGGGTGACTACCGTAAAAATCAATCCCAGATTGGAATGTAAATCCAGTAAACGGGTGCCACTTATATATCCCCTTAATCCCTTGATCATATGGCTCGAGTTCATGCAGTGCCAGTGTAAATCCTTTGCCGGAGAACCAAGAGACCGTGCGTGTCGCCAATTCAATAATCACAAAAAAGACAGTGATTACGATCAGGGACCCAACGACATAGTTTCTGATTGTTTTTACATTGATATTCATCATCTATCAGATGACCACAGCCACATGTTTATTCAGTATAGTTAGTTATGCAGGAATTTCTTGATTTGGTTCAATACCCTGGTCAATGCCCCCCGATTGCTAGCAACCATTTCTTTACCGGCCTCACCTGCTTTTAGTCGAGTGTCCTTGTCGCCTAAATAGGCGCCAACCGCTTTAGACAGTTCCGACCCGCTGCTGATCTGCTTGCCTGCACCTGTCGCTATAGCCAGCTCGCTGATATCAAGAAAATTATGCATATGTGGACCAAATATTACTGGCACGCCGACCGCCGACGCCTCAAGCAAATTATGCCCCCCCACAGCTACCAGGCTGCCGCCTATGAAGGCAACGTCGGCGGCGGTAAACAATAACTGCAGCTCACCCATGGTATCACCGACAACGATGTCCGTTTTGGCCGCATCCTCATCACCGGGTCTGCTGCGTAACTCGACACGGTATCCAGAATTTCTGCACATTCTGCTGACCTGAGTAAATCGTTCGGGATGACGGGGTACCAGTATCAACAGCAGCTCTGGAAACCTCTGTTTCAATTTTTGATAGACCTTGAGGACAATCTCGTCTTCACCGGCATGGGTGCTGGCGGCGATCCAGGCCTGGCGGTTGTCACCCCAACGGGCACGCAGGCGTTTGCCCTGTTCAACGATGGATGCAGGCAGATCCAAATCAAACTTAATACTCCCCGTAACCGTAATCCGGTCTGGATCTGCACCCAGGTGTATCAGCCTGTCTGCGTCGCCTTTTGTCTGTGCAGTAATCGTGCTGATTTGATCCAGGGTCGCCTTTGTCAGGGAGCGGTAGTTCAGATAACCGTGCATTGACCGCTCTGATAAACGGGCATTGGCAAGCAATATCGGGATATTTTTCTTATTACAAAGGTGAAAGATATTCGGCCAGAGTTCTGTTTCCATAATCAATAGCAGTTTCGGCCTGATCTTGGCGAGAAAACGCTTAACCGCCCCGGGATAATCATAGGGGACATAGGTATGCGATATCCGGTCTTTGAAGAGCTCGGCCACCTGCGCGGAACCGGTAGGGGTCATGGTCGTAATATGGATATGGTAATCACGATGGCTCACCATGAGCGCCTCGAGCAAAGGGGCGCAGGCCCTGACCTCGCCGACAGAGACGGCATGTACCCAGATTACAGATGATCGGTCTGCTTTCCTGACAAAGCCGAAGCGCTCCGGCCAACGGCGCCAATAGGCGGGATTACGCAAACCCCGCCAGAGCAGACGCAATATAATAACGGGGAGAAGCAGACGCAGTATCCAGGTGTAAATAACCAGCACTTAGGTAATGACCTCCATTGATTGTAGCGCGCCGACAACCTCAATGGCTTGGGGCGCCCTGCCGCGCTCACCGAGATTGATCGCCTTAGCAGATACCTGGCCGAGGACGCCGGTCAATCTCGGAGAGCTGTCGAGAAAAAGGGCGACCGTCGGGCAGCCAAGCGCTGTCGCCAGATGCACCAGGCCGGTGTCGACACCAACGACTGCTTGTGCCTGGCGGAATACACAGGCAAGGGATTTCAAACCTACTCTGGGTAATACAAGCGCTCCGCTTATTTGGCTCTGGAGCCTATTCGCCCGTTGCTGTTCATCTGTACTCCCCCAAGGCAACACAACCTGAATGCCATAACCATCCAATCGTGCTGCTAAATCCTGCCAGTATTGTTCAGGCCACAGCTTTGATTCTCTACTGGTTCCATGTAGACAAACTACAAACCTATCCGGTAGTTTGAGATCGGTGTCCAGGTGGCATTCGATATTGATACCGTAATCCGGCGTTGCTCCCGGGAGATCGTAACCGAACACCCGCGCAGCCAGTTCCCGGTTACGGGCCACCGCATGGCGGCCGGTCGCAATGTGAAACCTATGTTGATAAAAACGGGCGGCGAAACTCTCTCTGGCGCTGGTACGATCCATGCCATAGACCGGTCCCTGCGCCCAACGAGTCAGGATTGCGCTCTTAATAAGGCCTTGTGAATCGATGATGTAATCATAGGGTGTCTGTCTGATCTGCTGCCGGCAATCATGGATCTCTGCCCAGATTCGCGGCAAAAATAACCGCTTGCGCCAGCGGCGGGTGGCCACCGGGATCACACTGCTTACCAAGGGATGCATCAGTGGGATTTCGGCAAAGGCCTCTTCCACGACCCAGTGAAAACTGGCCTCAGCGACGTGGGCATTGATATCGGCGAGTATAGGGAGATTATGGACAACGTCTCCCATTGAGGATGTCTTCACCAGTAAAATTCGTGGCATAGACCTATTTTCGCATACAATAATGGCATGAACGAACCCCTGTCTGTCGTCATCATCACCCTCAATGAAGCTGATAAGCTTGAGGCCTGTCTACAAAGCGTTGATTTTGCCAACGAGATCCTCATAGTCGATTCGGGTAGCAGCGATGACACCCTGGAGATCGCCAACAACCATCAGGCCAGGATCATCAAACAGGAATGGCTCGGTTATGGCAAGCAAAAGCGTTTTGCCGCCGAACAGGCCGCCCATGATTGGATACTCTCGATCGATGCCGATGAGCAAGTCTCGGATGAGCTCCGGGCCGGCATCCAAGAGGCCATGAAATCGCCCGGTTATCAGGCCTATCAGATGCCCCGCAGGAACCGCTTTATGGGGCGATGGCTAAGGCATGGAGAGGGATATCCAGATCTAAGCCTGAGACTATACAACCGCAATTATGCCAACTGGAGCGAGGATCCCGTGCATGAAAAAGTCGTCACCCAGGCACCTGTCGGCCGGCTCAAGGGTGACCTCTTGCACGAATCAGAAAGCAGCATTGCCGAATATCTGGAAAAACAGAACAGCTATACCTCCCTCCAGGCCGAGACCCTTTATGCAAGAGGCAAACGCTCAGGAGTAGTTAAAATCATACTAAGCCCGCTATTTCGCTTTATTAAATTTTACTTCCTGCGGCTCGGATTCCTCGATGGCATACCCGGCCTCGTGCACATCCTCATCGGATGCAATAACAGTATGCTGAAATATACCAAACTCCGGGAGCTACACAGAGGGAACTAAATTCAATCCTTCTGCTTGTATAAATAAGGATTCATCTTGGGATCGTTGTACATCTTGTACTGACGGTAGACCTTAAAATATGCGCGCCCTGATGCAGTCTCGCTTAATAAAGTATCCAGACATTTCCGCAGGTCCGTACGCTGAATTTTCAAGATTTCCAGTTTCTGTTCACAAGCATTAATATGAGATTGGTCTACATCCTTACGCTTGGTCTGTAGATCCATATGATAGATTTTCAAGCTTAATATAGATAAGCGATCGATTATCGTGCCAGCAGTCTCACTATTCCGCCAGGCATCTTTATCAGGCTTTACCCCCTCAAGCCGTTTCAATAATTCCTCATCAATTTTTTCAATAGCATCCTGCCGCTTCTGATTATAGCCATCAATAGTCCGTTTATTAGCCGCGATCTCACTGTCCGAAACGTCCTTGCGCCTGGCCTGATCCTCTTCATCCCATAGCAATGAGTTATAGCGATGATTGAGTTCAATATATTTCCATGTCCCTTCTTTATACTTCGCTGAGTTCTTTTTGGCCAAGTTTTGCTGGTTCACACATTTGTCATGGAACCGGCTAATATCTTCAGCTTTGATATCATCAAACATAATTTGGCCTCTTTCTTTCAGATTAATGATAATTATGTCCGAAGTTCAGTGGCCGAATTGACATGCAGATTCTTTGGACTTGCCATCTTGTATCATTTGTAACAGTTTTTGATATCCACCAAAGGCATCATCGACGCTGATATCAGCGGCATGACGACTTTCAGGTTGCAATAAAACATGTGGGACGCCCCAGGGATACCAACGGTTAGTATCGATATCACCGAAAAAACAGACTATCGGTTTTCCGAGCGCAGCGGCAATATGTAAGGCCCCTCCATCACTGGTTATCACGGTTTTACACAATGATAAATCGGCAATGAGCTGCTCAAGCGGCCCCATTGGATAAGCAACAATCGGCATATCAGGTAACGCTTTGACTATAGCCGCCGCAGTATCATCATCACCGGGATGCTTGGGGTTGGTCGAGTCACCCGGCGCCCATAATAACAGGAAGGTAGCTTTATGCTTCTTATATAGCTCCCTGATAAATTCGATAAAATATTTTCTGGGCCAGCGATTGGTATCTTTCCTCGTACTAATATGAACACCTATCAGATTAGTACCTACAGACCATTTTTGTGCCGCCAATTTATTCTTTGCTATTTCTACCTCTTGCTGGTCCGGATATATCCTCATGAACGGCGGCCTTCCCGTTACACCCAATGGCTCCAATAATCGAAAAACGTCCTCAACTTCATGGATCGGACCGGGATCCCCATAGGGAATTGCAATGTCTATTTCATTATCTCTGTGGTCTGAATTTACAAAACCAATAATATGTTTAGGCTTTACCGCCCTCGCCAATCTTAGTGCATGAGGCGAGTAACTTACTGCATTACTTAGTATTGCATAATCAAAACTTTCCCGAAGCATTCGCCGCATAAGTTTTATTCGATCCCAATAGACACTAAATACCGATTGATTATCTTTTCTATGCTTTCCTTTCGTGTAGGCGAATACCTCATCGAGATCGGGATTGCTACGTACAACAGCAACATTATAACTATTAACAAGCGCACAAATCCTTGCGTCTGGATACCTCTGACGAAGGGCGGCAATAGAAGGTGTGGTGCATACAAGATCGCCGATATTATCCCGGCGAATAACCAGTATCTTGAAATTATTCTGTTTGGTCTCGACCTGCATAATTCCAATTAACTCTCAGTATAGGTCGAGGGTGACAGTGCCTGTTTTCCCACCATCATGGCCGCTAGCAATCCAATCAAAAACATGAATTGCTGGAGCATATGGTCCCGGATAATACTATCCACCATCATCCTTGACCCAAAATCTAGTATTACCATAAATAAGAGTATTGCATAATAAGGGTTAGCTGTATTGAATCGTCTGAAGGCAAGATAAACCAAGCTTAGCAAGAATCCCAGCCATAATAATGCACCTGGTATACCTATCCCGATAGCCAAGTCCAATATTCCACTGTGGCTGTGCCCTATCTGTTTATTATATTTTGCCTTTATCCCATGCCCGAAAGCATTTCTTCCATAACCAATACCAAGTGGATGTTCTGTTAACACATCAATCCCTTTCTTAAACCAGGCTATGCGCATATACGCTGACTCATCAACGGGTGTCCCATCCGAAAGTTTTGGTAATCCGTATTTTTTTTTATCCAGCCATGCTTTGTGAGTATTTGTGTCAAGCGCTATAGGAACGGTAGCTACCAATTTTTGCCAACTGCTTCCATGCTTAAAGCCCGAACCAATATAGATCACAAATACTGCTAATCCCAGCAGCATCAAAGAGATTGACGTAATAATTGTTTTTTTAAGTCGTGCCTTATACTTATATAAATATATTATGGTCAGCGAAATCAACAGCAATAAAAGTATAACTATACCGTTGCGCACTCCTTCTGCATAAACGGTAAACAAAGCAATCAATGTTGAAATGACTATGACAGGTGTACTGAATTCAATAATCTTTTTTCTATATGTGGTTCTATAGAATATTTCAACGAGCAGAAAAGAAAGCAGTATATTGGTCAGATAATTACTTTTATCAGGACCCTCTGTAAGAC
>FXBF010000079.1_pt1 | contig 27521 bp, 26 predicted proteins | sample 5335321 | NCBI WGS metagenome assembly FXBF01 (sample SAMEA103928391, study PRJEB20085) | sediment metagenome | isolation source: sediment
GGCCGCTACAAGGAGCGCCGTCGAGTGGCCTCCCGCCGGTTGGACGAGTCGGATGCCGACCTCGCCCGGGTCGACGATCTGATCTCGGAAGTGGAGACAAAGGTTCGCAGCCTCGCCCGTCAGCGCGGCAAGGCCCGCCGTTACCTGGATATGCGCGAGCGAAAAATCGCCCTCGAGCTGGCTCTGGCCCAGGCCGAGCTGAGCCGCCTGCAATTGCGGCACCGGGAAATCGACTCGGAACTGCGCTCGCTCGAAGAGGCCCGGGTGCAGGATGCGGCCCAGCTGCGAGCGGCCGAGGCGGAGCACGAGTCGTTGCGTACACGCCTGATAGAGCTGGAACGCGAGCGCGCCGATTGTGCCACGGGGCTGATGGCCGTTCGTGAACGCCTGGCGGAGCGCGAGAGGCAGCGGCTGCTGGCGGAGGAGCGTGGGCGCCACGCGAGCGCCCGGCTGGAACATCTGGCCCGCGAGCGGAGCGAGCTCGAGGAGCGGCGCGTCGAGCTGGGGAGGGTGGTGGAGCGTCTTCAGGCTCAGGCGCGCGAGGAGAGAGCCGCTCTGGCCAAGCTCCGTGACGAGCTCAGAGAGCGCGAAGTCGAGCTTGCCGAGCTCTCGGAACGCCGGCAGGCGATGGAGGCTGCGGAGGCGGCCGTCGAGTCGGAGCAGCAGGCCTACCGTGAGGACCGGGCGCGCCTTCAGGCTGGCAGGGAAGCCGCTCGTGCGGAGGCGGTCGAGCTGGCTCGGCGCCTGGATGACGCCCGGCGCCGTCAGGCGGCGATCTCTTCCGCGATCGAGGAGGCCGAAGAAGCGGAGCGTCAGGCGCGGCGCGAGGGCAGCCAGGCCGAGGCGCGCCGACGCCAGATCTCCGCTGAGCTGGAGGCGGAGCGCGCGCGGTTAGCGGAAGTGCGCGCGGAGCATGAGGAACTGCGTGGCCATCAGGCTGCCGCAGCGGAACGGCTGCAGGCGATCTCCGCGCGAATCGATGCCCTGCTGCCGCTGACCTCCGGCCAGGAGGGGTTCAACCCGGCCGTTCAGGCTGCCATGGCCCAGGCCGAGCAACTGGGCATCCGGGGCGTGCTCGGCCGGGACATCGAGGTTTCGGAGAATTTCGCCGACGGAATCGAGGCCTACCTGGGAGCGTTCATGGAGGGGTTGGTTGTCGACGACCAGCTGGCGGTAGACCGGATACGTCATTGGTTCCTCCACGACTACGATGGCCAGGGCGGCCTCGTCGTGCTCCCCCTGGATCGGGTTGGAGAAGCCGACACAACCGAGGTGGAGTTGCCGCGCGGCGTTCGCGTCAGGGGGCCGGGCGCGCCCTGGGTGCTTCGTCTGCTTCGCGGCGTGAAGCTGGGCGGTGGCGCTCCCGAAACAGGTGCCGCTTGGGTCGGGCAGCGCGAAAGTGTGGACGATCTCGGCATCTTCAGAATCGGCCGGCCGTACGCTGGAGCTGGAACGCTCGCGCGCAAAGCGGAGCTCGAGCGATTGCGTGTCCAGCAGGCTGAGCTCGAGTCAGAGATTCGCCGCGTCGCCGCCCTCCTAACGGCATCCGAGGGGCGTGCTTCCGCCCTGGCCTCGCAGGTCGAGAACCTGGAGTCGGTGCGCCGGACCGCTGCGGAAGAGGTGGAGCGTCTGGCGGCGCGGGCGGAAGCGGCGGCAGAGCGTCTGGCCGGAGTCCGTGGCGAGCTGGAGGCGGTGAGCAGCAGCGTGACGCGGCTTCAGGAAGAGCGGGCGGAGGCGCTGGAGCGATGTTCGGCCGAGGAAGAGGCTCTGCGGACATTGAAGCCGGTGGGCGCGGTGGCCGCTCCCGATCCCGAGGCGCTGGCTCGGGCAAGGTTCTTATGGGAGCAGTCGCGCGAGCGAGTCGCAGGGCTTCAGTTGAGCGAGGCGAAGGCCGCCGCGGCCGTCGATCGCGTTGACCGGGAGCTCAAAGCCCAGCTGCAGCTGATGGATGATGCGGCTGAACGGGCGGAGCGGCTCGGCCGGGAGACGAAAGAGCTCGAGGCCGGACTGGCCCGCGCACAGGAGGAGTCGGAGAGCACCGCGCGCGACCTCGAGTCGTTCTTCGAGGAGCGATCGCGCCTGGAGCTCGAGTCTCGGGAGAAGGAGGAGCGCGTCGAGGAGGTCCGCCGCAAGGTGACGGATCTGGAGGTGCTATTGCGGCGGGTCCAGCAGGAGGAGAGAGGCCACTCCGACCGGCGTCACGAGCTCGAGCTCGAGCGGACGCAGATCGATGCCGATCTGCAGCGCACCCGCGAGCGGCTGGAGGACGAGTGGGGCAAGCCGTTCGACGAACTGGTGCAAGAGGTCGAGCCCGCAGAAGGCGTGCACGCTGAGCTCCGCGAGGAGCTTGCCGGTGTCGCCGAGCGGCTCGCTCACATCGGGCTGGTCAACATGCTGGCCGAGCAGGAATATCAGGAGGAGAAGGAACGGCTGGAGTTCCTCGAGGGCCAGCGGGCAGATCTGGCGAAGGCGCGCGACGATCTGCGGGAGACGATCCGGCGGGTCAACGAGACGGCGTCGGCGGCCTTCCTGGAGACGTTCGAGAAGGTCAGGGTGAACTTCAAGCATACGTTCTCGACCCTGTTTCAGGGGGGAGAGTGTGACGTGTGGTTGGAAGACCCGGAGGACCCCCTCGATTCACCGGTCGAGATCTCGGCAAGCCCGCGGGGCAAGCGAACGCAGCGGATACACCTCCTTTCCGGCGGTGAGCGTGCCCTCACGGCGCTCTCGCTGCTCTTTGCCATCTACCTGGTCAAGCCCAGTCCCTTCTGCATCATGGACGAGGTTGACGCTCCTCTCGACGAGACGAACATTCAGCGCTTCGTCGCTATGCTCGAGCAGTTCAAGTCGGACGTGCAGTTCATCGTCATCACGCATAACCCGCTGACGATCGAGGCCGCCGACTGGATTTACGGCGTCACCATGGAGGAGCCCGGCGTGTCCAAGATCGTGGGCGTCGAGTTCAGCGACTACGCCCGCGGGGCGGTTGCCTGATCGGCGATGCGGCTGATCACAGTCGGGACGGGCACGGTCGTGCCCGATCCCGAACGGGCGTCGGCGTGCCACTGGGTCCAGCACGAGGGTACTCGCGTCATCGTCGACTGCGGGGCCGGCGCACTGCAAGGTCTCGCCCGGGCTGATCTTCCTTGGGGTGAGGTCGACCACCTCATCATCAGCCACTTCCACGCCGACCATATCGGCGAGATCCCCTCGTTGGTCTTCGCGCTGCGCCACGGGCTGGAGGTGGCGCGGGTTGGTCCGCTGCAGGTGTGGGGACCTTTGGGCACTCGGCTGCTGTTCGAAGCATGGGCGGCGGCTCTCGGCTCCTGGCTGGTCGAGCCGGGCTTCGGTCTGCAGATCCATGAGATACGGCCGGGCGCGCCTGTTCAGATCGGGACCCTGCACGTCGACGCAGCGGATACGCCCCATACTGACGAGAGCGTGGCCCTGCGTATTGAAGCCGGTGGTGCCGCCCTCGGATACACCGGGGACACAGGCCCCGACGAGGCGCTGGCGGGATTCTTTCGCGGCGTCGACCTTCTGCTGGCCGAGTGCTCGCTTCCTGAGGATCTCGTCGCGGACAACCATCTGTCGCCTGAGAGGCTGGCTCGGCTGGCGCAGGCGGCTGGGGTCGAGCGCGTGGCGGTGACCCATGTCTATCCCCAGCTTCATAGGTCGGACGTCCCCGACCTGATACGCCGGGCCGGCTACACCGGGCAGATCATCATGGCGCGAGACGGGCTCGATCTCGAGGTCTAAGCCACGGTATCGGTTGAGAGATTGTTGATGCGCAGATGCTAATCGTCATGAAGCACAGCGCCCGCCCGGATGAAGTCGATGCCGTGGTGCGGGTCATCGAGGAAATGGGTTACGAAGGGCGGCCCATACCGGGCAAGCAGCGGGTCGCCATCGGGCTCATCGGAAACGATGGAAAGGTCGATGCCGGGCGGCTGATCGCGTTGGCCGGTGTCCTCGAGGTCATTGAGGTCACTCAGCCGTACAAGCAGGTGAGCCGCGAGTGGCGCGAGGAGCCCACCATCATCGAGCTGGCGAACGGCACGGTGATCGGTGGCCGCGAAGTGGTGCTCATGGCGGGACCCTGCTCGGTCGAGAGCGAGGAACAGATTCTCGGCGTGGCCAGGTCGCTCAAAGACGCCGGGGCTACCGTTCTCAGGGGTGGTGCCTTCAAGCCCAGAACCTCGCCCTACGCCTTTCAGGGCCTCGGCGTGGCGGGGCTCAGACTGCTGGCCCGCGCGCGTGAGGAGACGGGGATGGCCATTGTGACGGAAGCTCTGGATCCGCAAGGGCTCGAGCAGGTCGCCGAGTACGCCGACATAGTCCAGATCGGAGCCCGCAACATGCAGAACTACTCGCTGCTGCGCGCCGCTGGCCGGGCGGGTGTTCCTGTCCTCCTCAAGCGGGGAATGTCGGCGACGGTTCGCGAGCTGCTGCTGGCGGCGGAGTACGTCGTCAACGAGGGTGAGGCACGGGTGATCCTCTGCGAGCGCGGCCTGCGCAGTTTCGATGACCATGCTCGCAACATGCTGGACCTGACGGCGGTGGTGAGCGTCCACGAACTATCTCACCTGCCGATGATCGTAGACCCTAGTCACGGGACCGGCATCCGAACCAAGGTGCCCGCGATGACGCGGGCAGCCGTCGCTGCCGGAGCGGACGGAGTGATGGTCGAAGTGCATCCGGATCCCGACCGCTCGGTCTCCGACGCCGCGCAGGCCATGCATCCCGACGACTTCGCGGAGCTGGTGGGCGAAGTCCGGGGCATCGCGCGGGAAATCGGCCGGGACCTCGTCCCTCCATTGGGCTGACCGGTTGGTTGCGCCCCGCGAGCTGGGCGTTCTGGGTGAACGGCTGGCCGCCCGCCACCTCCAGCGGCTCGGATACACGATCCTCGAACAGAACTACCGATTCGGTCACCGGGAGGTGGACCTGATCGTCCGGCATGGCGACACCGTAGCCTTCGTCGAGGTGAAAGCCAGGGCGGGAAGCGACTACGGGCACCCATTGGAAGCGATCACGGCTCTGAAACGACGCGAAGTCGAGCGCGTTGCGCGCTCCTGGCAGAGACGGCACGGCCGGCCGGGACTGTATTACCGGTTCGACGCGGTGGGCGTCATGCTGAGGCCCGGTGCGGACCCGGCCATCGAGCACATCCCCGACGCCTGGAGGCTGGGCGAGTGAGAGGGGAGTGCGACATCGAACACTCAACACTTTGCGCCCCCGACGGCCCGTTGCTGCCGGCGTTCCGCTTGACTAGATTGGTGTGAGCACAGCCCTAAATCGATGGCGCCGGGGTGGATGGCGGGAGGGCTCACTCCCCCCCTCTACACATAACGACTAGCCTCTAACCCACGAGAATGCATCGGCCCGCACTCGCACGCCTCTACCGTCCGCGAAACTTCTCGGAGATCGTCGGACAGGATCACGTCTCGGCCACGCTGCGGACCGCGGTCGAACGGGGCAGGGTAGCGCACGCCTATCTCTTCTGTGGCCCGCGCGGCATCGGCAAGACGACAGCCGCCCGCGTACTGGCGATGGCGCTCAACTGCGAGCACCGCAAGGGGGGCGAGCCGTGCGGCGCCTGTGAGAGCTGCGAGCGGATCTGGTCAGGCCGCACGTCTCTGGACGTGGTCGAGATCGATGCGGCGTCCAACCGGGGCGTCGACGACGCCCGCGACCTGCGGGAACGTGCGATGTACGCCCCGTCGCAGGAGTCTCGCTATAAGGTCTACATCATCGACGAGGCCCACATGCTCACCCGGGAGGCGTGGAACGCCTTCCTCAAGATTCTCGAGGAACCGCCCCCTCGCGTGATCTTCGTGCTCGCCACTACGGAGCCCGGCAAGATCTTCCAGGCGGCGCCCCCGATCCTCTCCCGTTGCCAGCGGTTCGATTTCCACCGTATCTCCACCGAGCAGATCTGTGGGCGGCTCGACGAAGTGCTACGCGCGGAAAGCGTCGAGGCCGAGGAGGCCGCGCTCATCCCCATCGCCCGTAAGGCCGACGGCGCACTGCGTGACGCCCTGTCCGCACTGGATCAGACCCTCGCCTTCAGCGGGGATCGAGTGACGGTGGAGGACGTCCGTCAGGTGCTGGGCCTGGTCGATGAGGAAATCTACTTCGAGCTGCTCGAGATTCTTCTCGACCGGCGCGCCGCCGACGTCTTTGGCCTCGTCGACAAACTGAGCGCCGGCGGTTACGACCTGGAGGAGTTCTACAAAGGATTGGGTGAGACACTGCGCTTGCTGCTCCGCGTTCGACTGGAAGATGCGGAGTCGATGCGCCTCGTTTCCGAGCGTCTCTCGGATCGCTACATCCTCTTCGCCCGGCGCTTCGCTCCAGGCGACCTGCTGCGCATGCTTTCCGCCCTCGCCGAGCTCGACACCGATGGCCGGTTCCGCAAGAGCGAGCAGCAGCGGATCCTCATCGAGGTCCTGCTGTTGAAGTTCGCGATGCTCGACCGCACGGTAGAGTTGGAAGAGATGATCGACGCGGTCGAAGGCCGCTCGCCTTCCCGGCCGGATCCGGACCCGCGCGGCAGCCCTGGGAGCACTCCGGGCGGCGGCGAAGGCCGGCCCGGCAGCCAGGCGCCCGCCAGGCCGCAGAGCGCCGGAAAAGGGTCAGGCGGCAGGTCCGAGACGCGGCCGGGCCGTGGCTCGGGGAACCCGCTGGAGGACGTGCGGGCGGCCTGGCTGGAGATGATAGCGGAAGGCCGGGTGCTGCGGCCCGGGCAGGGGATCGCGCTGAGGGCGGCCCAGGTCGTTGATCTGGGATCCGGAGGTGAGTTACGGATCTCAGCCGCCAATGGGACGCCCGGAGCCGAGGTTCTGGAGGACACCGTCACACGCCGGCGAATCGAGGAGGAACTTTCGAGGCGCGCCGGACGTCCGATACGCATAGCCCGTGGGGACCAGGGGGATCCGCTTCCCCCAAGGGTAAGACAGGAGACAAGCCGTGAGCAGCGGCTCGCCAGGTTGGTAGAAGCGGACCAGCGGCTTCAGGAGCTAGTGAACGAGCTGGATCTGGAGCTCATCGACTGAAGGGAGGTGGACACCGGGCCTGGACATGACCGGAAATGGCTGGACTTGCGTGTCTTTGGGCCATTTGTAAACTTTGACCTGTGACGAAGGGTGAGCAGGAGCTACCAGGATGAACAATCTCCACCAGTTGTTCCAGCTGGTCCAGCAGGGCCAGGCCCGACTGACCGAGATTCAGACGCAACTGGCCTCTAAGACGGTGACGGCCAGTAGCGGCGGTGGGTTGGTGACAGTCGTTGCGGACGGGCAGGGTCGAATCCGCGACGTGAAGATCGATCCGTCCGTGGTCAATGCGTCGGACGTGGAGATGTTGGAGGACCTTGTGCAGGCGGCGGTGTCCGATGCGCAGGCTCGCGCCCGCCAGCTCTACGAGGAGGAGATCGGCAGGATGGCTGGCGGCTTGTCCCCGTTCAACTTGGGCAATCTCTTCGGAGGCTCGTAGGGCCCTGGCATGTCGGTTATAGACGATCTGGCCAGTGAGTTCACGCGCCTCCCTGGTATCGGTCGGAAGACCGCCTATCGGCTCACCCACTATTTGCTGAAAGTCCCGCCGGAGGAGGCGTGCCGACTGGCGCGGGCCATCGAGACGATGGCTGAGCGGGTGAGGCACTGCTCGATCTGTAACAACCTGAGCGAGTCCGACCCGTGTGAGTATTGCTCCGACCCGAGCCGTGATCGGGCGACGATCTGCGTCGTGGAGGAGGCATCGGATATCGCGGCGATTGACGGTTCGGGCGGGTATCGAGGGCTCTATCACGTCCTTGGCGGTTGCCTTTCGCCGCTGGACGGGATCGGTCCGGAAGAGCTGAAGGTGGAGTCATTGGTCGCCCGGTTGAATGGCGAGGTTCGCGAGGTGATCGTGGCGACCAATCCCAGCGTCGAAGGTGAGGCGACGGCGACTTACTTGCACAAGGCGCTGGCGCCGCGGGGGGTTGAGGTCACACGTCTGGCACGAGGGTTGCCAGTAGGAGGTGATCTGGAGTACGCCGATGGCGTGACCATCGCCCAGGCAGTCGCCGGGCGCAGGAGCATGTAGAATCGCGGTGGATGAGATGAAGGGGGCGATCGCCACGAAGAGACTGCTACGGACTATCGGCCTCACACTCGCAGGTACAGCGGCGGTGAGCGTGCTCGGTGTTCTGCTTGTCCGCGACCAGGTGCACCGGCATCGCCGCGACCTGTTCAGCCCGCGGCCGCTGCGCCGACTGGCGGCTCTGACCTACATCGGCAAGCACCCGGATGTGGAGAACGCCAACCTCCTTCGTGATTTCCTTAGTTGGGAGAAGGAGCCGATGCTACGTCGTCGCGCGGCCGCGATCCTCGAGCGGACAGAGCAGGCGCTGAGCGCCCGCTCTGAGGAGGCGGTTGGAGCAAGCTAGTTGGAGCAGGCTAAGGGGAAGGCGATGCAATGACGCCTGGCGGAGCACCCAGCTGGTCATTCGGTCCTAGCGACTCGCAGCGGATAGAGGAGATTCTTAGCAATCTTCTGTATGAGTCCAACGCCCGCTGCGCGCTGCTGGTCGACAGGACCGGGCAGCTAGTGACGACCGTGGGTGAACAGCTCAACTTCGATTCGGCCGCGTTTGCCAGCCTGACGGCCGCTGATTTCTCGGCGAACGACCAGTTGGCCTCGTTGATCGGTGAGGACGAATTCAACTCGCTGTTTCACCAGGGGCGCAATGAGTCGATGTATCTGGCTGACGTTGGCAAGCGGCTCATTCTCGTCGTGCTATTCAATCAGCAGACGACTCTGGGCCTTGTGCGGATCAAGATCAAAGACGCTGTGATCGGGCTGAGCAGGGCCTTCGAGGACGTGTTCGGGAGAGCGCAAGAAGAGGAGGGTCCTGTGCTCGAGCGGGGCTTTGTAGACGAAGCCGAGGACGAAATTGACAGACTGTTTCGGGAATAGGGGATCTCGACAATGTCGATGATCAACTATGCGTCCCGTGAAATCAACTGCAAGATAGTGTACTATGGCCCCGGGCTCGGCGGTAAGACGACGAATCTGGAGTACATATACCAGAAGGTGATGCCGAACACTCGTGGCAAGCTGATCAGCCTGGCCACGGAGTCGGAGCGCACGCTCTTCTTCGACTTCCTGCCCGTCGACCTGGGCACGATTCGCGGCTTCAAGACGCGTTTCCATCTCTACACGGTTCCGGGACAGGTGTACTATAACGCCAGCCGCAAGCTGATTCTCAAGGGCGTGGACGGCGTCGTGTTCGTTGGCGACAGCCAGGTCGAGCGACTGGATGCCAACATCGAGGCGATGCACAACCTGTACGAGAATCTGGCTGAGTACGGTTACGACCTTCGGCAGATTCCGTTCGTCATTCAATACAACAAGCGCGATCTCCCCAACGTATCGCCGATGGAGGAGCTGGATCAGCACCTCAACCCTGACCGCGTTCCGAGTTTCGAGGGCGTGGCGACAACGGGCATGGGTGTGTTCGATACCCTCAAGGCTGTAGCGAAACTCGTAATCAAGTCGCTCGGCTGACGGGAGTCCTTCCCGTGAACCTACCGAACGGCATCACGGTCGCACGGGTCGTGGCGGCGCCAGTGATCTTTGCTCTGATACTGAGCGGAGGGTTCGGTCGGCTCACCCTGGCTCTCATCCTTTTCGTCGCTGCGGCCGTATCCGACATCTGGGACGGTTACCTGGCACGTCGGCGCGGTCAGATCACCGACTTCGGCAAGCTGGCCGATCCGATTGCCGACAAGTTGCTCGTCCTCTGCACCTTCGTCCCCTTCTATATCGTCTCGGTTCGCGAGGGCGGAGTAACGGACTTGGCCGTGGTGCTCGTCTGGGGGATTTTGCCGCTCTGGGTGCTCATCGTCATTCTGGGCCGCGAGTTTCTGATCACTCTCTTTCGTGGTTTCGCCAAACGGAAGGGCGTGGTGATCGCCGCCGGCAAGGCGGGCAAGTACAAGGCGCTCTTCCAGGACCTCTTCATCGGCGGCGAGATCCTCTGGCTCGCGCTTCGCTCCCGGGCGCTGGAACGGGGCTGGGATAGCCCCTTCTGGTCCTTCTGGAAGGTGTTCCACGGCTCCTACGTTGCCATCACCCTGACGATCGCGGTCGTGCTGACCGCCTACTCGTTGGCCGTCTATCTCTGGAGATACCGCGGGCTGGTGGCCCGGTCTTTATGAAGCGAGGTCTCACAACGGTTGAGATCGTCGCCATTGGAGACGAACTCCTCAGCGGGGCGACGATCGACTCGAATGCCGCTCGAATCGCCAAGCAGCTCGAGCCGGTCGGCCTTCGCGTTATCCACAAGGCCACCGTCCCCGATTCGGCGGACGCCGTCGCCGCTGCGGTCAGGTCCGCATTGCAGCGTTCCGGTGCCGTGATCACCACCGGAGGATTGGGTCCCACGAAGGACGACCTGACCAAGGGCGCCGTCGCCGAAGTATTCGGAGTCGAGCTCGAGTTCCGCGAGGATCTGTGGAGCGCCCTCCAGCAGCGCTGGGCGCAGCGTGGCAAGATTCCGCGGACGAACAGAACGCAGGCCGAGGTGCCGGCGGGCGCTCGAGTCTTGCCCAACCCCAGGGGCACCGCGCCCGGGTTGGCCGTGGAGGACGAGCGGCTCGGAGTCTGCGTTATGCTGCCGGGGCCACCCCACGAGATGCAGCACATTCTGGTCGAGTCCGTCGTCCCCTATCTGGCCGCTCGGGCCGACCCCGAGGCGAGGCGGCCCTTTCGCCGATATCTGCGGACGGCCGGGATCGCAGAGTCTGCGATCGCGGAAAAGATGGCCGACAAGCTCGATGATCTGCCGCTCCAGGTCGCGTACTTGCCCGAGATCGCCGGAAACGATCTCCGCTTGACCGCCTGGGCGGCGGACGGATCCGAAGCCGAGGCGGCGCTGGATGAGGCCGTGAAGCGGATACGCGATGTTCTCGGCGTTCATGTCTACGCCGAGGGGGCGATCGACTTGGCGGACGTCGTCGGCGACCTCCTCCTGCGGGCCGGCATGACTGTGGCTGTCGCCGAGAGTTGCACGGCCGGGCTCGTGGGCGCGCGACTCACGGAGCGGCCGGGCGCCTCCGGCTACTTCTGGGGCGACTTGATCGCGTACGACGATCGGGCCAAGATCGAGTTGCTGGGCGTCTCTGAGCAGACGCTGCGGCGGCACGGCGCCGTCTCGGAGGAGACCGCGCGGGAGATGGCGGAGGGTGCCTGCTCACGGTCGGGCGCCGACGTCGCTATCGCGGTAACGGGGATCGCCGGCCCCAGCGGCGGCACCACTGAGAAACCGGTGGGCACGGTCTGGCTGGCTGTACGGATGCGGGGTCGTACGGTGGCGAAACGACGGCATTATCCAGGTACGCGTGACATGGTGCGACTCCGAGCGGCCCAGGGCAGCCTGGACCTGTTGCGTCGAACCCTGCTGGGGGAGCCGCGATGAGGGGCTCTCATGCCTACCTGACCGGCACGAGCGGCCTCAGGCTCCACTATCGATGCTGGGACTTCGCGGCTCCGCGGGCCGTAGTCGTAATCTGCCACGGTCTGGGCGAGCATTCCGGACGCTACGAGCAGCTTGCGCACGATTTCGCCCGGGCCGGGTTGAGCACGTACGCGCTGGATCACCGGGGGCACGGGCGCTCGGACGGGCGCCGGGGGCATGTGCGCCGGTTCGTCCGCTACGTGCACGATCTGGAGAAGTTCCGCCGGCGCGTCCTGGGCAGTGTCGGGCCCGACGTGCCGCTCATATTCCTGGGCCACTCGCTGGGTGGCCTGATCCTGATCCGCTATCTCGAGGAATACCCGGGTGTCCCGGCCCGCGGCGCCGTTCTCTCCGCCCCGCTGTTGGGTTTGGCGATACAGGTGCCGCGCTGGAAGCAGCAGCTCGTGCGGCTCCTCTATTACGCCGTGCCGGCGCTGCCGATGAACTCGGGACTGCCGCCCGAGCACTTGAGTCACGATGCGCAGATTGTGGAGGCGTACAAGCGCGATGCTCTCGTGCACGATCGGATTACGCCGCGGGCATACGGTGAGATCGTGCGGGAAATCGACACGGCCTTTCGCAAGGCGACACGGATTCGCCTGCCGATGCTGTTCCTGATTCCCAGCGATGACCGGCTGGTGCGTGCCGATTTGATGCAGCGCTTCGCCGCGTCGTTGAACGGCTCCGGGCGCGTGCAGCGGAAGACCTACCCCGGCCTCTACCACGAGGTGTTGAACGAGACGTCCCGCTCGACGGTGGTGGCCGACGTGCTCGGCTGGATCGAGCGGCGAATAGCGGCGTATTCCTCACCACAGGACAGCGTCGAGCCGCTTGTGTAGGGGGTCGGTCTCCCGCGGGGGCTTGACGACCGAGGCCGAAGCGATGAGTCTCAGATGGCCAGAGATCCAACCACTGAGAAGTTGATATGGTATCGAGAAAGAAAAAGCCGAAACAAGAAAATACGTCTGGCCGGGAGACGGCGGCCCACGCTCGCGCGCCGGAACAAGCTGAGCAGACGCTGGCGCCCACGGCCGAGGAGATCATCGAAGCGCTCAGTACCGAGCTCGAGGAGTTGGAGGACCGCCGTCTGAGGCTGGTCGCCGAATTCGACAACTTCCGCAAGCGCACAAGCCGGGAACGCGCCCAGCAGGAAGTGCGGGCTCAGGCCGAGCTCGTGAAGCCGCTGCTGGAGTCGCTGGATGACCTGTCGCGCGTCTGCGAGCTCGGGTCGACCGACCACGATGCCGCCGCCGTCCTGGAGGGTGTGCGGCTGGTGGAGGTCAAGCTGCGGCGGGCGCTCGAGCAGTTCGGCCTCAAGGAGATCGAGGCCGTGGGCCGGCCGTTCGATCCGGAATTCCACGAGGCCATGGTAACGGTCTCCACTGATCAGCCGGAGGAGAACGAGCTGGTCTCTCAGGAGCTGGCGAAGGGGTATCTCTTCAGGGACAGCCTGCTGAGGCCGGCGCTGGTTGAGGTGAAGATGTACAAGCCGGCACCGGCCGCTGGTGCGGGCGAAGTTGAGAGCGAGTCCTGAGTTATGCCGGGCGCGACCACTAAGGATTACTACCAGATCCTCGGGGTCTCCGAGGACGCGTCCGCTGCTGCGGTCAAGAAGGCCTACCGTAAGCTGGCCAAGCAGTACCACCCGGACGCTAATCCCGACGACCCGGGTGCGGGCGAGCGATTCAAAGAGGTGTCCGAGGCCTATTCGGTGCTCTCGGATCCGGAGAAGCGCAAGCAATACGACCGTATGCGCAGGTTCACTCCCTTCGAGGGCTTCGCGCATGCGCCGGGCGCGGAAGGACACGGGCGCGGTCTCTCTTTCGACGACCTGGGCGGTATCGGTGACATCTTCAGCTCCATCTTCGACTTCGGCCGTGGCCGCAAGCGGCAGGCGCAGCGGGGTCGGGACGTCGAGTACGCGGTTGAAGTGTCGTTCAGGACCGCTGCCCGGGGCGGCCAGGTGACGGTCAACGTGCCGGTCACCGAAGAGTGCGCGACCTGCGACGGCAGCGGCGCCCGGCCCGGCACCACCACGAATCGATGTCCCGAGTGCAACGGGACCGGGGTGAAAAGCTTCGGGCAAGGCGACTTCGCGATCAACCGGCCGTGCCCAGCCTGCTACGGCCGCGGCGAGATCGCTACCGACCCTTGTCCGAGCTGTGCCGGCCTCGGCCAGGTGACCACACAGCGGCGGGTGAACTTGCGGGTCCCGGCCGGCGTCGAGAGCGGGTCACGAGTCCGTATGTCGGGGTTGGGCGAGCGCGGACCGGGTGGGGGGCCGCCGGGCGACCTTGTCATCAAGTTCGAGGTCAAGAAGGACCGCTTCTTCCGTCGCCGTGGCCTCGACATCTACTGTACGGTCCCCATCAACATCGCGCAGGCGACGCTCGGCTCCAAGCTCCGCGTTCGCACGGTGGAGGGGAAGCGCGTGGTCCTGCGGGTTCCGCCCGGTACCAGCAGCGGCACCAAGTTCAGGCTGCCCGAGATGGGCGTCGAAAAAGATGGTCGGATCGGCGATCAGTACGTGGAGGTCAAGATCGTAGTCCCCGAGAGACTGGACGATCGCGGACAGGAGCTGATCAAGGAGTTCGCCGCGTCGGAGGGAATCAAGTACTAGGGGCTGCCCCCGGCAACGATCTTGCCTCCACCCAGCAGCACATCCCCGTCGTAGATCGCCGCTGACTGTCCGGGCGTGACGGCGCGGTGCGCCTCGTAGAGCCGGATCACGATCCGCTCCTCGTCCATCGCTTCGATCCGACCGGCTGCTTCGCTCCCACGGTGGCGGATCTGAACGCTCACCTCGGCTCCAAGGCCGGGCGGCTCGCCCAGCCAGTTCTGCTCAGCGACCGTCACCAGCATGGAATCAAGCGCGCTCACGGGCCCGATGACCACCGCGCGAGCCTCGGGCTCGATCCGCACCACGTACATCGGCTCGGGAAAGCCGCCCGGAATACCCTTGCGCTGCCCGACCGTGAAGCGGCAGTAGCCGTTGTGACTCGCGACCTCCGTGCCGTCCAGCGTGAGGATGGGGCCCGGCTGAAAGGCGGCATGGTCGCCGTCCAGACGCGTAGCGAGGAAGCCGGCATAATCGCCGTCGGGCACGAAGCAGATGTCGAAGCTCTCCGGCTTGTCCGCCGTCTCGAGACCCAGCTCACGGGCGCGGCGGCGCACCTCCGGCTTGGTCAGCTCGCCCAGCGGCAGCTCCAGGCAGTCCAGCACTTCCCGGTCCATGCCCCAGAGGAAGTAAGTCTGGTCCTTGGAGCGGTCCGCGGCGCGCAGTATCTGCGCGTGCCCGTTCGGTCGCACGCTTCTGGCGTAGTGCCCCGTGGCTATACGGGCGCACCCGAGCATTCGCGCGCGCCGCAGCAGGTCACGGAACTTGGTGTGCGAGTTGCAGCGCACGCAGGGATTCGGCGTACGGCCGCTGGCGTACTCAGCCACAAAGTCGTCGATCACGTCATGAGTGAACTCCTGCTCGAGATCGAACACGTAGTGGGGTACGCCGAGGCGGTGCGCTACGGCGCGGGCGTCCGCGATCCCCTCGAGGCCGCAGCACGTCTTCGACGAACCGGGGAAATCCCCGTAGCAGAATGTCTTGATAGTCGCACCGATGACCTCACAGCCGCGCTCTTTGAGAAGCGCCGCGGCCAGCGATGAGTCGACACCGCCGCTCATCGCCACCAGCACGCGTGGTCTTTCGCCGCTTTTGTTTGGCACCTGCAGACGACCTCTTCCTGTCCCGCCCGTCATGAAGCGGGCTCCGCTGGAGCCGGCTGGCCCGAGAACTCGCGCACCCGCCGGACCATCCTGGGGAACGTCTCCAGCACGTACTCGATGTCGTGCGCCCGGGTTCCCCAACCCAGGCTGAAGCGGATCGTGTTGCGCGCGTAGTCGCCCGCGAGCCCCATGGCTTCCATCACATGGGACGGCTCGACGCTGCCGGTAGTGCAGGCCGAGCCGGAGGACACGCATATGCCCTCGAGATCGAGCGATGTGAGGAGCCCCTCGATGTCGACGGCCGGCAGCGAGATGTGCAGAACGTTGGGGAGCCGCTCCGCCGCGTCGGCCGCATTGATCACGATCTCCGGAAGCGTCTCCCGCAGCCCGGAGGCCAGCCTGTCCCGCAACGCCGAAAGACGCGCCGCCTCGCTCTCCAGTTCGTTCGTCGCCGCCGCTGCGGCGGCCGCGAACCCTGCGAGCCCGGCCACGTTCTCGGTCCCCGAGCGCAAGCCGCCTTCCTGACCTCCGCCGTAGGTCAGGGGCTCCAGTTCCACGCCATCGCGGATGAACAGCGCCCCGGTGCCCTTGGGCCCCCCAATCTTGTGGGCCGAAAGGGCGACCAGGTGAGGGCTCAGTTCATCCTGCAATGAAAGTGGCCGCTTGCCGAACGCCTGGACCGCGTCCGAGAAGAAGACAGCTCCACGCGCCCGGCACAGCTCGGCTACCCTTTCCACCGGCTGGACGGAACCGGTCTCGTTGTTGGCCCACATCACCGAGACCAGCGTGGCGCGACCGTCGGTGGGCAGGAGCCTCCCGAGCGCTTCGATGTCCAGGACGCCGCGGCCGTCCACCGGCGCAACCCGCACATCGTAACCGCCGCACTGCAGCGCCTTCGTCGCCTGGACCACGGCCTTGTGCTCCACGCTCGAGCGGATGACGCAGCCGTCCGGACGCCGCCGCGCGAACCCCAGCACCGCCAGGTTGTCGGCCTCGCTGCCGGAGCCGGTGAAGACCAGTCTCCCGTCCGCCGCTCCCAGGATGTCGGCCAGGCGGCGACGGCTATCCTCGACGACCACCCGGGCGTCGCGGCCAAGCGAGTGAATACTCGAAGGGTTGCCGAACGCCTCGTCGAGATAGGGGGCCATGGCCTCGCGCGCCTGCGGGCGCAGCGGGGTTGTGGCCGAGTAATCCAGATAGATGCGCTTCTCGCTCATCACTGGGAAAGTAAGCGCTGCAACTCGATCTGGAAGGCTACGCGCTTGCCGGTAAAGCGAGGGTGCTGAGCGGCTGGTCTCTTGCCGGAGCTAGAAGCTGCTCACCGGCAATGCTACCACGTCGTCAACCAGAAGCGTCTCGCGCGTGAAGAACGGTTCACCGTAGGCGGCCCGTATCAGCGATCCGTAGCGTGCGTCCTGGATACGCACGAGATCGTATAGCGGGACGTCGGCGGGGAAGAGTTCGCCGAGAGCCGCGACCCCGTCGAACTGCGAACCGTAACAGCGGATGGCCTCCAGCTTGCGCTCGAAGACGCCGCTGATGTCGACAATGAAGGTCGGCTTGCGCGCATGCTCACGGTAGGCCAAGGCGTAGAGGACCTTGTTGGGACGGTGCGGCTCGCCGGAGACGGGGTAGTTCTTCAAACCCGCCAGGTAGCACGCGTCGTAGCCCAGTTCGGCTGCGACCCGGTGGTCCGGATGGCGACCCTCGAAGTAGGACAGGATCACGGTGCGCGGGCGCAGCTCGCGGATCGCCTGCGCCAACCGTTCGCGGCTCTCTTCGTCGTTGCTGATCCCGGCGTCTGGCAGACCGAGCGTGCGTCGGATCGTGAGCCCGAGGATCCCGGCGGCCCGCTCGGACTCGGATTTGCGCTGCTCGGGCGAGCCATATGAGCCCATCTCACCGGCGGTCAGGTCGAGGACGCCCGTCTTGTAACCGGCGTCGGCTGCGCGGACCAGGGTGCCTCCGCAGAGCAGCTCGGCGTCGTCGGGGTGAGGGGCGATAGCAAGCAGGTCAACCATTTTGGCTAGTCCCCGTCTCTACTCCCAGCGCAGAGCGTTCACCGGGTCGAGGCGCGCCGCGCGGACGGCGGGGAAAAGCCCGAAGACGATGCCGGTGAAACCGGCCGCCGCGATGGCCATGAAGATCGACCAGATGGGTATCACGGCCGGCACCGGCGTGAAAGTGTTGAGACTCCAGGCGATCAGAGCGCCGGCGGCCAGCCCGAAGGCGCCACCCACGGTGGTCAACGTGACCGCCTCCACGAGGAACTGCCAGAGGATGTCTCGTCGAGTAGCGCCCAGCGCCTTGCGGATCCCGATCTCGCGCGTACGCTCCGTCACCGAGACGACCATCACGGCGATAACTCCGATACCGCCGACCATCAGTCCCACGCTGGACAGGGCGAACATCACGGCGAACAGAACCGCGGTGAGCTGGTTCCACAGATCGGTTATCGATTCCTGGGTTACGATATCGAAATTGTTCTCCTCGCCCGGGCCCACGCCGCGCAGAGCGCGCAGTCGCCCGGTGACCTGATCGATGGCTCGGGTGACGCTGACCACCGGTTTCGCCACGACCGTGATCCAAACCAGCTCATCGAACGAGATCCAGCGGACGTTCTTCAGCAGGTACTTCTGGGCGGTGGCAAACGGCACGAACACGCGATTACTGCCCAGCGAGGCGAAAAGGTTGGGCGGCTGCTTGTATACGCCGATCACCTTGAAGCTCTGGCTCCCGATCCGAATGGTTTTGCCGACGGCCTCGAGCGGCGCAAACAGGTCATAGGCGGCCGAGCTGTCGATCACGGCCACCGGCCGGCCGGCTTCCTCCTCAACCTTCGTATAGAAGCGGCCGGCCACTATGTCGCCCGGGTCGGTCTGCATGAAGTCGGATGGCACCGCCATGATGGCGGCGTCCGTCTCGTTGCCCCCGGCCCTCAGTTTCTGCGGTAGCCACGACAGATCCGCGGACGCATAGGCGTTGGTCACGCTCGAGAGGGCCTCCAGCGAGCGAGCGAAGCGCGCGGCTATGGGAGGCCGGCGACGCCAGGTGGGATCGTCTTCCTCCAGCCCGGTGCTCATCTCCACGCCGTAGGCGCGGACGACGTAGAACGTGTTGGCTCCCGAGGCCTCGACGAGCACATCGAAGCTCTTGTTCACGCCCTGGATGACGGCCGCCATGGCGACGACGACCAGGACGCCGATGCCGACCCCCAGGATGGTCAGTCCGGTTCGCACCTTGCTCTGCCTGAGCGCCTGCAGCGCGATAGTGACGCCTTCCTGTAGTGCCCTGCCGGTCATGGTCGCCTCTCAGTTACTCGTATCTCAGAGCCACGATCGGTTCGAGCCTCGAGGCCCGGATCGCCGGGTAGACGCCGAAGACCAGGCCCACGAAGAGCCCGAGCGCGACACCCAGCACGATGGACCACATCGGCACCGAAGCCGGCAACGGGGTCGCCACGTCCACCAGCTTAGCCAGGGCGCTGCCCGCGACCATGCCGATCACCGCGCCAACGATGGACAGGGTGGCGGACTCGGCGAGGAACTGGCGGGTGATGTCGATCCGCCGCGCGCCCAGCGCCTTGCGAACGCCGATTTCCCGGGTTCTCTCCAGCACCGACATCAACATGATGTTCATGATCACGATGCCGCCGACCACGAGGGCCACAGCCACGAGACCGGGTCCCGCCGCCAGCAGCACCTTCTTGATGCCTTCCCAGGCGTCTAGAATCTGGCTCGCCGTCTCGACGGAGAAGTCGTTCTCCTCAGCAGGCCGCAGCTGGTGGCGCGCTCGCAGGATCTCCTCTACGGCGGACTCGCCGGCGACCATCGCCTCGCTGGTCCTGAACTTGATCTGGATGCTCTCGACCACGTTGCGGCGGCGCGAGAAGTCGGCCTGAAAGCCGCCCCAGGGAACGACGACGGCGGCGTCGCGGATGACGCCGATGAAACCGCCCTGCCGCTTCAGTACGCCGGCGACTCGATAACGGAAGGGCCCCAGCCGGATATCCTGGCCAACAGGCGACTCGTCCGGGAAGAGCTTCTCGGCGATGGCATCACCGATCACGGCGACCCTTATCGCCCGGACATCGTCGATGCGAGTCAGCCCTCGGCCCTGCACGACGTCCCAGCCTTGCAGCGCCAGGTATTCGTCGGTCACGCCGATCAGCCGCACGTTCTTGCGCTTGTTCTGCCCGGCCCGCACCTCGGGCATGAAGCGGTCGGCGCTGTACGCCATGTACCAGATGCCGGGGACGCTCTCGCGCAACAGCTCGGCATCGGCGATCGTGATGTCCGGGTTGCGCGCCTGGCGCCGGCGCGTGCGAGCGTCCTCGCGACCGCCCCGGCGCGTATAGACACGTTCGATCGTGAGCGTATTGATGCCGAATATCGCGCCGGCGAAGTCGTCCTGGACGTAGCGGTTCATCCCTTCCACCACGGCGATGACCGAGATCAGGAAGGTGACGCCGACGATCACGCCCAGAAGCGTGAAGAAGGACTTGAGCTTCTGAGCCCACACCTGCCGCAGCGCCAGCAGGACAGCGTCGAATACGTTCACGCCACCGTAGCACCGATGGTATGCGGCTCATCGCTCTCGATCGTGCCGTCCCGCAGAGCGATCAGTCGCTGGGTGTAGGCGGCGATATGACGCTCGTGCGTGACCAGCAGGATCGTCTCGCCCCGCTCATGCAAGGCAACCAGGATCTCCATGATCTCCCTGGACGTCGAGGAATCCAGGTTCCCGGTCGGCTCGTCGGCCAGCAGCAGCGAAGGCTGGTTGACCAGCGCCCGGGCGATAGCGACACGCTGTCGCTCGCCGCCCGATAGCTCGTTCGGCTGGTGCGTCATGCGGTCGGCCAAACCCACGGCGTCCAGCGTCTCCTGGGCGCGTTCGCGCCGCTGCCGGGCCGGGATGCCCGCATAGATCAGCGGCAGCTCGACGTTATGAAGAGCGGTCGTGCGCGACAGCAGGTTGAACGTCTGGAAGACGAAGCCGATCTGACGATTGCGGATCTGTGCAAGGTCGTTGTCGTCGAGCTGCGAGACCTCCTGGCCACCGAGCCAGTACTGGCCGGAACTGGGCGTGTCCAGGCAGCCGATCAGATTCAGCAGGGTCGATTTTCCTGAACCCGAAGGCCCCATGATGGTTACGAACTCGTTCTTGTCGATCTGCATGTCGACGCCCCGCAGAGCGTGAATCGTCTCGGCGCCGAGCTCGTATTCCTTCTTCAGGCCTCGCGTGAGAATGACGGCGTTGTCTGGCGGCATCATCATCTATTCGATCCCTCTGGCTGGTTGCCTTCACTTCTTTTCCGGTTTCACCAGGTCTCCGTTCTCGAGCTGGCGGATGGCCTGGTAGCTGCCGGCCACGATCACCTCGCTTTCCTCCAATCCTTCCAGAACTTCGAAGTGCTCGCGCCCGGCGATGCCGACCGTTACCGGTCGGAAGGTGACCGTATTGTCTTCACCTACCACGAATACGCCTTCCTCCTCCTCAGGCTCCTCCTGCTCGACCAGCTCGATCGGCTCGTTTTCACTATCGCCGGAAGGCTCCTCGGTCTCCTCCGGCTCCGGGTTCCGCAACGTAAGAGCGATGATCGGTATGCTCAAGACGCTGTCCCGCACCGCCGCCACGATATCGGCTGTAGCGGACAGGTCGGTTCGCAGCGATGCCGGCGGGCTGCTGAGCTGGATCACGACCTCGAAGTCGACGGACTGGTCGGAGGTCGAGCCGCTCAGACCCAGCGTGCCTCCCTGGATCGAGCTGTGGCCGATCTCGGTCACTCGCCCCGTGAACACATCATCCGGAAACGCGTCGATCTCGATGCTGACACTGTCACCCAGCTCGATCTGCGGGATGTCGGTCTCGTCCACCTCCACCACCGCTTCCATCTCCGATAGGTCTGCGACCGTGAGCAGCACGGTCCCCGGGTTATTCATCGTGCCGACGATGGCCGTTTCGCCCTGCTCGACGTTGAGCCGGGTGACCAGCCCGCTCATGGGTGCGATGAGGACGGTCTTGGCCAGGCGGTCGCGCGCCTCGCGCAGATTGGCGCGCGCCTGCTCCACCGTGTGCTCGGCCGCCTGATAGAGCGCTTCCTGGACCTCGAAATTCGTTTCCGCGGTCTCGAACTCCGAATCCGATATCAGTTCGGGGTTCCGCGCACGGATCCGCACCGTCCGGTCGAGCTGCCGCCGGGCCTGATCCCTGTTCGCGCGCGCCTGCGTCGCGGAAGCCTGAGCGGAAGCCAGTCCGGCTTGGGCCCGCTGCACGGCGGCCTCGAATGTGGAGGGATCGATGATCAGCAGAGTGTCGCCCGCGCTCACTATCTCGCCCTCGACGATGCGCAGATCGACGATCCGGCCGGAAACCTCGGCCTGTATATCGACCCTGCGGTGCGGACGGATACGGCCGCTGGCCGTCACAACCGAGACGAGGTCCCGCCGCTGCACCTCTTCGGTGCGTACGTCTACCCCGCCGCGGCGACCCTGTCCCAGGGCCAGCACCACGAAGACGATGATGACGGCGGCGACGCCGGCCCCGATGAAGATCTTTTTCTTACCCACTCTCCTACTCCCTTATCCCCGGCAATCCGGGTTCACTGTTCAGGAGAGAGCTGCAACGGTCGCCCAACTGCCGCCTCTAGCGCGGCCAGCGACTGGTGAAACCCGAAAACCGCGTTGATCTCGTCCACCTCCGCCTGCGCGGCCAACGTTCGGGAATTGAGTAGCTCGAGGAACGTGCCGGCGCCCAGCTGGTAGCGCTCCTGGGCGAGCCTCAGCTCCTCACGCCCTAGCGCCGTGTTCTCCTCCTGCAACGACGCGGTTTGATACGCCGTCTCCAGGTTGTGGACTGCCTCGGTGACGTCGGCGCGAACCTGCAGTTCCAGCCCCCGGACCTGGTGCTGCAGGTCGTTCCGACGCGCGACGGCCTGCTCCACCTGGACCTGCCGGTCGAATCCGTTGAAGAGCGGGAGCGAGAAGAAGGCGGTCAGGGTCACCGGCTCGTTGACGAAAGCGAACGGGAAAGTGCTGTTCCCGGCCTCTATCGTCCTTGTGAGCGACGCCGAGTCTTGCGGCGCGAAAGCGAACGATGAGCAGTTGCTGAATTCCGGCGGGACGGGCAGGCCGGTACCGGTATACAGCTCGTTGAATGTGTTACAGACCCCGACTACAGCCTGCGATTGTGAGGTCGCGCTGCTCAGCGCCCGGTCTACGGCGTTCTGGGAATCAGTGTCGTCCCGGGTGAAGCCGCTCCAGCCCGCGCGCAGCGAGAGGGTGGGGAGGTAGGCAGCCTTCGCCACCTTCACGCTGGAGTTGGCGGCCCTCCGATCGGCTCGCACGGCCACCAGGCTCGGATGCCGGCTCATCGCGTCGCTGATCAGGCTCCCGAGATCGAGGCGCGGCTCGAAGATCTCGAACTCGCTGACCAGCTCGATCTGGTCCGCCGACAGATCGACGCCCAGCGCCTGGATCAAGCGGAGCTTCGAGACTCGCGCCCTGTTGTCGGCCAGGACCAGGTCGACCTCGGCGCGGCCGCGCGCCACGTCCGCCTGCATCGTCTCGAGGCGCGTGCCGGCTCCGACCTCCTCGCGCGCTTCCGCCAGTCGAAGCTGTTCCTCCGACCGCCGCAGCTCCCGTTCGGCCTGCTCGGCCTGATCCTGCAGCCTGAGGACCTCCAGGTAGGCGACGGTGACCCCGCTTCTGAGCTGGAGCTCCGCATCGTCGATCCGCCGCTCCGCAGCCGTGCGTTCCGCCTTACGCTGACCCGGCGCGAAGATCGTGTTGCCGTTCAGCGCGTACGACAGGCTGAACGAGTACTGCGAGAGCACCACGGACGGCTCGGGGAACCTGGCGGCACCCAGCCGCTGGATGCCCGCGTCCTGCCAGGACGTGAAGAACGACAGGTCGGCGTTCGGCAGGAACAGGTTGGCGCTCGCCGCCCGAACCGCCCAGTTCGCCGGCCCCAGGGCGTTCAGCGTCTGCAGGAACTGCGGGTTGTTGATCTTGGCGAGGTTGATCGCCTGCTCCAGCGTCAGCGGCGCCCTGTCCTGAGCGTTGAGGCTGCCCGCGGCAAGCAGGAACACGAGAAAGGCGCTATGAACCATTCTCCACTTCATGACCCGACTCCAAGCTTGGGGTTAGTTGTGGCTCGTCGTAAACCGATAACAGCTTTCTGCTTTGGATCGCTGTAGGCTCCTTCCGCACGGAGCGCGCTGCAGGGCTCTGCTTAGCCGTACGGGGCGCTCCGGTCAAGAGTTTCGTGGGTGGGGAAGGGCTGATCCGGCCTGTCGGTCGACGCCATCCTCGACTTTCCGCTCAGCCCGCCAGGCTGGGGAAGATCGCCGACACGGCGACGAACGCCAGGTAGAGGACGATCACGGTGGTGGCGGCTTTCCCTACGGAAACCTTGCCACCGGAAAGCCCCGACTCGACGGCTCCCAGTGCGGCCGAGGACCAAAGCCCGAAGATCGTGATGCCGCTGAGGAAATACCCCACGAACGACGACGGATCTTCGGCCAGCAGCAGCCCGAAGCCCAGCCGCAGCGTGCCATCGCCCTTGGCGACCTGGAGAGCGAAGGTGAGGAGGTTCCCGATCATGAGAATCCACCAGGAGTGGGCCAGGGCGCTCGTGTGCTGCTTGTAGGTCGCCTCCGCCCGGCCGTAGATGATGTTGAAGACGAGATAGAGCATGCCGGCTATGACTGCAGCCGCCACGAAGCTCCCCAGCAGCGCACTGCCGGCGCCAATGCCACGCGTCATACCGATCGAGGGCTGAGCCTGTCCCTGGGGCTGGCTTCCCCGTGCCGTGATCATCTGCCGGAAGAGCTCCTCCGGAAAGACCAGCACTATGATCGTGCCGATGATGGCCACGATGGCCAGGGTCCAGAACCAGGGCGAGCGCTGCCTCAACACTTCGCCGAGCCTGGTCGGCGAGGAGAACGCCATTACGACCCGTTGTACTAGATTCGGAGTCTCTCCTCCGGCGCCTACACGCTCTGCGGTCTGAGCTTCCTCATTCATGACGTCCCCCTCTGCTGTTTGGGCGATGGATCGGTCGCGTTCGACCGGATGGCGAGAAACTCGTCCTGTGGGACATCCACCCTCATCACCTTGTCGCCATCCAGCCACACGTGGTGGGACGGCCCCGTCTCGGCGATGATCGCCACGTGACGCAGGATAAGCTCTCTACCGTCGATCTGTACGGGCTCTTCTCCCCAATCCTCGATTCTGACAAGTTCCTGGCTTCGGTCTATAGGAACGATTACGGTGGCTTCCACGCTGAGGTTTCCGGCCAGGAGCTTCCACGCGAAGAAATGGTGATGCGCGATGTGCCTTTCCAGGATGGCGACTCTGCCGCGGAGCAGGAACTCCTTCATCTCAGCACCCTGCGGAGATCTGACATCCAGCCGCATGCGATCGCGCACCAGAGTCCCAACGATCGTGGTCGCCTCACTGCCGTTGATCTCCGCCTCGTAACGGCGAGGGCGGCGTTCGGAGCCCGATGTCTCCAGGGCGACGCCGATGCGCTGTGTGCGGCCGTCCAGCTTCAGGTTGAGCTCGGCGCCCGCTCGGAAAACGGGTCCGCCGCTGCCGCCCAGCTCCTGGCGGATGACGAACCGCTCCTCGCCGATTCGAACGCCCTTCAGATAGAGGGTGAAGGTGCCTGCATCCACCACGTCGGAGTCTTCAGGCGCCGCCGGCGGCGCTGACGCGGGAGTTACCGGCAGCAGCGCGAGAGCCGCGATGCAGTGGCCGAGCTTAAGCCTCGGTCTCCAGGAAGAGCCGGGTGCGGATCTTGTCGAGAACGTAGCGGTAGATCTGTTCACCTTTCTCGGCTGTGGCGGCGGAAGGATGCCCGATGGCCCCCTCGCATCCCGTGGGCGGCCGCGGCATCCGGCCACGAAGGTAACGCCGTATCTGCTTCGGGTCGAGCAGGTAATCTTCGATGTCCTCTCGTCGGACGAGCTGCGGAGCGAGGTAGAGCATCACGGACGTCTCGGCTTCCCCGGCGTGCTCGGGCCCCTTCTGCTTGTCGAGGAATTGCCCGATGCGAACACTCTGCAGGTCGACGACCCGCACGCGCGCGTGCTCGGTAACGACGCTGGTGAGCGCGTCGAGGTGGGGGTCGTGGAAGTTGGCCGTGATCAGGACGAACTCGTCGAACCCGTGTCCTTCCCAGGTCGAGAGTAGATCGTTCAGCGCACGGTGCAGCGTCTTCCGCCGCAGCGAGCTGGTACCCGCGTAAGCCTGTTCCGTATCCACGTTCACACCGTAGGCCAGCGTGGGAGCCACCAGCACCCCGAACTCCGCCGACAGATCGTAGGCGAGCCGCTCGGCCACCAGCGAGTCGGTTCCAAGCGGCATATGGCGGCCGTGCTGTTCGCAGCTGCCGACCGGGACGATCAGCCGCCGGTCGCGCGTCAGGTACTCCGTGACGTCGGGCCAGGTGAGCTCGGCCAGCAGTAGTGGACGGCCTCTCGCAGCCTCGCGCGAATCAGCCACAGACCTCCAGCACTTTCAGGTGTGGGCGGTTGTCATCGATGCTTGGGCCACGTTGTGCCGCGCGCCCGACCGCGTCAAGCCCGAGCGGCCCCGCGCCGATCGCCGCCTGTACGGCAGGCTGTTGATCTTCCGTTGATCCCGCCGCGCCAGCATAGCCGTGGGCGCTCGAGGGAGGTTCCGGCTATGCTGGCGTGTGTGAGAACCGCTGCGATTCTGGGGATCGATGCGTACGTCGTCGTTGTGGAAGTCGATGCGGCGGCGGGCCTGCCCGCGATGTCGACGGTGGGCCTGGCCCAGAGCGCGGTCAAAGAGGGCAAGGAGCGGGTCCTCGCGGCGATCCACAACTCGGGATTCGAGGTCCCGCCCCGCAAGGTCACGATCAACCTGGCACCGGCGGATATTCGCAAGGAAGGCAGCCACTTCGATCTGCCCATCGCCTGCGGACTGCTCGCGGCGACGGGTCAGCTCGCCGTCGGCCGCAGCGAACGATATGCCCTGGCCGGTGAGCTGGGGCTCGACGGCGCTTTGCGTCCTATTCGCGGCGCCCTATCCATGGCCCAGGCGCTTCGGGAAGCGGGAGTGGGCGGGTTCATCCTCCCCGCCGCGAATATCGCCGAGGCGGCCGTCGTCGAAGGGCTCGAGACTCACGGGGCGAACAGCTTCGCGGAGGTCATCGCGTTCCTGGCGGGACGGGAGGAGCTTCCCCGAAGGCCGGTCGACGCGACGAAGCTGCTGAGCCGGCGGTCCGGCTCGGCTCTGGATCTGGCCGATGTGCGGGGGCAGCAGCATGCGAAGCGCGCGCTGGAAGTCGCTGCCGCGGGCGGCCACAACATAATCTTCGTCGGCTCGCCGGGCGGCGGGAAGAGGATGCTGGCTCGCCGGTTCGCCACCGTCCTTCCGCCGATGAGCCTGGCCGAGGCCATCGACGTCACCCGCGTGCATTCCGTGGCCGGCCTGCTGCCGCCGGGCCAGGGACTGGTGACGGCCCGCCCGTTCCGGGCCCCGCATCACACCATCAGCGATGCGGGACTCGTCGGCGGCGGAGCCGTACCGCGCCCGGGCGAAGCGTCGCTGGCGCATCATGGGGTGCTCTTCCTGGATGAGTTGACCGAGTTCCGCCGCAACGTGCTCGAGGTGCTGAGACAGCCGCTGGAGGACGGTCAGGTGACCATCAGCCGGGCCTCTCGCTCGCTCACCTATCCCGCGCGCTTCATCCTGGCGGCGGCGATGAACCCGTGCCCCTGCGGTTTCCTGGGCGACAGCCGCCGGGCCTGTCGATGCACGCCCCGGATGATACGCCGCTATCGTGCCAAGATCTCGGGCCCGCTGCTCGATCGAATCGACCTGCACATCGAGGTGCCCCCGGTCTCCTGTCCCGAGCTTACCGGTACAGGCGCGACTCAGGGCTCCGCCGACATCGCGGCCAAGGTCGAGATAGCCCGGCGCCGGCAACTGGAGCGATTCAAGGGCTGCGCGGGACTCTACGCGAACGGGCAGATGGGCGCGCGCGAGGTCCGCAGGTTCTGCCAGGCGGACGAGACCGGTCTGTCGCTGCTGCGCGCGGCGATGGCGAGGTTCGGGCTCACGGCGCGCTCCTTCCACCGCGTGCTGAAGATCGCCCGCACCATCGCCGACCTCGGGGCGAGCGAGCTGATCCAACCGACTCACATCGCCGAGGCGATCCAGTATCGAGGACTCGACCGTGGCGTGCTCGATACTGTCGGCTCGTCGACTTGACACCCTGCAAGGGCCTTCCGAGTATTCGCGGACAGCTACAGTGGACGACA
>FXBF010000080.1_pt1 | contig 27469 bp, 22 predicted proteins | sample 5335321 | NCBI WGS metagenome assembly FXBF01 (sample SAMEA103928391, study PRJEB20085) | sediment metagenome | isolation source: sediment
ATCCACTGAACACTACCAGCTAATGCAACGTTTGGGGTCATCGTAAGCGTCGATCCATTGATGATGGCGTGTGCATCCTTGCCATACATAACGGTGATGACGCCGTCGGCGGCGGCGCCTCCTACCTCAACGCTGGCAACATACTTGCCCTGAATGTTAGCCAGCGCCTCCAGTCCTGCCGTGGCATTATCCGGCGGCATTACGCCTCGGTCCTGGAAGTACTCGGTCACTGCTGCCTTAGCACCGCCAGACAGATTCAGGCCTTCAGAAACCTGGGCGCGAATCGTGTAATCCTGGTAGGCGGGGATGGCGATTGCAGCCAAAATACCAATAATCGCAACGACGATCATCAGTTCGATAAGCGTAAAACCTTGTTGAACCTTCTTCATTTCTGTATCTCCTTACAGTACGAGAGTGCTTTCAATCAATAGACGGCGTTTCCGCCTGTACCGTCTATAAAGCAAGCCCCGTGCCAGAAACGACGGTAGGGACATAAGTCGTTGTTAAATTAAGAACTATTTCCTACAGCTGGCAACAGAGCGTGGCCTGGTATCAGAAAATCATAGGCAATTGATGGCAATCTTTGTCGCAAGCTGACAAAAATTGTCACCGAATTCGCAGAATTAAGACTGTGTTTATGGTGAAAGACCGGCCTTCATTAGTCAATGCCGAGTTTTTTGATCCGGTAGCGGAGCTGCCTGAAAGACAGGCCAAGAAGCTTCGCCGCTGCGGTCTTATTGTATCGGGTCTTCTCGAGGGCATCAACGATCGCTTGACGCTGCACGTCTTCTATGTGATCGCCGAGATCGGTACCGGTCGTCACCTGCGTCTCTTCTGATTCCTCTGATTTCACGGGCCTCAAGTGCAGATCCGATTCCCTGATGGTACCTGTGGAGCAGAGGGTAACAGCCCGCTCGAGCATATTCTCGAGTTCCCGGACGTTGCCCGGGAACGGATACTGCATAAGGGCCGTTTTCGCGCCGGCCTCCAATTGAAGATCGGCTGGTCCCAGTCGCGCGAGAATGTGGGAAGCCAGTTGCAGGATGTCGGCGCCACGGTCTCGAAGCGCCGGTACGTGTAGTTCGATGACATTGATGCGGTAGTAGAGATCCTCACGAAATTCGCCGCAGGCAACCATATCGGCAAGGTTCTTGTGTGTTGCCGAGAGAAACCGGGCATCGACGGGCTCCTCCTCCGATGATCCGACAGGCCGCACGGTCTTTTCCTGAATAACGCGCAGCAGTTTGACCTGCATCGCAAGCGGCAAATCGGCGATTTCATCGAGGAACAGGGTACCGCCACTGGCGCTTTGAACCAGGCCGATTTTGTCGCTGACCGCCCCGGTGAATGAACCCTTTCGATGGCCGAAGAACTCACTCTCCATCAGCTCGGTCGGGATGGCACCGCAATTCACAGGGACGAACCGCCCGTCTTTGCGGGGCCCGCGGTCGTGAATGAGCTGGGCAACGAGCTCCTTGCCGGTGCCGGATTCTCCCGAGATGTGCACCGGCGCCTGGCTGCGCGCCACTTTGTCGACCAATTCGCGCAGTTGGTGCATTGCCGGGGAATTGCCCTGGAGGCGCGACCCCGCGTCCGAGCCCGATTCCTCGAGCTTCAACGCGCTTCGAACAATGTTCCTGAGATTCTGCAGATCGAGTGGCTTTGAAATGAAATCGAAGGCGCCAAGTTTAAGTGCTTGCACGGCCGTCTCGACGTTGCCGTGGGCCGTAATGATGGCAACGGGTACGCCACTTGCGTTGGTCTGCATCCATTCGACGAGCTCGAGACCGTCACCGTCGGGCAGACGCATATCGGTTAAACAGAGGTCAAACTTCCGATTCGCGAACTTCTCCTTGGCCGATTTCACGTCGGTGGCCGTCTCGGTGTTGATGTCCATGCGGCCCAGCGTGAGATTCAGTAGCTCACAGATGTCTGGCTCATCATCAATTACGAGTGCTAGCGGTTTGCTCATGAGCTATCCAGCGATTCCCAGCGATTTGGATCGGCAAATACAATCCTGAATATGCTGCCACCCTGTTCTCTGCCTTGATACACAAGTGTTGCCCTGTTGAGTTCGCACAATTCCCGCGATATGTAGAGCCCAAGCCCGGTGCCGCCGCTTCGGTCAGTATAAAACGGCTCGAAGATCTTATCGACGGTGGTGGGGTCAACACCGTGACCCTGGTCAAGAACTTCGAGATAGGGCTGCCCGGTACGCTGCATGCGGGCGGCGTGCAGCTCGACGAGAATGCCGCCGGTATCACTTGCGTATTTAACAGCGTTGTCGCAGAGATTCCAGAGGACCTGGCGCAGATGGCTCGGATCCATTCTGACCTCGAGCCCCCCTTCAATCCCGGCGACTGCGAGCTCACCCTCCTGAAGTTCCAGTGTTCGCGTAAATTCCTGCGCAAAGTCCCCGAGCCAGGGCTCGAGCAGGAATCGCTCCGGGCGGCTCGACTCGCGGCGTGACAGCTGCAACACGTTATCGATGATATGGCTGACCCGCTCGGAGTGTGTCTGGATGATCTCTGTCAGTCGCTTCTCGTCGTCCGATAGCCCCATGGATTCAGCCAGCAATTGTCCGGCATGGCTCATCGCACCGACCGGGTTGCGAATTTCGTGTGCGATGCTAGCGCTCAGGCGACCGAGCGAGGCGAGTTTTGATTGCTGAACACGCGCATTCATGATGCTGGAGTCTTCCAGGAATATCAGGATAGGCCCCCTGCGTCCGCCGCCCTTGCCGAGCGGCGCAATGTGGGCGGCAAGTCTTGCACTGTTGTCGGCCGTGATCATCGTGAATTCGGTGTGTGACTTGAGCGCATGATCGCCACGCCATCTGGTCACATAGTCGGTCAGATCCTCGGAAGCGCTGTTGAGGGGCAGTCCGTTACAGGGTTCCGGCGTACCCAGGAGTTGCGCCGCCGACCCGTTTATCAGCCGAATGTTGTCGTCAGCGTCGACGACCACGATGCTTTCACGCAGATGCTGAACGATGTACTCGTTCAGTTCGGAAAGATTAGCCAGATCGACACCGCGCTGCCGGGCAAGCGCCTCACTTATCTGGATCCGCCGGGCGAGAGGCCGCACTGCCATCGAAATCGCAAAGATAATCGCCCCGAGAATGCCGGCGGCAGGATAATTGCCGGCGTCGCTGACACCGGCCAGCTGTGAGAAAAACTGCTCGCCAAGCACCGCAAGTGCGGCGAGAGCAGCAAATATCACAGGCGCCTGCAGTGGTACGACCAGGCTGCCGGCACCGAGAAACACCAGCAGCAAGCCGCCAAGACCGCTGGTGATGCCGCCGCTCGCATGCATCAATATTACAATCGCTGCAATATCGGTCGTTATCTGTGTGAGTGCCTGCAAGCCCGCTGAGACCCAGCGCTGCCGTATCGCCAGTCCTGATACCACGGAAAAAACGAAATAGCCGGCCGCCGTCGCAGAGAAAAGCGCGGGGTAACGATCACCGAAGAATCTGGGGTCGCCGCTGGCGAAGAAGAGTCCGAGCAGCACGACGGCGACCAACAGGCGAAAGACGTTCAGGGTGCCGAGCACCCGCCAGGTCAGGTCCGGCTCTTCGGCAGGGCGCTGCTCACGGACGACGCCCGCTGGTGTTCCCTCAATTGCCGTAACTTCCTGTTCCATCAAAAATGCTGAGCACTCGTCTCGGTGGACGTGCCGATTGTAGTGCAAACAGTAAAAAGAAATGGGGACGTACCCGTTTTTTTGCGTCTGTGTGAGCTTTACGACAAAATACGCCGGGTTTTTTGGCCGGCACAGTCGGCACAACGCCTGCCTAATCGGAGTACAAGCAGAACAATGAATCTCCACGAATACCAATCGAAGGAACTGTTTGCGGAATACGGCATTCCGGTACCTAAGGGCATTCCTGCGGTGACAGCAGAAGAGGCAGAGAACGCCGCCCGGAAGCTCGGCGGCGATCTTTGGGTCGTCAAAGCCCAGGTGCATGCCGGGGGACGGGGCCAGGCCGGTGGCGTGAAGCTGTCCAGGTCGGCCGATGAGGTTGGGCAGAATGCCGGAGAGATGCTCGGCAGGCAGCTCGTGACGTACCAGTCGGGCCCCGAAGGCCTGCCCGTAAATGTGGTCTATGTCGAGGAGGGGTCGGACATTGCCAGGGAGCTTTATCTTAGTGTGCTCGTTGATCGCGAACTGGGCCTGGTGACATTTATCGCGTCTGCGGCAGGAGGGATGGACATCGAGCAGGTTGCGGCTGATACACCCGAACAAATCATCACGGTCGCTATCGATCCGCTTGCCGGCGTTCAGCATGCTCAGATAGCCGAGTTATCCGCGGGCTTAAGCCTCGACGAACACCAAAACGAGCAGTTCGCCGATCTCGTTGCTCGCCTCTATAAGCTTTTTGTCGAATGCGATGCAAGCCTGGTTGAAGTTAATCCGTTAATCGTTACCCAAGGCGGAGATGTGCTCGCGCTGGACGCCAAAATCAACATCGACGACAACAGCCTGTTTCGGCAGGAGCGCCTTTTCGAAATGCGCGATATGTCTCAGGAAGATGAGAGGGAACGGGAGGCGGCTGAACACGATCTCAATTATGTGTCGCTGGACGGAGATATCGCCTGCATGGTCAACGGCGCCGGCTTGGCCATGGCTACGATGGATCTGATCAAGCTCCACGGCGGCGAACCGGCGAACTTCCTCGATGTCGGTGGTGGCGCCACGAGCGACCGGGTTGCCGAGGCTTTCAAGCTCATACTCTCCAATGAAAACGTTGCCGCGATCCTCGTCAATATTTTCGGCGGAATCGTGCGCTGCGACCTGATTGCGGAAGGCATCATCAGCGCAGTCAGAGAGGTCGGCGTCAGTATTCCCGTCATAGTCCGCCTTGAAGGCACGAACGTAATCAGGGGACGCCAGTTGCTGGCATCGAGCGGCCTGGACATCATTGCCGCTGACGACCTCACGGATGCGGCACAAAAAGCTGTCGCGGCGGCTGCGTGAAGAATCAAGAATAATGAGCATACTGGTCGATAAAGATACGAAGGTTATTTGTCAGGGAATCACCGGCAATCACGGCTCCTTTCACTCCGAGCAATGCATGGAGTACGGCACCAAGGTTGTCGCCGGTGTTACTCCCGGCCGCGGTGGCCAGGATCACCTCGGGGTGCCGGTATTCGACACGATGAAGGAAGCGGTTGCCGAAAGCGGCGCGGACGTCAGCATGATTTACGTGCCTGCTCGGTTCGCGGCAAGTGCGATCATCGAAGCCTCCGAAGCGGGTGTTGGTTTGATCGTCTGTATCACCGAAGGCATTCCCGTCCTCGACATGGTCAAGGTGAAATCGGCACTAAAAGGGAGCGATAGCCAGCTGATCGGTCCGAACTGCCCGGGCATTATTACATCGGACGAATGCAAAATCGGCATCATGCCTGGCTTTATTCACAAGAAAGGCAAGGTCGGTGTTGTTTCCCGATCCGGTACATTGACCTATGAGGCGGTCTATCAGACGACTCAGTGCGGGCTTGGCCAGAGCACCTGCATAGGTATCGGCGGTGATCCGGTTCGTGGCATGGACTTCATCGATTGCCTCGCGCTTTTTGAGGCGGATCCCGAGACCAAAGGCGTGATCATGGTTGGCGAGATCGGCGGTACGGATGAGGAAGCGGCTGCAGAGTACATGAATTCTAATGTCTCCAAGCCGGTGGTCGCATATATTGCCGGCGTGACGGCGCCGCCCGGCAAGCGAATGGGGCACGCGGGCGCAATCATAGCGGGCGGCAAGGGCACGGCCAATGACAAGTTCAGGGCGCTCAATGCAGCAGGCGCGACGACAGTCCGTTCACCGGCCGAGCTTGGCAGTACAATGATGGAATTACTCGGCAACTGACGGATCCATGCGGCGCGGCTAATGCCCTGTCACATTGCCTGACAACGCAATGAAAAACTCCGTCAACATCGCACTGGCCCAAATCGATCTATGCGTCGGCGATGTCGCGGGAAATGCCCGAAGAATCGCGGACTATGCGACGCGTGCACGCGATGAGTTGCAGGCCGATCTCGTCGTCTTTCCGGAACTTGCCATATGCGGCTATCCGCCAGAGGATTTGCTGTTTCATTCGGGCTTGCGACGGCGGGTCGATGATGCGTTTGACGAAGTATGCAGATCAGTCCGGGGAATCGCGATGCTCGTCGGCTTTCCTGAATACTCCAACGACCAGATCTACAACGCCTGTGCGGTTTTTCAAGACGGCGAGATCCTTGCGCGCTATAGAAAACATCTGCTGCCTAACTACCGGGTATTCGACGAGGAGCGATACTTCACCGCCGGCAAAGACGCGGCCGTTTTCTCACTGAACGGTGTTCGTATTGGCCTCAATATTTGTGAGGACGTCTGGCGGCCGGATCCTGCCGCTGCTGCCAAGGCGGCTGGTGCAGAATTCATTATTGTCATCAATGGATCGCCGTACGAACTGAACAGCCAGTCGGAACGTGAGGGTGTCGTACGCCATCGAGTGCAAGAGACCCGGCTTCCGGTCGTCTATCTGAATATGGTCGGCGGGCAGGACGAACTTGTCTTCGACGGCGGGTCATTCGTTATGGATGCAGACGGCGAAATCTCTTTTCGGGCAAAGCCGTTCACCAAAGGTTTGTACAGTGTCGCGATGCAGGCAACGGCATCGGGCGTCGTTCCCGAACCAGGAGATGTCGAACCTTTTTTGCCCCCGGAACAGAGCGTGTACGAAGCGCTCGTGACCGGCACCCGGGATTACGTCGAAAAAAACGGTTTCCCAGGCGTCATCCTCGGCTTGTCCGGAGGCGTCGATTCGGCGCTGATTCTTGCAATTGCCTGCGATGCTATAGGGCCAGGGCGTGTTTCCTCGGTCATGATGCCCTACCGCTTTACATCGACGATGAGCCAGGAGGATGCGGCAGCTGGGGCGGCCGGACTCGGCGTTCGATACGAGGTGATCCCGATCGAGCCGATATATGAGGCGACGGTAAAGCAACTTGCCAAGGTTTTCGAAGGCCTGGATGAAGACGCAACCGAAGAAAATATTCAGGCGCGCTGTCGTGGAATGTTGCTAATGGCGATATCGAACAAGACCGGCCTCATGTTACTGACGACAGGCAACAAAAGCGAAATGGCCGTCGGCTACGCGACCTTGTACGGTGACATGGCTGGTGGTTTTGCGCCGATTAAGGATTGCAGCAAATCGCTGGTATATCGCCTGGCAGAATTTCGTAACTCGGTCAGTCAGGTTATTCCCGAACGAATCCTGACGAGGCCGCCGTCCGCGGAATTACGAGCAAACCAGAAAGACAGCGACTCATTGCCCGAGTACGATGTTCTCGATCCGATTCTTGAGGCTTTTATTGAAGAGGACTCATCGGTCGATGAAATCACCAGGCGCGGCTTTGACCGGGATGTCGTCGTGCGGGTCCTGGAGCTCGTAAAACGAAACGAATACAAACGCCGGCAGGCCCCGCCCGGCATCCGCATCAGCGGCCGCGCTTTCGGACGCGACTGGCGATATCCAATTACCTCTGGTTACCAGTTCCCCGGCTAGCTATCGTTGGGGAAGTTCGACTGCAGAACGCGCCTGGTGTCTGCAGCAAGATCCATCATACCGAGGCCTTCATAAGCTTCGGCCATTATCTCGAGGGAATCTCTGCCGCTATCGGCACCGTTGTATTGTTCGATGGCACCTTTGGCGCGATTCAGTGCGGCCACGTAAACGCCACGCTCGAGATAGAAACGCGCAACACTATTTTCGTATGCTGCAAGGCGATTCTTCAGATAAATCAGTCGTTGTTGCGCGTCTTCTGCATACGGGCTGGCAGGATAGCGTTCGACGAGCCGCCTCAATATCGAGAATGCCAGCTCTCCGTCACGTGGCGGCCGACCTGCCAGGTCGCGCCTGAACCAGCGCTCGAGAAAGCTGGGCTCCCGCTCAAAGTAGGCAAGTGCTTTGATATAGAGGGCGTAATCGGCTCTGGCGTGGGTCGGGTTTTCCCGCAAGAATTGATCTGCTGCACTGATTGCTTCGTCCTGTCGGCCCACCTTGTAATAGGAATACATCAGCTCGAGTTGAATCTGCTTAGCGAAATCGCTGAACGGAAATCGAGCCTGCAGCGCCTCGAAAATGCCGATGGCCTTGCGGTAGTTCTGGCCCATCATCGACTTTTGAGCGAGCTCGTAGGCCTCCTTGATATCCTGCACTGCATCGTATTCTTCAGGGTCGCCGGCGCAGCCAGAGAGGACGCCGGCGGCGACAATGGATGCGAGGATGCCGGTTATTTTGGATGCTTTATTCATTCGCTGTCTAAATTCTTGTTCATTCGCTGTGACACTGCGCCCGCACGGCAATGCGGGAAATCGGCCAAGCCGGCGAGTATACCGTAAACTTACCAGTTGCCTGAAAACAAAACCCGAGCGGCCGAATGGCAGAAGAATCCCAGACAAAAACGGTTCCTGACGACCTTGCCGGTAAGCGATTGGACCAGGCCCTGGCTGCGATGTTTCCGCAGTATTCGCGCAGCCGGTTAAAGAGCTGGATTCTGCAGGGCTTTGTGACGATAGACGGCGGCGAAAAGAGACCAAAAGACCTTGTCTCAGGCGGCGAGACCGTGGCCTTGCAGCCGGTTGAAGAACCGGGCGTCGTCAGCGCGCCCGAGCCAATGGACCTCGACATTCAGTTCGAAGACGATAATTTTCTGGTCGTCAACAAACCCGCCGGGCTCGTCGTTCATCCGGGTGCAGGAAACCTGCGTGGCACATTGATGAATGGACTACTGTACAGGCTACCCGGCCTGGCGGAATTGCCGCGGGCAGGGATCATCCATCGACTCGACAAAGACACCAGCGGTCTCCTGCTGGTCGGCAAGACGCTGCAGTCACATACGGCGCTCGTGCGGATGCTGGCGGCGCGAGAAATCTCCCGACGATACCTCGCCATCTGCAACGGTGTGCTCACGGGAGGAGGTACCATCGATGCGCCGATCGGGCGGCATCCGGTCGATCGCTTGCGAATGAGCGTGCAGGACAACGGCAAACCGGCCATCACCCGTTATCGGGTGCTCGAACGTTTTGCGGCGCAAACATATATAAGCGTCGAACTCGAATCCGGACGAACGCATCAGATCCGTGTTCACTTCGCATACCGCCGCCATCCCCTCGTCGGCGACCCGGTCTATGGTGGCCGCATGACTGTGCCACCTGCGTCTGATGACACGGTCATCAATGCATTCCGAAACTTCCGCCGACAGGCATTGCATGCCACGGGCCTTGAGCTTGCGCACCCTGTGACGACGGAACGCGTCGAGATCGAGACGCCGCCACCGGCTGACTTTCAGAACTTGCTCGAAGTGCTTCGTGGACACGCAGGTCATCGGGAACCGGCATGACGGTGTCATGGATTCCTGCCGACTGGCCGGCAACGGACATTGTGGTTGCAGGTTCGACGACAAGAACCGGAGGGGTCAGTCAGGGCGAATTCGATTCCCTCAATCTCGCCGCCCACGTCGGCGACGATCCGGACTCGGTAGCCGAAAATCGCCGGCGATTCCGGATTGACTGTGCGCTGCCCTCCGAACCTGTGTGGCTCAGACAAGTGCACGGCACTCAAGTATTACTCGCGGCGTCAGCACCGGTGCAAGCCGAAGCCGATGCCATCGTTACGCGTGACGATGGCGTCGTCTGTGCGATTCTTACCGCGGACTGCTTGCCCGTCGTGTTTACGACAGAGGATGGAACTGAAATTGCTGCGGCGCATGCCGGTTGGCGAGGCTTGAGCGCCGGCATACTCGAAGAGACCGTTGCGGCAATGCAGAGCCCGCCTGCGAGGATACTCGCCTGGTTTGGCCCCGCGATATCCAAGTCGGCCTTTGAAGTCGGTGCCGAAGTCCGCGAGGAGTTTCTGAATCAGGAAGAAGCTGCCGCCGACTTTTTCTCGAACAACGACGGGGGGCGATGGCAAGCCGACTTATACGGCCTGGCAGCGCTACGCCTGCGAAATTGCGGTGTGAGCAGAGTTTTTGGCGGTGGTCTGTGCACACATGCCGGGCAGGAACGGTTTTTTTCGTACCGGCGCGATGGTCGCTGCGGCAGGACGGCGACGTTCATATTTCGTCGAGATGAGTTGTAGGAGCGGCTCGTAGGAGCCTTCAGGCCCGATCGCAGCTAAAGCCGTTCCCACAATTAGCAGGATAAGGCCTGTAGGAGGGCCTTCAGGCCCAATCAGGGCTAATGCCGTTCCTGCGAGCGCTACACCGTCGTCTTTATGAACGCCGCCACAAGCCGTGAATTTTTGCTTGAAATGCCCCTAATCGGCTCAATTTATTGCAAAGTTTCTCTTGTACATATTCACTGGGAGACCGGGTATAACAATGCGAATGGATAAATTGACAAGCAAGTTTCAAATGGCACTGGCCGAGGCCCAATCGCTGGCCGTCGGCCTGGATCACCAGTTCATCGAACCGGCACATGTCATGGTGGCATTGCTGGACCAGCAGGGCGGGTCCGTCAGAGGGCTGCTGACAAAGTCAGGGGTCAAGGTCAATCTGCTCCGCTCGCAGCTGGGCGACGCACTGGACAGGCTGCCCCGAGTCGAGGGTACTGGCGGCGACGTGCACATTGGCAACGACCTCGGCAAAGTCATGAACCTGACGGACAAGCTCGCTCAGGAAAGGAATGACCAGTACATCTCCAGCGAGTTGTTCGTGCTTGCCGCGATGGACGATAAGTCGCCGCTGCTCAAGGTCCTGGAGCGGGCAGGCGCGGTACGCGGCGCAATCGAAAAAGCCATCGACGAACTTCGCGGAGGACAGCAAGTAAATGACCCCAATGCCGAAGATACCCGTCAGGCGCTTGAGAAATACACGATCGACCTGACAGAACGTGCCGAACAGGGAAAGCTCGATCCTATCATCGGTCGGGATGACGAGATCCGTCGTACTATCCAGATTCTGCAGCGCCGGACCAAGAACAATCCGGTGCTGATCGGCGAGCCGGGCGTCGGCAAGACCGCCATTGTCGAAGGTCTGGCGCAGCGCATCGTCAACAACGAAATTCCCGAAGGACTGCGAGGAAAGAAAATCTTGTCGCTGGACATGGGTGCGCTGATCGCTGGCGCAAAGTTCCGTGGTGAATTTGAAGAAAGGCTCAAAGCAGTCTTGAATGACCTCGCCAAGCAGGAAGGGCAGATCATTCTCTTCATCGATGAGTTGCATACGATGGTGGGTGCCGGCAAGGCCGAAGGATCCATGGATGCGGGCAATATGCTGAAACCGGCATTGGCGCGCGGTGAATTGCATTGTGTCGGCGCAACGACGCTGGACGAATATCGCAAGTACCTGGAAAAAGATGCAGCCCTGGAAAGGCGCTTCCAGAAAGTACTCGTGGAGGAGCCGACCGTCGAAGACACGATCGCGATACTTCGGGGATTAAAAGAGCGTTACGAAGTTCACCACGGTGTGGAAATTACCGATCCGGCAATTGTCGCAGCAGCGACCCTGTCTCACCGCTACATCAGCGACCGTCAGCTTCCCGACAAGGCGATCGACCTGGTCGACGAAGCCGCGTCGCGCATCCGCATAGAGATTGACTCAAAGCCCGAAGAGATGGACAAACTGGAGCGGCGAATCATCCAACTCAAGATCGAGCGTGAAGCGCTAAGGAAAGAATCCGACGATGCGTCAAGAAAGCGCTTGAAGGACCTCGACGAGCAACTTGGTGAGCTTGAAAAAGAATTTGCCGACCTCGAAGAAGTCTGGAAGGCAGAAAAGGCGACGATGCAAGGAACGACGCATCTAAAGGAAGAGCTCGAGCGTGCGCGGCTCGAGTTGGAGACGGCGCATCGTGCGAATGACTTGACACGCATGTCGGAACTCCAATACGGCAAGATTCCTGAGCTCGAAAAACAGCTCGAGGATGCGCTCGAGGCGGAGAATAAAGAGATAACATTGCTTCGTAACAATGTCACCGATGAGGAAGTCGCGGAGATCGTGTCGAAATGGACCGGCATCCCGGTATCCAAGATGCTGGAAGGCGAAAAAGAAAAGCTTCTGGCGATGGAATCAGTTATCAGTAAGCGGGTTGTTGGTCAGGATGAAGCGATCATGGCTGTTTCGAACGCAATTCGACGTTCCCGGGCCGGCTTGTCTGATCCACACAGACCGGTTGGCTCATTCCTGTTCCTCGGCCCGACCGGCGTCGGCAAGACCGAACTGACCAAGGCGCTGGCTCACTTCTTGTTCGACACCGACGATGCGATGGTGCGCCTCGACATGTCCGAGTTCATGGAGAGGCACTCGGTCGCTCGCCTGATCGGTGCGCCACCTGGCTATGTCGGCTACGAAGAAGGCGGTTACCTGACAGAAGCGGTTCGTCGTCGTCCTTATTCGGTCATCCTGCTCGACGAAGTGGAGAAAGCACATCCCGATGTGTTCAATGTCTTGCTGCAGGTACTCGATGATGGCCGTCTGACGGACGGTCAAGGTCGAACTGTCGATTTCCGAAACACGGTGATCGTCATGACGTCCAATCTCGGCTCGCAGCTGATTCAGGAACTCGCCGGCGAGGACAACTACGAAGCCATGAAATCCTCGGTCATGGAAATCGTCAGCACACATTTCCGTCCCGAGTTCATCAATCGCGTCGACGACGTTGTCGTCTTCCACCCGCTCAGTCGCGAGCATATACGCAGCATTGTCGATATTCAGCTTGCATACCTGCACGCGCGGCTCGCTGATCGCGATATGCAGATCGATTTGTCGGAGGCCGCCAGGGACAAGCTGGCAGAGGCAGGATTCGACCCCGTGTATGGTGCGCGGCCACTGAAACGGGCTATCCAGCAGCAGGTCGAAAACCCGCTGGCACAGGAGATACTGCAGGGCAAATTCAAGCCGGGCGATGTCATCGAAGTCGGCGTCAATGAAGACGAACTGGAGTTTCAAAACGCAGCTTGAGACAGGGCTCAACCTGGTACTCCGGTAAGGTGATATTGATGGACTCAGAGCTACCCAGATGATCCAGGACAAGGCGCAGTCTGCAGGGAATGGCATGTCCTTTTCAAGGACTGCAACGCCGTATTGGATCATCTGGGTAGCTCCCTTCGGGCGAGCCGTGAAGCGGTCGTCCGCGGTGTTGCGCCTCTTGGCAAGGACGCGCCATTACCGGCGAGACGCGCCTGGCGGTTTTTTATGCCCTCGGGTGCAACCGCTTCACGACTCGCTGAACCCATCAATATCACCTTGACGGAGTACAAAGGAGGCTCACATGCCGATTTACGAGTATGCCTGCAAGATTTGCGATCACACGCTGGATGCACTGCAAAAGATGGATGAAGATCCGCTCGTATACTGCCCGTCATGCGGCGAACCTGGATTGAAGAAACTTATCTCTGCGCCAAGGTTCCGTCTGAAAGGCGAGGGCTGGTATGAGACTGACTTCAAAAAAGACAACCAGCGCAATCTGTTGAAGAGCGATGCAGAATCTGCAAAGAGTGACAAAGCCGACGCCAAATCCGCAAAGGGCGACGGTAAGTCCAAGGCTTCGACGGAGTCGAAAAAATCGTCCGACAAGAAAGCGGGCGGCAAGGTAGACTCGGCTTGAATCAAACTGACGGGCATTCTAGATGAAGCATCTCCGCCGCTATCTCGTGGCAGGACTCCTTGTCTGGATTCCTCTGGGTGTCACCATTTTCATCCTGAGAATCCTGATCGGCCTCATGGACAGGAGCCTTCTCCTGATACCACAACAGTACCGGCCCGAAGAGTGGCTTGGCATCGCGATCCCGGGGCTTGGAATAATTCTGACCCTGGCGGTCGTGTTGTTCACTGGTCTGCTCGCCGCAAATATTGTCGGCCGCAGCATGGTCGGCCTTTGGGAATCCTTACTTGACCGTATTCCGATAGTGCGAACCGTGTATTCGGGCGCCAAGAATTTTGCTGAAATTGTTTTCTCGGATTCCAACCAGTCTTTCAAGAAAGTATTGCTGATAGAGTACCCACGCAAAGGCACCTACAGCCTGGCACTTCAGACTGCAACCGATCTTGGCGAGGTACAGGGGCGAATGGCCGAAGAGGTTGTGTGCACCTTCCTGCCGACAACGCCGAACCCGACGTCGGGTTACATTATCATTGTGCCGAAGAAAGACGTCATCGAACTCGACATGGAAATCGATGAAGCACTCAAGATGATAATATCGCTCGGCTCTGTAGTTCCGACCTGGCGCAGGGATCAGATCGGCGAACTGCCGTTGGAGTTACCTTCGGATGGCGAAGACTAAATTGAGAGGGGAATGAAAAAGGGGACGCACCCCTTATTATTGCGCTTCTATTGCACCGAAAACCGGTTGACACTATATCGATTGAATGGGGTACGTCCCCTTTTTTAATTGCAGACAACGAGAACAGCCCTTACCATTCCGCCTCCTTTTTACTCGGATTGCACTATGCGCAGCCACTATTGCGGACATGTCGATGAGAGCCTGATCGGGGAAGAAATCTCCGTGACGGGCTGGGTTCACCGTCGCCGCGATCATGGCGGCGTCATTTTCGTCGATCTGCGTGACCGTGAGGGCCTGCTGCAGGTTGTCTTCGATCCCGATACGCCGGATATATTCACCGAGGCCGAGCGGATCCGCGGCGAATATGTGCTTGCCGTCAAGGGTAAAGTCAGGTCACGGCCCGAGGGAACCGTCAACCCGAACATGGCAACTGGCCAGGTCGAGGTCCTGGCCCGGCAGCTGACGACGCTCAGCGACTCCGAGACGCCGCCGTTTCACCACGATGAACATGCAAACGAAGAGTTGCGCCTGCAGTATCGTTACCTGGATCTTCGCCGCGAGTCGATGCTCGAGAATCTGAGATTGCGACATCGTGTCACAAAGGCGATGCGTAATTTCCTCGATTCAGAAGGCTTCGTTGATGTCGAAACACCGATGTTGACGCGGGCGACACCGGAGGGCGCACGCGATTACATCGTTCCGAGCCGGACACACGCGGGAAAGTTTTTCGCCCTGCCGCAATCACCACAGATCTTCAAGCAGTTGCTGATGATGTCCGGCCTCGACCGCTATTATCAGATCGTCCGTTGCTTTCGTGACGAAGACCTGCGCGCGGATCGGCAACCGGAATTCACACAACTCGACGTCGAAATGAGTTTTGTCGAAGAAGAAGACGTGATTAGCGTGATGGAGGAGCTGGTTCGAACCTTATTCAAGCAGGTTATGCACGTCGATCTGCCATCGCCTTTCCCGCGCATGACACACGCCGAGGCGATGCAGCGATTTGGCTCGGACAAACCCGATCTCAGAATTCCGCTCGAACTGGTCGAAGTCGCGGACTTGATGGAGTCAGTAGAATTTAACGTTTTCGCGGGCCCAGCCAAGGACGCGGAGGGTCGTGTTGCCGCTCTACGATTGCCCGGCGGCAGCGAACTCAGCCGAAAAGAGATCGACGATTACACAGATTATGTCGGTCGTTACGCTGCCAGGGGTCTCGCGTATATCAAGGTCAATGATGCGTCGCAAGGTCGGGATGGACTGCAATCGCCCATTCTCAAATTTCTCCCGGACGACGCGGTGGCCGGAATAATGGAGCGAACCGGGGCGCAGGATGGCGATCTGATTTTCTTCGGTGCCGATAAAGCTCACATCGTCAACGATGCTCTGGGTGCATTGATCGTAAAGCTGGGCGAGGATCGGGATCTCGTTGCCGAGGGTTGGCAGCCTTTATGGGTTGTAGATTTTCCGATGTTCGAGAAAGATCATCAGACCGGGGGTTGGAATTCACTGCATCATCCGTTTACCTCGCCTGCTACCGATGATCCCGGGGAATTAAAAGCAGATCCGGAAAACGTTCTGTCACGAGCTTACGATATGGTGCTGAACGGATCTGAAATCGGCGGAGGCTCGATTCGAATTCACGACAGAGCGATGCAGACTGCTGTGTTCGAGCTTCTTGATATCAGCAAAGACGAAGCAGAGGAAAAATTCGGATTTCTGCTGACTGCGCTGCAATACGGTTGTCCGCCCCATGGCGGAATTGCTTTTGGCCTCGATCGAATCGTTATGTTGATGGCCGGCGTGGAGAGCATTCGTGACGTCATTGCCTTTCCAAAGACACAGACCGCTAGTTGCCCGTTAACCAATGCGCCGAGCGAAGTGTCCGCCGAACAACTCAAGGAAACCGGTATTCGGTTGCGGACCCCACGCACCGAATGAGCATCGAAGGTGTTCGAAGCCACACTTCGCCGTCCAGTTTCCGTGTTGGTCGTTATTTTCGCCGACGATGCACAAGTCCTGTTACTCAGGAGATGTCAGCCCTTCGATTTCTGGCAGTCGGTGACCGGCAGCCTCAAGAATGACGAAACCCATTCAGACGCCGCTGCCCGCGAATTGCAGGAAGAGACCGGCTTTACGGACCAGGGCGAGCTGAGCTTCAGCGATGTCAGCAGACATTTTGAAATCGATCCGCACTGGCGCAGTCGGTTTTCGCCCCGTGTTGTCGAAAACGAGGAGTTCGAGTGGCGATACAGGTTGCCGGCGGTCAGAGATATCGTGCTCAACAGGGAAGAGCATTCCGAGTACCAGTGGCTGCACGTTGATGCTGCCATCAATACAGTCTGGTCCTGGACCAACCGGGAAGCACTTGAGCGACTAAAGGTGGATCTCGGGTGAGCGAAGCAATGACGGTAGTCTGTCTTCACGGCGTTTGGATGCCCGGCGCCGTTATGACCCTGGTGAAACGCCGCCTGGAAAGTGAGTATCAATATCGCGCACACTTGTTCAGCTATCCGTCCATCCGCGGCACGCTTGATGAAAACGCCCGTTCTCTCGCAGAGTTCATCGCCGAGCAACAGTTCGAAAAGGTTCACCTGGTCGGTCATAGTCTCGGAGGCGTCGTGTCGCTGCGCATGCTCGCATTGGAACCCGACGCACCGGTGGAGCGCGTCGTCTGCCTGGGCTCACCGCTTTGCGGTTCTCGGGCTGCATCTCACCTGAACCAGACAGACTGGGGTAATACGATTCTGGGCAAGTCTCTCACCGACGGAGTCGTCGACGAGGCAGCCACTCAATGGGCGCGAGAGGTCTGCGCATCGTGGGATATCGGTGTCATCGCAGGAACCGCGCCAGTCGGTGTTGGACAGTTGTTAACCTTATTCGATGATGAAAACGACGGAACAGTTGCAGTATCCGAAACTTTATTGCCGGGCATCAAAGATCACATTTGCCTGCCGGTGAATCACAGAGGGCTTGTCATTTCGAATGAAGTCACCGATCAGGCTGCGGCATTTCTCAATCGTGGTGAATTTCTTCGTGATACATAGAAATAGGTTGGAGCCCGTCCTGACGGGCGATGTTGCCGTAGCGAAAAATCGCGCGTCAGGACGGACTCCTACAGCTATTCCTACTATAAGTCTTTGAGTTTGTATATCTCATCCAGTGCCTCTCTTGGCGATAGCGAGTCCGGATCTATCTCCGCCAAGTGATCACGCAACGGATCGTCCTCAATGGGTGGGGCGAGCGGAAGTTGCGCCTGCGGGCTTTCGCTGTGACGAAGCTGCTCTGATTCCAAGGTCGCCATGAATCCTTTGGCGCGTTTGATAACCTGTGGCGGCACCCCGGCCAAGGCAGCAACTTGCAGACCGTAGCTCTGATTGGCGGGTCCGGGCTTTACGGCGTGGAGAAAAACGAGTTGGCCTTCGTGCTCGCTCGCATCGAGATGCACATTCGCACATTCCGGCAACTCGGCTGCGAGCGCTGTTAGTTCGAAATAGTGAGTCGCAAACATTGTAAAGGCCTGTACCTTCTCGCCCATGTAATGGGCAGCGGCCCAGGCAAGCGACAGCCCGTCGAAGGTACTCGTGCCACGACCGATTTCATCCATCAATACCAGGCTGGATTCGGTGGCGTTATGCAGGATCGTCGCCGTTTCCGTCATCTCGACCATGAATGTCGATCGCCCACCGGCGAGGTCGTCGGATGCGCCGATGCGGGTAAAGATACGGTCGATCGGTCCGACCTTTAGGCCGTCGGCCGGCACGAAACTGCCAATATGCGCGAGGATGGCTATCAACGCTGCCTGGCGCATATAGGTCGACTTACCGCCCATGTTCGGCCCGGTGATAACCAGAAGCTTCTGATGTTCATTCAAGGACAGATCGTTGGCTACGAACGGCATGTCGATCACCTGTTCGACGACGAGATGCCGACCGCCTCGGATTTCCAAACAGGGCTGATCGACAAATTCGGGCCGGCTCAAGTCCAGGCTTTCGGCGCGCTCGGCAAAGCAGATGAGTACGTCGAGCTCGGCGAGTCCCCGTGCTGTCGATTGCAGGTCACCGAGCACGTCAGTCAGTCTATCGAGCAGGCCCTCGTATAGATGCTTCTCACGACTAAGCGCTCGTTCGCGCGCGCTCAGGACCTTATCCTCGAACTCCTTGAGCTCAGGCGTGACATAGCGTTCGGCGCCTTTCAGTGTTTGCCGGCGTACGTAGTCAACAGGCGCCTTGTCAGCCTGTCCTTTGCTGATCTCGATGTAATAGCCGTGGATCCGGTTGTAACCGAGCTTCAACGTCGAGATGCCGGTCCGTGATTTCTCGCGCGATTCGAGGTTGAGCAGATACTGATCGGCATTCCCGGCAATTGCGCGAAGCTCATCGAGTTCCTCATCGTAGCCGGCAGCGATGACACCACCGTCCCGAATCAGCATCGGCGGATTGTCGATGAGTGCTTTCTGCAGCAGTTCTCGCTCCTGCGTATGTTTGTCGATCGCCTCACGTAAGGACTGGAGTAATGGCGAGTCCAATTCCTCGATTGATTTCCTTAAAAAAGGAATTCGCTCCAGTGCGGCAGATAGCTGCCGCAAATCCCGCGGTCGTGCGGACCGAAGTGCAACCCGTGACAATATTCTCTCGATATCGCCGATTCCGGCGAGCTGATCCTGCATTAAACCCGTGAGCCTCCCGAGCATGACGGTCTCAATGGCCTGATAACGTGCCTGGATAACGTCTCTGTCACGCAGTGGCCGCTGTATCCAGCGTTTCAGCAAACGGCTGCCCATCGGGCTCCGGCACTTGTCCATGACGCCCGCGAGCGTGTGCTCCTGGCGACCGCTCAGGCTATCTTCGAGTTCGAGGTTGCGGCGCGTCGGGCCATCCATAACGACGGCATCGTTGCTCCGTTGCACGCTGATCGATTGCAGGTGCGGCAAAGCAGTCTTCTGTGTATCGATGACGTATTGAAGCAACGCACCCGCCGCCGCGACGCCACGTGGGAATTCTTCACAACCAAAGCCGGCAAGATCCTTTGTTTTGAATTGAGAGCAAAGCAGGCGAGTCGCACTATCGATTTCGAAATGCCACGGTGGCCGGCTTGTCAGTCGAACATCGGCCGGAATCGACTCAGATAGTTCTTGTTCCTCGTCGATAATGATCTCAGCAGGCCGCACACGCTCGAGTTCGCCTGCGAGCGCCTCAAGACCGGGGACTTCAGTAAGGCGGAACCGGCCGCCCGCCAGATCCAGCCACGCGAGACCGTACGCCCCCTGATTCCGATAAATAGCGGCGACGGCGTTGTCGCGGCCCTCGGCAAGCAGGGCTTCGTCCGTCAGTGTACCCGGTGTGACGACCCGCATGACTTTGCGCTCTACCGGCCCCTTGCTCGTCGCCGGATCACCGACCTGCTCACAGATAGCGACCGATTCCCCTTTTCGCACGAGCTTGGCGAGGTATCCCTCCACCGCATGGTAAGGCACGCCCGCCATCGGGATGGGATCACCGGCCGACTTGCCGCGAGACGTCAAGGTAATATCCAGCAGCGCCGCGGCACGTTTCGCGTCGTCGTAGAAAAGCTCATAGAAATCGCCCATGCGATAAAAAACCAGCATGTCTGAATATTCAGCCTTGATGCTCATGTACTGACGCATCATCGGCGTATGGACGGGCGTTATGGTGGCGCTCATTTTGGTGGCACTCATTTTTATAAATGAACTATTCTGTGCCCAATGAAAATACTGCATGTCGAAACGGGACGCCATCTTTATGGTGGTGCCCAGCAGGTCATTTACCTGGCGAAAGGGCTTGGGGAGCGGGATATCGACAATACGCTGGTCTGTTCGCCCGGCTCAGGCGTAGACGTCGCCGCGCGTGACGCGGGACTGGCTGTCGCCAACCTCAATTGCGCGGGTGATCACGATCTCGCCTTCGCGTTTCGCCTTCGCCAGCTCATCCTTGCCGAAAAACCTGACATCATCCACTGCCACAGCCGCCGCGGCGGAGATTTCCTCGCTGGGCTTGCGGCAACCGGGACAGCAGTTCCGGCAGTCATATCCAGGCGCGTGGATAACACGGAATTGCCCTTGATCGCCGGGCTCCGTTACCGGCCTTTCTGTAAAATCATCGCGATTTCCGAATCGATCGCGGAGGTATTGCGAATAGCCGGTCTTGACGAGGACCGCTTGACCGTCATTCGAGACGCCGTGGACACGGAGCAGTTCATGGTGCTTCCCGATCAAAATGCATTTCGAGAGATATTCGGTTTATCGGACGCCGATTTTATTGCTGCTGCGATCGCCCAACTGATTCCGCGAAAAGGTCACCGCTATCTGCTCGAAGCCATGGCACAACTCAAAGCCAAATTTCCCCATCTCAAGCTCATCATTTTCGGCCAGGGCCCGCTGGAGACAGAACTCAGGGAACGGACCGCCAAGCTCGGCCTTGGTGGCACGGTGCAGTTTGCAGGCTTCAGGCAGGATCTCGACCATTACATGGCTTGTCTGGACCTGCTCGTGCATCCAGCTCTGGCAGAGGGTATGGGCGTTGCAACTCTCAAAGCGGCGGCTGCCGGTGTTCCGGTGGTAGGATTCTCCGCTGGGGGGTTAATCGAAGCGGTAGCAGACGGTGAGACCGGTATCCTTGTCGTGCCAAAAGACGTCGACGCACTGGGGGAAGCTATTGCGACGCTTATCGAAAATCCGGAGTTGCGGCGCGCATTCGGTGATGCCGGTCGTGCCCGCATGCAACGCGAGTTCTCGATCGAGTCGATGCTCGATGGTCATGTTCAACTATACGAGTCGATTCTGAGTGGCAGACCCTGAGTCCATCGGCGCGCTATCGGAAGCATTAGTCGGCGAACTGCTTGCCGCCGGTAAAACCGTGTCGACCGCCGAGTCTTGCACAGGCGGTTGGATCGCCAAGTCGCTCACCGATAATTCCGGCAGTTCAGGCTGTTTCGGCTACGGGCTGGTTAGCTACAGCGACGGTGCCAAAGAATCCTTACTCGGCGTGAATCCTGCGACGCTGGAGGAGTACGGTGCCGTCAGCGAGGCGGCAGTCAGGGAAATGGTGGAAGGCGCGTTGAACTTAAGCGGCGCTGATTTTGCAGCCGCCGTCAGCGGTGTCGCCGGGCCGGATGGTGGCTCTGAAGAAAAGCCTGTAGGCACGGTCTGGTTCGCCTGGGCATCGCGAAAAAAAGCCAAGCCTGATATCGACGCAGAGAAACGGTTCCTCAAGGGGGATCGCGATCAAATTCGGGCACAGACGGTCGTTATCGCCCTCCAGGGCATTCGCGAACGATTGCGGGAACAGTGACTGAGTTTCTGCTGGAACCCGTCCTGACGGGCGATTTTCGAACGGGATCGCGGCTAAAGTCGCTCCTGCAGAAGTTTCTATTGGCACCAGTTGCAGCCCGTACTGACGGGCGATTCTCAAACTGACGGAATGAAAAAGCGTCGCCTATTCTTCGCCCTCTGGCCGTCGGAAAAGCAACGGCGACAAATCGACTCCGCAATCGAACCTTACAGAACCAGCCTCGCCGGCAAGTGGACCGAGCGCGATAACTGGCACGTCACACTCGTATTCATCGGCGGCTTTCTCGTGAGTGACATACCGGCGTTGCAGGCAGCGGCCTGCAAGGTCCGCTGTCCGGCCATCAAACTCAGATTCGAGCGGCTCGACTACTGGGCGCAGCCGAAAATCATGTGTCTCCAGGGTGATTTCGTTGCAAATCAGTTGATCGGGTTAGTCAAATCGCTGGAGTCGGCAGCCAAATCGTTCGGATCCAAGCCCGAGAAACGCCCTTACAGGCCGCACATGACCATCGCCCGAAAGGCGAGATTCTTCGAGCCAATCACTTTGGCGCAACCTGTCGAGCTTCACTGGTCGGGCTTCGACCTGATCGAGTCTGTTTCGACGCGATCGGGCGTTCAGTACAAGCCGCTGGATCAATAAGTTCGACACGTTTCTTAATAGAGAGCTCCGATTGGCCGCGCAACATCGGCTGCCTGCCGCCGGTTTTTTATGAAATAATGCGGGCTTCCCTCTAACACCTCTATAGCGACAAAAAAATGGATGAAAATCGCAAGAAAGCACTGGCCGCAGCTCTTGGCCAGATAGAAAAACAATTTGGAAAAGGCTCTGTTATGCGCTTGGGCGACAACGCCAAGGCCATGGATATTGATGCGGTATCGAGCGGCTCGATCGGCCTCGATGTTGCATTAGGTATTGGTGGCTTACCCCGGGGCCGCGTCGTCGAGATCTACGGGCCGGAAGCATCCGGAAAGACAACCCTGACACTGCAGGTTGTCGCCGAGGCTCAGAAGCTGGGCGGCACAGCAGCTTTTGTCGACGCCGAACACGCGCTCGATCCGACTTATGCCGAAAAACTGGGTGTCAATGTCGATGAATTACTCGTATCGCAGCCCGATACCGGTGAACAGGCGCTCGAGATCACCGACATGCTGGTTCGATCGGCTGCCGTCGACATCGTCGTCATCGATTCGGTGGCTGCGCTGACGCCCAAAGCCGAGATCGAAGGCGAGATGGGTGACTCCCATATGGGCCTGCAGGCCAGGCTGATGTCTCAAGCGCTGCGCAAGCTGGCCGGCAACATCAAACGCTCGAACACGATGGTGATTTTCATCAACCAGATTCGCATGAAGATCGGCGTCATGTTCGGTAGCCCGGAGACAACGACCGGCGGCAACGCGCTCAAATTTTACGCGTCGATTCGGCTCGACATTCGCCGTATCGGTGCGATCAAAAAAGGCGACGAGGTCATCGGCAACCAGACGCGGGTCAAGGTCGTTAAGAACAAAGTATCGCCGCCGTTCAAGATGGCCGAATTCGAGATCCTTTACGGTGAGGGCATCTCCCGCGAAGGTGAGATCATCGAACACGGAGTCGCACAGGGCATCATCGACAAAGCCGGTTCCTGGTACAGCTACAAGAACGACCGCATCGGTCAGGGCAAGGAAAATGTCCGTGAGTTCCTGAAGTCGCATCCGGAGGTTGCCAGCGATATCGAACAGCAGATTCGTGCGAAGCTACTTCCCGATAAATCGAATATCAGCGAAGCGGCGGATACCAAGGAAGCGGAGGCTGTTGCCAAAGAAGCCTGAAACGGTCGACTCTGTTAATGAGCTCAACAAGGATCTCTTCTCGCCCGAAGAGGACGATTCCTTTTGCGATCCGGTCGAGGCGCGCAAGAAGGCGATGGATTATCTTGCACGTCGAGAGTACGGTCGTCTCGAACTCCAGGCGAAACTCGAGAGCGTAGGATTCGGCACTGAGGCGGCACGAGTCACGGTCGATCGCCTGACTTGCGAAGGCTTACAATGCGATCGGCGATTCATCGAGAACTTCGTTCAGTCCCGTATCGATAAGGGTAAAGGGCCGGTCCGGGTGCGTCTCGAACTCGAAGAGCGCAAGCTTGAAGCCGGTCTCATCGATGAATGCCTATCAGAGTGCGACCAGGATTGGGTGGCCATGGCCAGGCAGGTTCGGGCGAAAAAATTCGGCCCCGACTTGCCAGCCGATTTCAAAGAAAAGGCCCGCCAAATGCGCTTTCTGCAATACCGCGGATTCGAGCCAGGGCAGATTCAACGAGCGGTTGCACCGCATGGTGATGATTAGAACCTGTCTCGATAATCCTCATGAGCCGCGTTTCAGACGCACTGGCTCAGAGACGAGACGCGCGCCGCGTCGAATGGCCGTAGCGCATCTGCAAGGCGCGCAACAAAGTAGTCCGGGCCATTGCGTCGAAACCCAGTCGGGAAGGGCCTTTGCGGGCGCGCTGCTGCGTCGCTCGTCGCTTGAGTGGAACGACCACACTACGCTCCTCGCTTCTTGCATCGCATCCCGCAAAGACCGCTTCGCGGCCATGCGGATTTTCGAGACAGGATCTAACTGATCCCGCTACACTACCGGCATTCATAAGTGCCGGCTCCAAATTGAACCCTTTGATGAAAAGCATGACCAGCAATGAGTTGCGCCACTCTTTCCTGGAATTTTTCCGGGAGCGCGGCCATGAGGTTGTCCCGAGCTCGCTGCTCGTGCCGGCCAATGACCCTACTTTGCTCTTTACCAATGCCGGTATGGTTCAGTTCAAGGAAGTTTTCCTGGGCCAGGACAAACGAAACTACAAAAGAGCAGCAACGTCGCAGCGTTGCGTGCGTGCCGGTGGCAAGCACAATGACCTCGAGAATGTTGGTTATACGACCAGACACCACACGTTCTTCGAGATGCTCGGCAACTTCAGTTTCGGCGACTATTTCAAGAAAGAGGCAATCAAGCTTGCCTGGGAGTTTCTGACAGAGGAACTCGGCCTGCCCGCGGAAAGGCTGTGGGTCACCGTCTTCGAAGAAGACGACGAGGCCGCAGACATCTGGCTCAAGGAAATGAAGATCGACCCCAAGCGCTTTGCGCGCATGGGGAAGAAAGATAACTTCTGGGCGATGGGTGATACAGGACCCTGCGGCCCCTGTAGCGAGATATTCTACGATCACGGCCCGGACGTTGCCGGCGGCCCTCCCGGGACGCCGGACGAGGATGGCGACCGCTACGTTGAGATCTGGAACCTCGTATTCATGCAGTTCGACCGCACCGCTGGTGGAGAGATGTCGCCTCTGCCGAAACCGTCGGTGGATACGGGCATGGGTCTCGAACGAACAGCTGCCGTTTTGCAGGGTGTCCACAGCAACTACGACATCGACATGTTTGCAAGCCTCATTGCCGCGACAGCAAAAATTCTCGGTGTCAAAAATGACGGCTCGAGCTCTCTAAATGTCATCGCAGATCATATTCGCGCCTGTGCATTCCTGATCGTCGACGGCGTATTGCCCGGCAATGAGGGCAGGGGCTACGTATTGCGCCGGATCATTCGTCGCGCCCTGCGCCACAGCAAAAAGCTTGGTATCGATGCCACCTTCTTTCACAAGCTTGTCGAACCCCTGTGCACCGAAATGGGCGATGCTTACCCCGAGCTTGTCAAAGGAAAGGCACATGTCGAGAAAGTACTTGAGAAAGAAGAGCGACGGTTCGCTGAAACATTGGATCAGGGCATGGATATCCTCGAGACCGCCATCTCAAAACTCAAAGGCAAAGAAATACCGGGCGATATCGTCTTCAAGCTCTACGATACCTACGGTTTTCCCGTTGATCTTACAGCCGACATAGCACGTGAACGTGAACTGACCATCGATCAGGAAGGTTTCGAGGAACAGATGTCTGCGCAGCGGGACCGCGCCCGTGCTGCGAGTAAGTTCAGTGTCAAAGTCGACGCTGCCTCCCTGAATCTAACTGGACATGAGCCAACGACATTCTCGGGTTACGAGAAAACACAGGACTCGAGTGTGGTGACGGCAGTATTTAGAGGCGAGGAGCAAGTTGACGCACTTGCCAACGGAGATGAAGGCGCAATTGTTCTCAAGTCGACACCATTTTACGCTGAGAGTGGGGGCCAGGTAGGTGATACGGGCGTTCTCGAATCCGAAAATGGGTCGTTTGTCGTTACCGACACACAAAGACTGGACAATACGGTTGTACATTTGGGCAAAGTACAACTCGGCGAGATAAAGTCTGGCGATAAAGTAGGCGCCAAAGTCAACGGCGAGCGAAGACAGTCCATTGTGCTCCATCACTCAGCCACGCACTTGATGCATGTCGCGCTCAGGCAGGTACTGGGCGACCACGTTTTGCAAAAAGGTTCGCTTGTAGCACCCGACCGCCTGCGTTTTGACTTCTCCCACTACGAGCCGGTCACGCCAGAGCAACTCCATGAAATCGAACAACTCGTTAACGACGAAATTCAAAAGAACATCGTAGCCGATACCAAACTGATGAAATACGATGACGCGGTTGCATCGGGTGCGATTGCACTATTCGGCGAAAAATACGATGACGAAGTTCGCGTGCTGCGACTGGGAGATTTTTCGGTCGAGTTATGTGGCGGAACTCACGTTGAGAGCACGGGCGACATCGGCATTTTCAAAATTACTTCGGAGGGCGGTGTCGCTTCAGGAGTTCGCCGAATTGAAGCCGTCAGCGGCAAGCAGGCGATGGCGTGGATCGATGAGAATCAACAGGCGCTGGATAATGTGGCCTTGTTATTGCGTAGTCCAAGGAACCAGGTACCTGCCAAAGTCGAACAACTTATGCGCAGGATCAAGGAACTCGAAAAAGAGCTTGCTGTATCAAAGCAAAAGCTGATCAGTGGCAAGACAATTGATATCGAGGAAGATGTCGTCGTCGTCAATGGCCTGAATGTGCTCGCCACACGAATGGACGGCGCCGACGCCAAAACACTGCGCGATGCGGTCGATCGATTCAAGGACAAGTTCGAGAGCGCAGTAGTCGTACTGGGCTCCGTCGAAAACGGCAAGGTCCGTTTGGCTGCCGGTGTTACCAAAGACGCGGTGGACCGGATACGAGCGGGCGATGTTATCAAACCGGTTGCCGAGCAGGTCGGCGGCAAAGGCGGCGGCAGGCCTGACTTTGCGCAGGCAGGCGGAAGTAATCCGGATGCTCTTGATGCGGCACTCGATTCCGTCCCGGCCTGGGTAGCTGAACAGTTGGCCTGATGCCCGAGCGCGCAATATGCCCCGCCCAAATGGGCACACGACCGTAAAATCGACTAGAATTACAATAGTTTATCGACAAGCACGGCCGTAAAAATAAGCGGGACCAGGTCTCGCGAGGCAGGAGTAGGAAGTCATGCTGATACTTACGCGGCGCGCCGGTGAGACTGTAATGATCGGGAGCGACATCACCATTACCGTGTTAGGTGTAAAAGGGAACCAGGTTCGCATAGGCATCAATGCCCCGAAGGAAATAGCGGTCCATCGGGAAGAGATATACGAACGAATCCAGAGCGAAAAGAACGCCAGCGATGCTGAAGCACCCGCGAGCGAAAAAGAATGAGTCCGGATCTCATCTTTACCTCCCATAATCCCTAGGTAATAATCTGCGACCCAATCCGCCCACGGCGGGCGGATAAGAGATAATGACTGGAGCGGATTGATCTTCAGTGGATCGTAAAAAGCTGTGCCGACAAGATAGCGGCGGTCAATAGGAGAGATGGCTGAGTGGTTGAAAGCGCTCCCCTGCTAAGGGAGTAAGGGTTAAAAGCCCTTCGAGGGTTCGAATCCCTCTCTCTCCGCCACGCCATTCCACAAGGGCTTGAGCGTTGCCGCTGAAAACCGGCAACCT
>FXBF010000081.1_pt1 | contig 27425 bp, 22 predicted proteins | sample 5335321 | NCBI WGS metagenome assembly FXBF01 (sample SAMEA103928391, study PRJEB20085) | sediment metagenome | isolation source: sediment
GTATTGGCAGTTCCTGGTGTAAACGATGTACTGGCAGTTACCAATTAGTGATTAGAAAAGTGACTGGCGGTCCCTCACCGTTCACAGGTCGCGGCCAAGAGTCGACACTAATTACTAATCACTAATCACTAACTCAGGGGTGAGATACATCGATGATGACAGGCAAGACGGACCCGACGACGGCGACCGCCGCAGGCCCGTGCGCAATCGTAATCTTCGGTGCGGCGGGGGACCTGACGCGGCGCAAGCTCATCCCGGCGCTCTACAACCTGGCCGAGGCCGGACTGCTTCCGGACGAGTTCGCTGTGGTCGGATTCGCTCGTCGGCTCGATGACGAGGCCTTGCGGGAGCAGTTGCGGAGCGAGGCGCAGCAGCATCTCGCGGGCGAGTTCCGTCAGGAGACCTGGGAGTGGCTGGAGAAGCGGCTCTACCGTGTGGTCGGTAACTTCGGCGATCCCGAGGCGTACCAGAAGCTCAAAGAGGTGCTGGCGAAGGTCGATGAGGAATATGGTACGGGCGGCAACTATCTCTACTATCTGTCAACGCCACCCGGCTTCTTCGGAGAGATCCCGCGCCAGTTGAGGGACGCGGGGCTCAGCCGCGAAGAAGAGGGGCACTGGCGAAGGGTCATCATTGAGAAGCCCTTCGGCCAAGACCTCGAATCGGCCCGGGCTCTGAACCGCGAGCTGCTCGAGCTTCTGGAAGAGTCGCAGATCTACCGCATCGACCACTATCTCGGCAAGGAGACGGTCCAGAACATTCTGGTCTTCCGCTTTGCCAACGCGATCTTCGAGCCGATCTGGAATCGGCGCTATATCGACAACGTGCAGATCACCGTAGCCGAGTCGGTGGGCGTCGGGACTCGCGGCGGCTACTACGATCAGGCCGGCGCACTGCGGGATATGGTGCCGAACCACCTGTTCCAGCTCCTGTCCCTCATCGCCATGGAGCCGCCCATCTCGCTCGAGGCCGATCCGGTCCGCAACGAGAAGGGGAAGATCTTTCGCGCGATTAATCCGATCGAGCCGGATGAGGTTCTGAAGGAGACGGTGCGGGGACAGTATGGCGAAGGTGTGATGCCGGACGGCTCTCAAGTGCCGGCTTATCGGTCCGCCGAGAAGGTGTCTCCCGATTCTGCCACCGAGACCTACGTGGCGCTCAAGCTCAAGATCGACAATTGGCGCTGGGCCGATGTGCCGTTCTACTTGCGTACGGGTAAGGGCCTGCCGGCCAGGTATACCGAGATCGCCATCCAGTTCAAGCGGGTGCCGTTGATTCTGTTCAAGAAGACCGCCGTCCAGGACTTGGACCCGAACGTTCTGGTGCTGCGGATCCAGCCGGACGAAGGCATCGCGCTGTGGTTCAGCGCGAAGATTCCGGGACCGATAGTTCGAATCGGCGCCGTAGATATGAACTTCTGCAATACGGCCTACTTCGATGGTACGGCGGCGACAGGGTACGAAACGCTTCTCTACGATTGCATGAACGGCGATGCCGGGCTCTTCCAGCGTGGCGATAACGCCGAGGCCGCCTGGAGCGTCGTGACGCCTATCCTCGACGTCTGGAGCGCGTTGCCGCCGCGCGACTTTCCCAACTACGCTGCCGGCACCTGGGGGCCGAAGGCGGCCGGCGAACTGTTGCGGCGCCAGGGCCGTCGCTGGCGGAGACTCTGATGAAGGTCTTGGCCGGCGACATCGGCGGCACCAACGCTAGGCTGACGGTCTTCTCCATTCAGGGTGGGCAGTTTGAGGAGGAGGTCGCCGAAGTCTTCCCGAGCCCGCAATACTCCTCGCTTGTGGATATCGTGGTCGAGTTCATGAGGGGCCACGGCATCAAGTGCCGCACGGCCTGCTTCGGCGTCCCTGGACCCGTGAAGGACGGGCGGGCCGAGATCACCAACCTTCCCTGGGTGGTGGAAGCCTCGAGGCTCGCCGAAGGTGCCGGCGTCGAGCGGGTCGCCCTGCTCAACGATCTGGAGGCCCAGGCCTGGGGCATCGCTGTTCTGGCTCCGGACGACCTCGTCGTTCTCAACGAAGGCGCTCCCGACGCGTCCGGCAACGCCGCCTTGATCGCGGCGGGCACGGGTCTGGGTCAGGCCGGCCTCTACTGGGACGGGGAGACTCACCGGCCCTTCGCCTGCGAGGGCGGCCACGCCAGCTTCGCGCCCCGGGGAGAGCTACAGCTCAACCTGCAGGATTTTCTCACCAGGCGCTTCGGGGGACATGTCAGCTGGGAGCGGATAGTCTCGGGCCCCGGCTTCGTGAACCTCCACGACTTCCTGGTCGAGCACCGGCACGCCGATGCACCGGTGGAGCACCTCGATGCGTTGCGAAAGGACGATCCTGCAGAGATCACCGCGTCGGCGATGGCAGGTAGTTGTCGGCTGTGCGTCGAGGCGCTGGAGCTGTTCGTCCAGTTCTACGGCGCGGAAGCCGGCAACCTGGCTCTCAAGATCATGTCGACGGGCGGTGTCTATCTGGGCGGCGGCATCGCTCCCAAGATCATCGACAAGCTGAGAAAATCCTCCTTCATGGAGAGCTTCCTCGATAAGGGCCGGATGAGGCCGCTGCTCGAGGCCATGCCGGTGCGTGTCATCATGAGGGAGGGGACCGCCTTGCTTGGAGCGGCGTGCTACGCGGCGCTCCTGGACGCGCTTTGAGCGAACGTATAAGCCGTGCGACGTTGGAGCTACAGAAAAGTTGGGAGGCAGCGACGTGGTTAGCGGGACAACCAGCCTGAGCCGGCACCTCGCTCTGGCGGAGCACAGCGGTTCGCTGCCGGTGCCACATGTCGCGCCCTTGATTCTTCAGATGGCCTTTGCGTCCAAGATCATCGGCCGGGAGATGCGGCGTGCTGCGCTGGTCGGAAAACTGGGACTCGTTGGCGAGAAGAACCCCACCGGCGACTCGCAGAAGAAGCTGGACGTCTACGCCAACGAAGTCGTCATGGACGCCTTCGCGAATACCGGTCTGGTCGCGGGTATCGTCTCAGAGGAGGTGGAGGAACTCCGCGTCATCAGTCGCAGCGACCCGGCCGACTTCATCCTCTGCGTGGACCCTCTCGACGGTTCCTCCAACTCCGATATCAACGGCTCCGTCGGCACGATCTTCAGCTTCTATCACCGCTCGATGACTGGGACGTGCGATGATATCGAAGGCGAGCTACGCGGCAGTGCGACTCTCGTGGCTGCAGGCTACGTGATGTACGGGCCGAGCACGGTCATGGTGTACAGCGCCGGCGATGGCGTGAACGGGTTCACCCTCGACCATGACATCGGCGAGTTTCTGCTCTCTCATGACGACATTCGCAGTCCCGCCCGTGGCCCCTACTTCAGCGTGAACCTCGGTTACTATCACGAGTGGCAGTCGAACATTCGCCGCTTCGCCGACTATCTGATCGAGCGCGATCCAGCCACCGGCCGGCCGTACTCCCTACGATACGTGGGCGCCATGGTGGCCGACCTGCATCGGAACTTGCTGGAGGGCGGCATCTACTTCTATCCCGCCGACCAGTCGCATCCGAACGGGAAGTTGCGTCTGCTCTACGAGTGCGCGCCGATGGCCTTCATCACCGAGCAGGCCGGCGGCCGGGCCAGCAGCGGGCGCCAGCGTATCCTGGACATCAAGCCGGAGGCCATACACCAGACAACGCCCCTGGTCATCGGCAGCAACGAGATAGTCGAGTTATACGAGAAGTTCAGCGCCACCGGCGCTCCCTGACGGTTTGCGGGATCTCCAGGCGTTCACCATGCGAGACGACCGACCCGAAGTTCGCATCTTCGCCGATGCGGACCAGCTTGCCCGCGCCGCGGCGGATGAGTTCGCGCGGCAAGCGACCGCCAGGGCCAAGGCGGGGAAGATCTTCACCGTCGCTCTCTCGGGCGGCTCCACGCCGAAGCGGTTGTTCGGGCTGCTCGCCGAAGAGTCCTACCGGAGCCGTATGCCGTGGTCAGGTATTCACTTCTTCTGGGGGGATGAGCGTACCGTCCCGCCGGATGACCCGGACAGCAATTTCGGCGCGGCCAACCGGGCGCTCTTCTCGCAGGTCGCCATCCCGCATGACAATATCCATCGTATCAGAGCGGAAATCGGCGACCCGATGCAAGCCGCGGCCGACTACGAGTCAGAGCTTCTCCGTTTCTTCGGCCTGGCAGAAGGCGAGTTTCCTCGCCTCGATTTGGCCTTCCTGGGGATGGGCGCGGATGGGCACACGGCCTCCCTGTTCCCCGGAACGCAGGCGTTGAGCGAGGCGCGGCGCCTGGCCGTCGCCCCCTGGGTGGAGAAGTTGCGCACTCACCGCGTGACCCTCACTTGCCCCGTCTTCAATAAGGCTGCATGTATACTGTTACTGGTCGCTGGTGAGGCTAAGGCCGAGACGCTACGACAAGTGTTGGAGGATGGCCCTGAGCCGCCCCGCTATCCCGTCCAGCTCATCCGGCCCGAGAACGGGAAGCTGGCCTGGTACATCGATAGCGCCGCAGCTCGCCTGCTAGGGGCCGCCGACGGCACGAGCCTTGCCTAAGTGAGGTCGAGGCGTCCCACGGACCACAGCCGATCATCATGGTGAACCGACGATGGAGGTAGGAGGCATATGAGCGTCGCAACAGCGGGCACCCTGCCGCAGATCGAGGATCTGCTGGGCGACGAGGCAGAGTCGCTTCTGTCGCATGTCTGTAAGGGGATTCCCAAGGAACAACTGCACGTGCCGGGCCCGGACTTCGTGGATCGGGTGTTCGCGGGCTCGGATCGTAATCCGCAGGTTCTGGTCAGCCTGCAGCGCTTCTTCGACAGCGGTCGCCTGGCCGGAACGGGGTATCTATCGATACTTCCCGTGGATCAGGGGATCGAGCACTCGGCCGCGGCGTCCTTCGCGCCCAACCCGATCTACATGGACCCGGAGAGGATCGTCGAGTTGGCGATAGAGGGCGGCTGCAACGCCGTGGCCTCGACGCTGGGCGTTCTCGGTGCCGTGTCACGGAAGTACGCGCACAGGATCCCGTTCCTGGTCAAGATCAATCACAACGAGCTGCTCACTTATCCGAACGAGTACGAGCAGGTCCTGTTCGCCAGCGTCGAGCAGGCGTGGGATCTGGGCGCGGCGGCGGTGGGCGCGACCATATACTGGGGCTCCGACGACGCGCGTCGCGAGCTCATCGAGATCTCCGACGCGTTTGCCCAGGCCCACGAGATGGGGATGGCCACGTTCCTCTGGTGCTACCTGCGTAACCCGGCCTTCAAGAAGGACGGCGTGGATCATCACACAGCGGCTGACCTGACGGGCCAGGCGAACCACCTGGGCGTAACCATGGAGGCGGACATCGTCAAGCAGAAGTTGCCCACGCACAACGGCGGCTACACCGCGCTCAACTTCGGCAAGACCAGCAAGCTGGTGTACGAGGAACTGGTCACCGATAACCCGGTGGACCTCGTCCGTTGGCAGGTAGCCAACTGTTACATGGGCCGGATCGGTCTGCTCAATTCGGGCGGCGCTTCCACCGGCAAGGGCGACCTGGCGCAGGTGGTCAAGACCGCCCTTATCAACAAGCGCGGTGGCGGCATTGGTCTGATCTCTGGCCGCAAGACCTTTCAACGGCCGATGAAGGAGGGCGTCGAGCTCTTCCACGCGATCCAGGACGTCTATCTGTCGAACGACATCACGATCGCGTGAGCTTCCCTAGTCGTGTGCGCCCAGGGCGCGGTCCAGGTTGAACGCCGCGCTGATCAGGCTCAGATGCGTGAGCGCCTGCGGGAAGTTGCCCAGCGCTTCGCCGGTCGGGCCGGTTTCCTCCGCGAACAGGCCGAGATGGTTCGCGTACCCCAGCATCTCCTCGAACATCAGCCGCGCCTTGCGTAGCTTGGCGGGATCCCGCCTGCCGGCACGCGCCAGCGCCTCGACCAGCCAGAAGGTACACATGTTGAACGAGCCTTCCTCGCCTTCCAGCCCATCATCGGTCTCGTAGACGTTGTACCGGTAGACCAGATTGTTCTCCACCAGGCCACCCTCATCCGGCGACTTCAGCGTGGCGTCGATGGTGCTCAGCATCCTCGGGTCGTTCGGTGAGATGAAGAAGACCAGCGGCATGATCAGATTCGAGGCGTCCAGCGAATCGCTGCCGTAGTGCTGCACGAAGGCCTGACGCTTCTCGCTCCACCCCTTCTCGAAGATCTCCTCGTAGATACGGTCGCGTACTTCCAGCCAGCGGGCGCGGTCGGCGGGAAGCGACCGCTTGTCCGCCATACGGATCGCACGATCCAGGGCGACCCAGCACATGAGCTTCGAGTAAACGAAATGTTGTCGCGGGCCGCGGACTTCCCAGATGCCCTCGTCCACGCGCTGCCAGTTATCGCACACCCAGTCGACCATCCTGCGGAGCCAGATCCAGCCGTCATGCGCGACGGGAGTGCCGTACTTGTCGAACAGATACGCCGAGTCCATCAGCTCGCCGTAGATGTCGAGCTGGAGCTGGTTGTGAGCGCCATTCCCGATGCGCACGGGCCGTGAGCCCCTATAGCCTTCCAGATGGTCGAGAGTCTCTTCCGTCAGCTCGTGGCGTCCGTCGAGCCCGTACATGATCTGCAGCGAGCCGTCCGGTTCCGGCTCCTCGATTCGATTCCTCAAGTACCGTCCGAATCGGGCCGCCTCTTCTGTGAATCCTACGCGGATGAAGCCGTACAGTGTGAAAGCGGCATCCCGTATCCACGTGTAGCGGTAGTCCCAGTTGCGGACACCGCCGATGTCCTCCGGCAGGCTGGTCGTCGGCGACGCGACGATCGCGCCGGTCGGCTCGAACGTCATCAGCTTCAGGGCGAGCACCGATCGATGGACGGCCTCGCGCCAGCGGCCGGTGTAGGTGCACCCGGCGAGCCAGCGGCGCCACCACTCCACCGTGCTGTGGAAGAGGTCAAACTCCTGTCCGCGTGAGAGCGCCATCCCACAGGCGCCGGCAGCGGGGATTTCGCGCAGCACAAAAATCGCCGTCTGGCCACGCTCAAGCGAAAACTCTGCGGCGACCCCGTCGCCGTCCCCCTTTAGCTGCACGTCGGCCGCAAGCCCGAGGCTCAATCCCGGGGCGTGGAAACAGGCGCCATCCGGAGAGATATCGGTCTCGTGCTGGTCGCGCGCGTAGTTGAAGGCGGGCCGGCATTCGACGCGAAAGGACATCGATCCGCGCACGATCTGCACGCGCCGGATCAGCCAGTGGCTGCCGGGTTCACCCTCCGGGATCCCCACGGGCATGTAGTCGATCACCTGGCCGACACCCTGTGGGGAGAGGAACCGTGTGACCAGCACGTTGGTGTCGGGCCAGTAGTACTGCTTGTGCGTCACATCGTCCTGAGTAGGCGCGATCTTGAAGCGGCCGCCTTTCCCGTCATCGAGGATGGCCGCGAAGATACTTGGCGAATCGAAGTGAGGGTGGCAGTACCAGTCGATCGACCCGTCCATCCCGACCAGCGCCGCACTGTGCATGTTGCCGATGATGCCGTAGTCCTCGATAGGCTTGTAGGCCATGGCGTCTCCCCAATTCTTGTCTTATCCTAGGTGGCGGCGATCCGCCGCTCGGTCTTGCCGTTGTGCGGGCGGATCAATCTAATACTTGTGAGCAGGCCGGTCACATCCCACACATGTAGACAGGGGAAAGGAAGGTACCGTGCCATGAGAACTCGTGTTCTTCTCTTCGCCGCCACACTCGTCCTGATCGCGTCGGCGCTCTATGCCCACGATCTCTTCATCAAGCTCGACAGCTACTTCCTGAAGCCGGATTCCGAGATTCGCGTTCCCATCCTCAACGGAACGTTCATGCTCAGCGAGAACTCGGTTACGGCTGACCGCGTCGCTGACGTCTCCGTGGTTTCCCCAGACGGGATCTCGCACCCGGGAACCGAAGCGTGGGATGCGGCGGCGGACACCACGTACCTGTCCCTGCAGATCGGAAGGGCCGGCACGTATGTCCTTGGCGTCTCCACCCGGCCTCGTTCGATCGAGCTGGATGCCGAGAGCTTCAACTCCTATCTGCAGATCGAGGGCAACCCTGACATGCTGGAAGTGCGCCGGGCGACCGGCAAGCTGGATAGCGATGCGGTCGAGCGGTACTCGAAGCACGTGAAGGCCGTGTTCCAGGTTGGAGACGCTCGGACCACAGCTTGGAATCAGGTGCTGGGGTACCCGGCCGAGGTCGTACCGCTGACGAACCCGTACGAGCTCGCCGTCGGTGAAGAGCTCGCCGTTCGCTTCCTGGTACGCGGAGAGCCGGTGGCAAATCAGATGGCGATCGTGGGCGGCGAGCGCGACGGGGGTGCGGTCGAGGAGCGCGTAGCGCGGACGGACGAGAACGGGGTCGTGCGGCTCGTAGTGGACGGCGCAGGGAAGTGGTATGTCAAGTTCATTCATATGGTAGAGACCGAGGAGGAAGGTGTCGACTACGAGTCGAACTGGGCGACTCTCACCTTCGAAGTCAAGTAAGACCAGACGCGAGGGGCGACGAATGCCGGATGTCGGATTCACTCATGTGGCATTGCCGGTGACTGATTTGGATTCGAGTATTGAGTTCTACTCCAAGTACGCGCGCATGAAGGTCATCCATCGGAGGGCGCAACGGACTGGAAATCGGGACATCGCGTGGCTTGGCGACGGGACACGACCCTTTGTGCTGGTCCTCTCGGAGGAACCTGAGGTGGAACGGCCCCTGGGCCCTTTCGCTCATCTAGGTGTGGCTTGCCCGACGCGGGAGGAACTGGATCGCCTCAGTCACCTCGCCCGCTCTGAGGGGAGGTTGCGGGATGAACCCTGGGACTCCGAAGGGCCTGCGGGTCGCCTGGCTATGCTCAGCGACCCGGACGGCCACACGCTGGAGCTCTCCTACGGTCAGGAAGTTCAGCTCGCGGTCGAACAGGCGGGCTAGACTCGATCATGCCTCGGTTGCACACGCTTTCGCCGATGCGCTAAACTAGGTAGCCCCGACGACATACGAGTGCTCAGGAGGGCCCCGGAAGCGCTTGGAGGAGGAAGCCATGGGGTTCAAGATCCGCCGCATCGACTATTTCTACACGACTGTCCCGGATGAGCCGGGAGAGGGGTATAAGCTGCTCTCACGGCCAAGAAAGCCGGGTTTGCGCTCGAATAGGGGCTCTACTTCGATCGCTTCACATCGGCGAGGACTTCGCGAGCCGCGTTGTAGCCTGAGGCGCCGGTAACCCCGCCGCCAGGGTGTGTCCCGGCCCCACACAGATACAGCCCGCCCACAGGCGTGCGGTAGCGCGACCAGTCGGGTACGGGTCGCATGATGAAAAGCTGATCCAGCGTCATCTCGCCGTGGTAGATGTTCCCTTCCGTCAAGCCGAAGACCTCCTCCAGATCCAACGGAGTCAGCACGTGCCGGTAGACGATCGCCGACTCGATATTGGGAGCGTATCCGGCGAGCGTTTCCACCACCTTGTCACCCAGCGCTTCGCGTTTGGCGTCATCCCACGCGCCTTCTTTCAGATGGTACGGGGCGTACTGGACAAGGATCGACATGACGTGCTTGCCGAACGGCGCCAGGCTCTGGTCCGTGAGTGAAGGGATCACCGCCTCGAGGTACGGCTCCTTGGAGAAATCGCCGTGCTTGGCCTCGTCATAAGCGCGCTCCAGATACTCGAGGCTCGGGCTGATCGAAATGATGCCTCCGAGATGCGGCCCCTCTCCCGGCAGGCTGCTGAAATTCGGCAACTCGCCCAGCCCCAGGATCACCTTGGCACAGACGCCCTTGAACCGGATGTTGCGCACGCTGCGCACGAAGCTCGGGTCGAGTTCGGCGGGATCCAGCAGCTCGAGGCAGGTTCGTCTGGGATCGGCGTTGGAGATGACCCGCTGCGCCTCGATCTCGTCGCCGTTCTCCAGCACCACACCGGACACCTTCCCGTCTTTGGCCGTGATCCCGGCTACCGGGGCGTTCGTCCTGATCTCGGCGCCCGCCTGACGGGCGAAGCTCTCGAGCGCTCCCGCCAACTTGCCCATTCCGCCGTGAACCAGTTCCGCGGGTCTCAGGGCGCCGTCCATCATTCCCACGTGATGGTGCATGAACAGATAGGCCGTGCCGGCGGCCATCGGACCCTGAAAGATCCCGGTGATGCCGGCGGCGCCGAGCGTGCCCTTCAGGACATCGGTCTCGAACCACTCGTCGAGCAGTTCCTTCACCGTCATCGGTAGGACGCGCAGGACCTCCATCATGTCCCGCTTCCCCAATCGGCGGAGACGAAGGACCGGCCGTATGAGCTCCCAGAGATCTCCCGCCTTCCTGGAGTGGATGTCGGGAGGCGGGCCAATGTAGAGCGACTGGAGAAACCCGGCGCACTTGGAAACCAGGTCCGTGAAAGCGGGCAGCCTCTCCGCGTCCGTGGCCGACCACCGGCGCAGCGCCTCGACGGCTGCCCGAGTGTCCCGCCACAGCAGGAGATGGCCGCCATCGGGCAGCGGAGAGAAAACGGAAGGGTCGGCACGTACGATCCTCAGCGAGGCGCCGGACGCGGCCTTGAGATCTCTCGCGACCTTGGGGTGCAGCCGGTTGATCCGGTGGGCTCCGGTGTCGGACCGGAAATCGGGATGGATCTCCTCCGTGACCGCCGCGCCACCGACCAGGTCACGTCGCTCGAGGACCAGCACTCGCTGGCCCGCCCTGGCCAGATATGCCGCGGTGACCAGGCCGTTATGCCCGGCGCCGATGATGACGGCATCGTAGGCGTCGCTCATCGCTACCAGTCCTTCAGGATTTCCAGCGCCGCCAGCCGGCCCGAAGCCCCCGCGATCCCACCGCCGGGATGAGTCCCGGACCCGCATTGATAGAGGCTCTTGAGCGGGGTACGGTAATCCGCCCAGCGCGCCACCGGCCGCATGAAGAAGAGCTGGAAGAGCGACAGCTCACCGTGGAAGATGTTACCCTCAGTGAGGCCGTACTCCTCCTGCATGTCCCAAGGCGTCACAACCTGGCGGTGGATGATCGCATCCTTGATGTTCGGCGCGAACTGCGCCAGCGTGTCGACCACGGCATCGCCGAACGCTTCCCGTTTCTCGTCGCTCCATCCCCCGTTCAGCGCGAACGGCGCATACTGCACGAAGATCGACATCACATGCCTGCCTGGAGGCGCCATGCCGGGGTCGATCATGGACGGGATGATCATGTCCATGTACGGATGCTGGGAGAAGTTGCCGTACTTGGCGTCGTCGTAGGCGCGCTCCATATACTCGATGCTGGGGCTGATCGAGATTGCCCCACGCAGGTGCGGTCCGGGACCCGGCATACAGGTGAAGTTCGGCAGCTCGCCGAGCGCCAGATTCACCTTGCCCGACGAACCACGGATCTTGAAGCGGCGGATGGAGTCGATGAACTCCGACGGCAGATGCCGAGGCTCGACGAGCTTGAGAAACGTGAGTTTGGGATCGACACCGGATACGACTACTCCGGCGTGGATCTCCTCGCCATCCTCCAGCGCCACGCCCACCGCCCGCTCGTTTTCCACGATCACCTGCTGGACGGAAGCCTGCGTGCGGATCTCGGCGCCCAGCCGCCGGGCCGCGCCGGCGATCGCCTCGCTCACCGCGCCGGTGCCGCCTTTGGCGAAGCCCCAGGCCCGGAACACGCCGTCGATCTCGCCCATGTAGTGGTGCAGCAGCACGTAAGCGGTGCCGGGGGAGCGAACCCCGAGGAAAGTGCCGATGATCCCGCTGGCGGACATCGTCGCCTTCAGCGGCTCGGTCTCGAACCACTCGTCCAGGTAGTCGGCCGCGCTCATCGTCATCAGCTTGCCCAGAGCGTAGAACTGCTCCTTGTTCAGGTTGCGGAAACGCTTTCCAAGCCTGAGCAGGGCGAGCAGCTCCTTCGGGTTGAGCGAGGTGGGATCCGGCGGCACGATCTCCAACACCGGCTTGACCGCATACGCCAGGTGGTACATCAGCTTTCCGAAGTCGTCGTAAGCTTCGGCGTCTCTCGGCGAATGGCGATAGATCTCGCGACGGGTGAGGTCGTGGTCGGCCCAACGCACCAGGTAGTCGTCGTTCGGCAGCGGCGTGAGCGTGCTCTCCAGTGGCAGCAGTTCCAGTCCGTGGCTGGGGAGATCCAGATCACGGATGATCTCGGGACGCAGCAGGCTCACTACATAGGACAGAACGGAGAACTTGAAACCGGGAAAGATCTCCTCGGTCACCGCCGAGCCACCCACCCTGTCGCGCCGCTCCAGCACGATCACGCGTTTGCCGGCCCTCGCCAGATAAGCCGCGGCGACGAGTCCGTTGTGCCCGCCTCCGATGATCACCGCGTCGTAAGCTTGCGCGTTGCTCATCTTCAGGCCCGTTTTCTTTCCGGGTTGAAGAAGGGTGTGTCCACGACCTGCGCCGCCGCCCTCTTGCGCTGATGTTCCGCGGTGACTTCCATCTCGATTCGAGCGCCTCGCTTCGCGTGCGCTGACTCGAGGTGCGCCAGGGCGATGTACTTCTTCAGCGTCGGCGACCAGCAGCCGCTGGTCGCGTAGCCGATCTGCTTTCCGTCGGCGTAGACGGGGAGACTGGTGCGCCAGGCGACCTGGGGGAGCTGCGGAGGAAGACCGAACTCGGCGTAGATCTTCTCCAGGGAATCCCACTGCACTTCCAGCCCCTTCAAGTCCCAAGCGGGTCCCCGTTGCCACTCTTCCAGTAGAGCCTCGCGGCCGACGAAGTAGTCCTTCTCCAGCCTGACGGTCCAACCCAGTCCCAGCTCGAAGGGCGAAGACTTTCGGGCTTCGATAAGTGCCCGGTTGGCCGGGACGTAGTCCACGTCAATCAACAGCAGACCGGCCTCGATCCGCGCGATGTCCAGCGCGAGTATGCCCGCCGGGGTTAGCCCGTAACCCTGCCCGGCCTCCAGCAGCGCGTCCCAAAGCGGAATAGCGTACTGCGCTTCGACCCATAGCTCGTAGCCCAGGTCGCCGGTGTAGCCCGTCCGCGAGATCGTCACGGGGATGTCCTTCAGGCGGGCAAAGGTGAGGCGGAAGAACTTCAGCTCATCGAGGTCCGCATCGGTGACGCTCTTGAGGATATCGCGGGATGTCGGCCCCTGCAGCGCCAGCGCGGCGATCGATTCTGATTCGTCTTCGATGGTCACTCGCAGCCCGGTGGCGTTGTCGAGGAGCCAGCGCAGATTAGGCTCGCCGGATGTCAGACGGAAGCTCGCTTCGCCCAACCGTTGCAGCGTGCCGTCGTCGATGATCTTGCCCGCCTCGTCGCACCACGGCCCGTACATCACCTGGTGCACCTCGCACTTCTCCGCGTCCCGGGTCAGGACGCGATTCAAGAAGCGCTCTGTGTCCGAGCCGCTGATCGAATACTTGTATAGGGGAGAAACATCGATCAATGCGGCGGCGCTACGGATGGCGTAGTACTCCCGCTCATGAGTGGGCTCGTACGAGCTCGCCACAATGTACCCGGCCCAGCGCCGCCAATTCTGGGCCTGGCACAGCGGACTGGTCCTGGAGTGGAACGCCGTGCCTTTCAGCATCGGTCAACCCCCGGCTCAGGCCGTCTTGGGCAATTCTCTACGCCGATCACAACGCGACCCGGATTGCCGCCCGCTGTAACGTGCGGGACAAAGAATGTGAGCTCAGGGCAGATGGGCTGAAGCACGATAACAACTTACGTGGTATTGTGCACCTGGAAAAGGCACCGCGTACGATCGTCGTGGATGGCCAGAAACTAAGCGGCGCGACGCACGGGCTTCCCCAGCCCCTCAACTACTCCTCGGACTCTAACCGTGCGTCACGCCTCGTGTCCGTAATTCGATCGCATCTCGTCGATGAGCCGCCGTAGCTCGGTTGTGAGCCTGTCCTTGCAGATGAAGTCGTCCGCCCCGGCGGCCTCAGCGGCCTCGCGATACTCACTGCCGCAACTCGCCGTGACGATCGCGACTCGCGGAGAAGGCGAACCTGACTTGATGCGGCGTGTTGTCTCGAGGCCGCCCATTCCCGGCATTCTCAAGTCAAGCAGGACCACGTCCGGTTGAAGCAGTTCCGTCAGCTCGATCGCCTCTTCGCCCGATATCGCGCATCCAACGAGTTCTACTTCCGGCTTGTTTGCGAGCATGGCGCTCACAGCCCGGAGGTAGATGATGTTGTCATCCACAAGGAGCACTCGAACTGCTGCCATATCTATCACTACAACTTCCCGGATGTTCACCCTATAGTCTGCCTCTCGGCGACCCGAAAGTAAGCCAGTGGGTGTAGTGGATTGTATCGGGGGAAACCCTAGATCGAGAGGGGGGAAAGCCTTAGGCCGGAAACCACTCAGACTGCGGTTCAGTCGCTGCCGACTCGGCCTTTATTCCGGTGCGACTAGCCCGGTTCGGATAGCGTAACGCACCAGCCCGGCTACGTCGTGGATGTCCAGCCGATCCATCAGTTGGGCCCGGTGCGTCTCCACGGTCTTCACGCTCACCCCCAGCTTTCGGGCCATCTGTTTGGTGGAATTGCCCTCCGCTATCAGCTGCAGGACCTCCCGCTGCCGCGGCGTCAGGCGCTGGAGGCCGCTGGGCGCATCCCCGCCCGGCTGCACCTGGCCCGAGACTATCTGCTTGGCCACCGCCGGGCTCAGGTAAGATTCTCCTCGAGCGACGGCATGAACGGCCAGGTCGAGCTCGGCGACGCTCGCATCCTTCAACACGTAGCCCGCAGCGCCGCAGGCAAGCGCTTCCGACACGTACTCCTCGTTGCTATACATTGACAGCAGCAGCACCCGCACCTCCGGACGCTTTTTCTGGAGCCGTCGCGCTACCTCGAGGCCGTTCATCTCCGGCATCGCGATGTCCAGGAGCGCCACGTCGGGAAGATAGACCTCCGTCAGCTCCAATGCTTCGCGGCCGTCGGCCGCCTCCGCCACGACCTCGAGATCGTCGAGCTGCTCCAGGAGCGCCCGAATACCGGCTCGCACCAACGTGTGGTCATCAGCGAGCAATATTCGTATCGGAGTCATGTTAATGGTTCCGGTTAAGGCGCCAGGTTATCGCGCCGCGTTGGAAAACGCGCCCGCGCGGTCGTGCCGCCGCCGGGTTCGGATTCGATCGCCAGGCTCCCCTCTAGGAGAGAAACGCGCTCCTGCATTCCCACGATCCCCATGCCTGCCCGGTCCGGCGTCGTCCTGTTCGCCGTATCGACATCGAAGCCGACTCCATCATCTCGCACGGTGAGGGTGAGTTCGTCATCCTCCGACTGTAGCTCCACGTCCAGATGTCTCGCGCTCGCGTGCTTCATCACATTGGTGATCGCCTCCTGTGCAACTCGGAAGCACGCCGACGCTACTTCGCTGGCCAGGTGCGTTTCCGACGTCGGTGCGTTGAAGTTCGCGACGATCCCGGCGCGTTCGGCCTGACGATTCGTGTACCAGCGAAGCGCCGCCACCAGTCCGAGGTCGTCGAGCAGCGGCGGGCGCAACTCGAAGGCCAGGTTACGCACCTCTTCCAGCAGCTTTCCCACTATCGAAGCGCTGTCCGCCACGTGCTCCTGGATCGTAGCATCCTCAGACGAGCGATCGATCATGTCCAAATTGAGCTTGACCGCGGTGAGCGCCTGGCCCACGTGATCGTGAAGCTCCCGGGCCATGTGGCTGCGTTCTTTTTCCTGCACCTCGATCAGCCGCCGTGATAGTGTCCTCAGCTGCTGGCGACTCTGGCGCAATTCGGCCGCCGCACGCACGCGCTCCGTGATGTCGTGGCTTCGCGCCACAAGAAAGTCGATGTTGCCTTCGTCGTCTCTGACGGGCCCCGCAGCGAAATCGAACACGTGCGTCTCGCCTTCACGATCGTCGAGGTAGTGAACCTGATGAACCAATTCTCCCGCAGCTGCCCGCGTGATAGCCTCGCGAAACTGCTCCTGAAGCTTCTCCTGGCGCTCGGGCGAGTGGGGCATCCAGGGGATATCCCACATAGTCTTTCCAAATAGGTCCGACTGCTCGACGCCGAAGAGATCCAATACCGCCCTATTCACCTCCAGTATTGTACCGTCGGGAGCTGTGGCTCCGATCAACTCGACGGCTTGGTCGAAAATCGCACGGAACTTCCGCTCGCTTTCCCGCAGCGCCTCCTCCGCTTGAATGCGCTCGCTGATGTCGCGGACGATAGAGACAACCTGATTAAAGCCGAACGGGACAACGCGAGCTTCGAAATAGCGTACACCCTGTAGCAGCGGGAGATCGTACTCGAGCGATTGAGCCGATCCGGAACGCAAAGCCCCTTGGATGGCGTCGAGCCATTGCTCGGCAACTGCCGGCGGGAGCGCGTCTTTCACTGTCGCGCCTACGCGTGTTCCGGATGCCAGGCGCGAGCGGGCGGCATCGGTCGCGTGGAAATCGAGGTACTCGCCTGTCTCGCTCAGCCGGAACATCAGGTCGGGCGTCGCCTCCAGCATGGCCCGGTGAAGCGCCTCGCTTTCGGCCCTCTGCCTGCGCGCAACGGCGAAGAGGAACCACATGGCTCCCATCAGGAGCATGCCGACCAGGGTCAGGCCGAGCATGGGCAGCAAGTCGGCGTGGAGTGATGCATAGGCCTTGCTCAAGATCCACGAAGCCGCGGCCAGCAGGACCACGGCCACAGACGTGCTGATTATGTAGCGTCGCTTGAGAGCTATCATGCGCTATCCTGTCGTAGCTCGCTTCCCTCGGGCGTCCGGCTGCTGCGAATCTCGGTTAGCTCTTGCTTGGCCTCGGGCGGGGCCGCATACTACTTGATACAATCTGCCCTATTCCTGCAACAATTGCGACTGAAGAGACAAACGTGACCGCCTACGATCGAATCCAACGGCAGCTGGATAAGGGCGCTGGCGTACTCCTGGACGGCGCCATGGGCAGCGAGCTGGTGCGGCGCGGCGTGCGCTGGCGCGGGCATGGGCTTGGTACCGATCCCGAGACGGTACAGGCGTTGCATGAGGAGTACATCGCCGCCGGCGCGGACGTGATCCGTACGAACACGTTCCAGCTCAATGACCGTATCTACCTGAACGTCTTCCGCAACCCCGAGCATCGGCGCCACATCGGTGCACCGGGCTTGGAGACGCGAGCTCGGGATCTCACTCTCAAAGCGGTGGGCCTGGCCACGGCGGCACGGGACGCAGCGGGCCGGGACGTCGCCATCGCGGGTGTGATGGCGCCGCTCGAGCATTGCTACCGGCCGGACCTGGCGCCGGATGCGACGACGGCGCGCTCCGAGCACGGCGAGACCGCCGAATGGTTCGCCGGCGCATGTGTCGATCTGCTGCTCCTGGAATCGATGAACACGATCGCGGAGGCGCGGGCAGCCGCGGAGATGGCCGTGAGCACCGGCTTGCCGGTCTGGGCGAGCTTCGTGATGGGTCCGGAGGGCAAGATACTGAGCGGCGAGCCTCTGGCGGAAGGTGCTCGGGCGGTGGAAGAGCTGGGCGTGGAAGCCATACTCGTCAACTGCGCGCCGCCGGAAGATGCGACGTGCGGGGTGGAGCAGCTCCGGGCGGCGACGAACCTGCCGGTCGGGGCCTTCGCACAGATCGGCAAGTTCGACCCGCCGTCTTGGAAGTTCGAGTTCCACCCGCGCTTCAGCTACACCGAGGAATGGCCGCCGGATCGCTATGCCGAGAAAGCTCGCAGCTGGCGGGGCGCCGGTGCCCGGATCATCGGCGGCTGCTGCGGCACCGACCCGAACCACATCCGAGCGCTCAGGGAGGTCATGTGAGCCAGTACGACGAAATCCGCGCGCGCCTGGATGCGGGCGACCTGGTCATTCTGGACGGTGGCATCGGCACGGAGATCTTGCGACGCGACCTGACCTGGTCGGACCATCAGGTGATCGATCGGCCCGATGCCATTCGCGGCCTGCATGAGGATTACATCCGGGCCGGGGCCGATGTCATAACCACGAACTCGTTCCAGCTGGCGAATCGGAGTTTCCTGGGCCACTTCCGGGACGAATCCCACATGCGCCAGATCGGCGTGCCTGGGTTGGACAAGCGTGCTGCCGAGATGCTCACGGCTTCGGCGGAGCTGTGCAAGGTGGCGCGTGACAACGTTGGAGCCGATCACCCTGTCGCCATCGCCGGCGCGGTGACCACCCTGGAATGGTGCTTCCGGCCGGATCTCGCACCGTCCACTGACGCGATGCGGGGCGAGTACCGCGAGATCATGGAGGTGATGGCCACGGCCGGCGCCGATCTCATTCTGCTGGAGACCGTTAACAGCATCACCGAGGCGAGGATCGGACTCGAAGCTGCGCGCCAGGCCGGCCTGCCCTGCTGGGTCGGCTTTGTTTGCGACGAGCAGGGCCGGCTCTTCACCGGCGAAACCTTGGCCGAGGCTGAGACAGCTCTCGCCCCGCTCGAGCCCGATGTCGTCCTGGTCAACTGCATTCCGCCTAACGACGCAACGGCCGGGTTGCGCGAGCTCGTCGCCGCCCGCAGCGGGCCGTGCGGCCTCTATCCTCACATCGGTCGCTTCAATCCGCCGGAGTGGTATTTCACCGACGAGTATCCGCCGCCGAGGCTACTGGAGGAAGCGCAGCGCTGGAAGGAGATAGGCGCACGAGTGATCGGCGGCTGCTGCGGCACCACGCCCGACCATATCGTGGCGTTAGCGAAAGGACTACGCGACGCCTGACGCGGAGGAGTACAATGCGTTCCTATGAGCCGACCCGCCTCAACTTCAAGTGCTCGAAGTGCAATAGCACGAGTTGCCAGACGAGCGTTGTCAGCACCGCCGGCGGCTTCTTGAGCAAGGTGTTCGATGTGCAGCACAACAAGTTCACCGCCGTCACCTGCGATCGCTGTAAATACACCGAGCTCTACAAGGCCGACAGCAGCATGCTTGGCAACATCTTCGATCTATTCACTAACTAGCGGTAAACGGTCGATGAGCCGCTATCGCGTGCTGGGCGCCCTGCTCCTGCTCGTGATCTCGATCCTGGTACCAACGGCGGCCCGCGCCCAATCGGCGCCGGTCACACCGGAACTGATCAGCGGATTGCGCTTCCGGTCCGTCGGCCCGGCCGTGACCGGCGGCCGGATCCACGACGTCGAATCGCTGCCCCACGATCCGTCCACCATCTATCTGGCCACCGCATCGGGGGGCATCTGGAAATCCACCAACAAAGGAACCACCTGGAAACCGATCTTTGAGGGCCAGCCGGTGAGCACCTTCGGTGATCTCGCCATCGCGCCATCGGACCCGAACGTTGTTTGGGCGGGGACAGGTGAGCAGAACAACAGGCAAAGCACTTCGTGGGGGAACGGCATCTACCGCTCAACCGATGGGGGAGAGTCGTGGACACACCTGGGATTGGCCGAGACGCGGCATATCGGCCGAGTCCGGGTTCACCCGGACGACCCGGACATCGCCTACGTGGCGGCTCTGGGCAATCTCTGGGCGCCCAGTCGCGAGCGCGGCGTCTACAAGACGACCGATGGCGGCGCGACCTGGAGCCAGGTTCTATACGTGGACACGCTGACCGGTGTCGTCGACCTGGTCATGGACCCGTCCGACCCGAACACGCTGTACGCGGCGGCTTACCAGCGGCTGCGCCGCACGTGGGGCTTCAACGGTGGCGGGCCGGGGAGTGGCATCTACAAGACCACCGACGGCGGCGGTAGCTGGCGCAAGCTGGGGAACGGCATCCCCGAGGGTGACCTGGGCCGGATCGGACTGGCGATCGCTGCGACCAACCCCCGCGTGCTCAACGCCACCATCGAGCACGCCACAGAGGCCGGTATCTATCGCAGCGAGGACGGCGGAGCGACCTGGGAGAAGGTGAATCGCCTCGATCCGCGGCCGATGTACTACAGCCACATTTACATCGACCCCACGGACGAGAACCGCGTCTACGTGCTCGCCACGTCTTTCTACAAGAGCGAGGATGGCGGCCGCACGTTCCGCACGATGCCGACGCGGCCCACCTACGATGTGGGCGTGCACAGCGATTTCCACGCTCTCTGGATCGACCCGAACGACTCGAGACACTTCTACCTCGTGGGCGATGCCGGTCTGCATGAGACGTGGGATCGTGGCGAGACCTACATCCGCATCAACAATCTCCCCATCGGACAGTTCTACGCCCTCGGCGTGGACATGCGCGACCCGTACTACATCTACGGTGGGATGCAGGATAACCACTCCTGGATGGGGCCTAGCCGGACGCGCCACTTCATCGGAATCATCAACGACGACTGGCGGCAGATCGGCTTCGGCGATGGCATGTACCAGCAGCCCGATCCCAGCGACTATCGCTACGTCTATGGCAACGCTCAGAACGGGAATCTAGTGCGCCTCGATCCCGAGACCGGCGACCGTTTGGATATCCGGCCCTATCCGCCCGACGGTGAGCCGCCCTATCGCTTCGATTGGGTGACCCCGAGTCTCGTGTCGCAGCACGAACCAAGCGTCGTCTACTTCGGCGGCAACCGCCTCTTCATCTCGCGTGACCGGGGGGTGACCTGGGAACGCACCGAGGACCTGACCCGTGGGATCGACCGCGACACGCTGATGCTCATGGGCGTCGCGGGTGCCGACTCGATGTTATCCAAGAACGATGGGACGTCATCGTTCGGTGAGCTCACGACCATCGCCGAGTCGCGCCTCGACCCGAACGTGCTTTGGGTGGGCACCGATGATGGCAACGTGCAGGTGACCCGGGACGGCGGGACAACCTGGACCGAGGTGTCGCGCAACGTTCGCGGCGTGCCCGACGGCACGTATGTGAGTCGGGTGATCGCATCGGTCACTGGACCGGGCGTCGCCTACGTGACCTTCGATGCGCACCGGGATGGCGACTTCGCACCCTATGTGTTCAAGACCGACAACTTCGGGCATAGCTGGACGCGGCTTACTCGCGGCCTGCCTCCCGACGGGTCGGTGAACGTGATCCGCGAGCACCCGGGGAACCCGAACCTGCTGTTCCTGGGCACCGAGCACGGCCTGTTCGTGTCCGCGGACGCGGGCGGCCGCTGGACCCGCTTCAAGTCCAACCTTCCCACGACGCTCTTCGATGATCTGGTCATCCACCCGCGCGACGATGACCTGATCGTCGGAACACACGGCCGCAGCATCTGGATCCTGGATGATCTCGCGCCGCTGGTTCAGTGGTCGGCGGACGTCGCCTCGTCGAGAGCGCAGCTGTTCCCGATTCGTCCCGCCATCATCTTCCAGTACTGGAAGGACACCTCCTACCGCGGTCAGGCTGCCTACGCGGGAGAGAATCCCGCCGACGGCGCAATACTGAGCTACTACCTGGGCCAGCCCGCCGGCGCGGTCAGCATCATCGTCGCCGACGGGCAGGGAAGAAAGATCCGGCGCCTGGACGTACCCCGCTCTCCGGGGGTCATCCAGCGGGTCAACTGGGATCTACGGCACGAGCCGCCTCCGTTCCAGGAGGATACCGCTCGAGTCGAAGCCCTGCCGGAGTTGCCGCGTCCCGTTACCCCACGCGGCCCCTTCGTGGCGCCGGGAACCTATTCGGTCACCCTGGTAGCCGACGGCGTGCGCTCCACTCAAACGGTGCTCGTGAGAGGCGACCCGCTCATCCCGCTGACCGATACGCAGTGGCGTGACAGGGAGACCTTCCTGGTCGAGCTGCTGGGCCTGCAACGCAGGGCATGGGACGCCGACCAACGCGCCGATACTCTACGGAAACGGGTGGTCGGCGAGCGGGACTCGGCGGCGGCGGATGGAAAGGCCCCGGAAGCGCTCGTTCAACGGGCCGACTCGGTCAGCGCTCTCGCCAGGCGGGTGCGGCGGCTTCGATCCCAGGTGTACCGGCTGGCCGCCGCCTTCAACGGCGCAGGCGTCAGGCAGGGAAGCCTCTACCCACCGACCCCGACCCACAGGCAGCGGATGGACGCCCTCGCAGGAGCGCTCGAGCGGGAGCTGGCGGCGCTCGAGAACGAAGAGGAGGCGGCGGGGTCCTGATGCCTAGTCGGGCTCCTCGATCAACGGCCGACCGTCGAGGCCGGCGGGGAAAGGGATCCCCGCGAGTTGGGCCAGCGTGGGGGCTACGTCCGCGGTGCGAACGGGATCGCTGGAGGAGCCCGCCCGTATGCCGGGTCCCATGAAGATGAGCGGCACGTGTCGATCGTAGAGATACGGCGAGTCGTGCGTTGTCATCTCCCGCCCTCCGTGTGAACCTTCGGTCAGCCGCACCACGAGTCCCTGCTTGGCCAAGACGCCCGGCACTCGGCCCGGGTAATAGGACCGCTGGTAGAGAGCCACGAACGAGTCGGAGGACTCCGGACCCGCTAGCTGCTCGAGCGTCATGATGTCCGCGATGAAGTCGAGCTCTTCGAGCGCGCGGATCACGGCCGACCGCCGAGCCGCGGAAGAGCCCGCGGCCTGGTCGGCCTCGACGGCGGTCTGATGGGCCGCACGAATCTCGCGAGCTGAGATGCGCCTGCCCGGCTCACCCAGCTCCCGGCGGTAATCCGGGATCTCTACGACGCCGTGGTCTGACGTCAGCGCCACGACATAGCGGTCCTTGCCCACGGCATCGTCCAGGAAAGCCAGAAATCCCGCGAGCTGCCGATCGAGGCGGAGAAGCGCGTCGAGCTGCTCCAGGCTCAGCGGGCCGAAGTCGTGGCCGACGCGGTCCAGCTGCGAGAGGCCGATGGCCAGGTAGTCCACATGACCACGAGTGCCCAACGACAGGCTGGACACGGCTTCTCGCGCCAGCGCCAACGTTGCCCGGTCGAGTTCCGGCGTGTGGTCCCACCAGTCGTAGTAGGATTCGGGATCGTCGCCGGCGGCTGCCTCAGCCGCGAAGCGGTGCGGGAAAGATGTGTTCGCGCCGTAGTTCTCGTAGGGCGCGTTGTCGCGCCGGGCCAGCGCTCGTCTCCCGAGCGGTACCGTTGACTCCCACACCGAGTCAGCGAAGAAACCGGCAAGCACCTCGTCGTTGAAGCGCTCCAGCCACTCAGGGTGGGGGTCCCGGTAGTAGGTGGAAGTGACGAAGCGGCCGACGTCGTCCTCGAAGTAGTAGACATGTCCCTCGCGGGTCCGGCCGGCCAGGAGAACGGAGGCCGTGCGCTTGCCGGAGATCGAGACGATCCGGGACTGGGGATCCGTCGCCACGATCCAGTCCGCCAGTCCGCTGACCCGCAGATTCCTCGGCGAGATGCCCCGCTTGTCGGGAACGCCGGGGATGCTCTCCCCCTCATCGTCAACGCTGCCCACCCGCTTCCACTCTCCCTCCACCTCCTCGTACCAGCTGTTGGCGACGACCCCGTGCCGGGCCGGCACCACCCCCGTGGACAGCGTGGCGTGACCGGGCGATGTCCAGGTCAGTGCATGGTCGTGGACGGCGTTCGTATAGCTCCGCCCCTCCTCCAGTAGCCGGCGCAACCCGCCGCTGTACAGCGAGTCGTAGCGCTGGAACAGGTAGGCGGGAAACTGGTCTACGGAGATCAGCACCATGAGCTGCACGGGCTCCGCGCCCTCCTGCTCGCCGGCCGGCGGGCCACAGGCGGCGGCCAGCAGAACGATCAGAGCGCGGGGTAGCGTGCTGAGTCGGCTTGGGAACATCCGGGCGGCCTTTCCCGTTTGGGTGCTGCCGCAAACTAGCAGGCGCCCGCCTCTCCGCCAGATGTGCGCGACCCCCCCTAGCAGTCTTTCCGAGCCCGTGTAGATTCGTGTCCGTGGTGCGCCAGTCGGCCGCCGTTTTCCTGTTCAGTTAGAACCCACCCCCGAGATTGACGGAGGCGCAGCCAAATGCACATGAACGATTTGCTCGCACGGGTCGAGACCTTCCGGGAGCAGACGGAGTCCTATGTGGCCGAGATGGGCTGCCGGGACGGGCTCGATCTCTCCAGTCCGGCCGACGTGTTGAAGTACTGCTCCGAGCATGGGGTCAGCTCGATCCGGCTCTGGTTCACCGATATCCTCGGCTACCTGAAGTCGTTTGCGGTCACCCTGCCGGAAATCGAGGGCGCCTTCGAGGAGGGGATGGGTTTCGACGGGTCCTCGATCGAGGGCTACAAGCGGATCCAGGAGAGCGACATGGTGGCGTTCCCCATCGCCTCCACCGCTCAGGTGGTGCCCTTCAAGGCAGGCGGTTCCCGGGCGATCCGCATGTTCGCCGAGATCCGTAATCCCGACGGCTCGCCCTACGCCAGCGATCCGCGCGAGGTGCTCAAGCGCAACCTGGCGCGGCTGGAGAAGCACGGTTTCGCTACGATGAACATCGGCCCCGAGGCCGAATTCTACTACTTCCAGAACGACACTGCCCCAACGATCATCGACCGGGCCGGCTACTTCGATATCGTGCCAGTGGACATGGGCGATGACCTGCGCGAGGCCACCGTCTTCGCCCTCGAGTCGATGGGCATCCCGGTCGAGTACATGCACCACGAGGTCGGGCCCAGCCAGCACGAGATCGACCTGAAGTACCAGGAGGCGCTGCGCATGGCCGACGGCCTGCAGACCTACAAGTGGCTGGTCAAGGAGATCGCCCGGCGCAACGGTGTCCACGCCACCTTCATGCCGAAGCCCCTGTTCGGCCAGAACGGCAGCGGCATGCACACGCACCTGTCGCTGTTCACCGATCAGAAGACCAACGCCTTCTACTCCAAGGATGAACCGTACCACCTCTCGAAGCAGGCCAGGCAGTTCATGGCGGGAATCCTCGAGCATGCCAAGGAGATGGCCTTGATCACCAACCAGTGGTACAACTCCTACAAGCGGCTGGTGGTCGGCTTCGAGGCGCCGGTCTACATCGCCTGGGCGGAGCGCAACCGTTCGGCGCTGGTGCGCGTGCCGCTCTACAAGCCGGGCAAGGAATTGGCGACGCGTATCGAACTGCGCTTTCCCGATGCGGCCTGCAATCCCTACCTCGCCTTCGCCACCATGCTGTCCGCAGGCCTGGACGGTCTCGAGCGCAAGCTCGAGTGCCCGGAGCCGATGACGCTCGACCTGTACGAGCTCACGGCCGTCGAACGGGAGCGACTCGGGGTCGAATCTCTGCCCCACGATCTCTACGCGGCGATCCAGGTCGCCGAGGGCAGCGAGCTGCTGAGCGACACGCTGGGCGAGGACATTCACAACAAGTTGCTCGAGACGAAGCTGGCCGATTTCGAGCGGTTCCGGCTCTACATCTCGCCGCTCGACCTCGAGCGGCATATGGAGCTGTAGGTTCGGCGAGAATCGGTCTCGGGCAGGCAAGTAATCAGTGGGTCCCTCTCCGGGGCTCACTGATTACTTGCTTCCCGGCAAGTCCCGCCTACTTGATCTCCTCTTGACCGGGCTGCGCCACTTTCGCGGCGTGGAGTTACCCCTCTAGGGACCCGGTTCTCGAAGGATGGTGCAATATGAATCTTCGATATCTGCACGCCCCGCTTCTGCTGGCGATCTGGCAGCTGGCACCGTACTCGGTGGCCCAGGACTCGAGCGGTCGCCTTTCGATCGCCGTCGGCTACGGCGCTGGCGAGTACGAATCCCAGACTTTCAGTTGCAGTGGGGAACGGCTGTCGAGCACGCCAGTCGACTTCCAGACCGTAGGCGTCCAGGTCGATGCATGGCCCAGCGACCGAGTGCGCTTGACAGGCTTCGCCGGCTCCATGTCAACCCTGGAGTACGACGGACCGTATGGCGGGATCCAGCTAGCCGCGGAATGGGAGACGGTCGGCCTGGGTCTAGGAGTGACATCGGTCTCGGGCCTCGACGGTTTCACAGCCCCTTCGTTCTATATGCGGTTCGGACGCCGCGGCAGCGGGCACCTGCGGTTAGACATGCTCTCTCCGAGTCCGACCTTTGGCACCACCGGTTGGATGCGCGCTGGTATAGGCTTCAACCGAGGCTACCGCCAGAGAGTCAGCGGCCTCTTCGGCGTGGCCTTGATGCCTTACTCCTACCTGGATGACGCGACGCCGAGGCTGTTTGGCGAACTCGATATTCCCGTCCGAAAACGGCTGGAGCTGAGTCTCCGGGGCTCCTTCCGCAAGGGTGTGGAGATCCCTCAGTGGGCTGCAGGGGCCGCTCTGCGCTTCCACATCGGCGGCTAGGACGGGGCGAAGAATCATCACCTTGACACGCAAAGGGAGGGGGGTATGATACGAGCGTATGAAGGGGGTCATACGTATGAAGAAATCAGCCCACAAGCAAAGCCTCGCTCGGAGCGACACCGCCGCCGCTCTCATCCGCGCCGCGCTCGAACTCTTCGCGCAGCACGGCTACGATGGCACCTCCGTTCGCGCCATCACCAGCCGCGCCGGCGCCAACCTCGGCGCCATCACCTACCACTTCGGCTCCAAGCAGGGCCTCTACGACGCGGTGATCGCGCAGGCGTTCGGGCCTTCCAGGGAACGACTTTCGGCAGCCGCTGATGGGGAGGGATCCCTGCTGGACCGAGTCGAGCAGGTGGTGCGAGCCTTCTTCGATTACTTGTACGAGAACCCCGATCTTCCCCGGCTGATGATGCAGCAGCTCACCGGCTCGCGGCCCATACCTGAAGTCACCCTGCGGACGATGCAGGCCAATATCGGGATCATCGCCTCGCTGATCCGCCAGGGACAGGCCGAGGGATCGATCCGGGATGGGGATCCACGGTTCATGGCGCTGAGCATCGGTTCCCAGCCCATCTGGCTGACCGTGGCCCAGCGTGGCTTGCGGGAGGGTGTCGGCATAGACCAGGAGGATCCCGAGACGCGCGCGCGGCTGGTGGAGAGCATCGTCCGCTTCGTGCGCGCGGGTCTCGCAGCACATCCGGAGAGAACAGAATGAAACGCCCAGGTCCGACATCGCGATCTCGCGCCGCTACTCTGGCCGCACTGATGCTGCTTGGTTGCGCAACGGCCGTTTCGGCGCAGGAATCGGGCGGCCGCGATTCGCTCACTCTCGCCGAGGCGGTCGTGCTGGCTCAGGAAACGCATCCCAGCGTTCGCGCGGCGCGGGCGGGAGAGGACGCGGCGTCCGCCGCGGTCGGCCAAGCGAAGTCGGCCTGGTACCCGTATCTCGGGGTGGGGGCGTCGCTGACGCAGTATGAGAAGCCCATGATCGTAGCGCCCATTCACAGCTTCCGGCCCGACGAGTTCCCCGGCTTCGACAGAACCATCCTCAACGGGAACCTGTCGATGGCCTGGACTGTGTTTGACGGCGGTGCCCGTCGCGCGCGAGTGAAGGGTGCACGAGCGGGTGCCGCCGCTGCCGAATCGGGGGTCATCTCGACCGAGCAAGTGCTCACGACCCGGGTCACCATCAACTACCTCGAGGTGCTTACCGCTCGCGGGGTCCTGGACGCGGTGAACCGAAGCATCGGAGCCTTCCAAGCAGAGCGGCGGCGCGTGGATCTCTTGCTGAGTGAGGGCCGGGCCGCGCAGGTGGAGTTGCTGCGCGTGGATGCCGCCCTCGCCGAAGCCGAAGCGGAGCGCGTCGCCGCCGAGGCTCGGCTCGATTTGGCCGAGCGGGAGCTGGCGCGAATGATCGATCTGCCGGTGGAGGAT
>FXBF010000082.1_pt1 | contig 27356 bp, 18 predicted proteins | sample 5335321 | NCBI WGS metagenome assembly FXBF01 (sample SAMEA103928391, study PRJEB20085) | sediment metagenome | isolation source: sediment
TACTCGAGCAGGCTCGGGATCTTGTGGACCACGTTGCGGTTGCCCCGGTAGGCCATCTCCTCCATGAGCGCCTCGCCCAGGCCCATGTAAACGCTCCCCTCCACCTGCCCGATCACAGTCACCGGGTTGATGCACTGCCCGATGTCATGGGCGATCCAGATCTTCGGCACGCGAACGATCCCGGTTGCGGGGTCCACAGCGACTTCGGCGATCGCCGCAGTGTACGAATACGTGGGTGACGGCCCCACACCCGCCCCGCGGTAGCGGCCCGGGGTGCCGGGTGGCGTGTACGAGCCCACACTCCCTACCATGCCCTGAGCCGCTTCCGCCAGCTGGACCGCCTCGGCGAAGCTCATCCCGTTTTCGGGATTCTCGACATCGAACACGCGCCGCTCGGCGAAGACAAGCCCTGAACCGGGCACGTCGAGCTTCCGGCTGACATGGGAAGCAATCATATCGCGCGCCCGCTCGGCCGCCTGGAGAGCGGCGTTGCCGGTCATCAGCGTGACGCGACTCGAGTAACTGCCCAGGTCCACCGGTGTGAGATCGGTATCGGCTGTCACGACCCGGATATCCATCGGCTCGATGCCCAGGACTTCAGCGACGATGTAGGCCAGGATCGAATCGGAGCCCTGGCCGATATCGGTCGAGCCGCAGAAGACCGTGACGCCTCCACTCCGGTCGCACTTCAGCTGCACGCCCGAGTGCGGCATGTCGTTCCAGTAGATGGCCACGCCCGCACCGCTGATGTAGCTGGAGCAAGCGAGGCCCACCCCCTCGCCGTCAGGGAGCTTTCGGAACTTTTCGCTCCAGCGCGCGCCTTCGGTGACCTTGCGGATACACTTCTCGAGGCCCATCGAGCCCAGGCGCATGTAGTTCGCCGTGAGTGAGTCAGGTGGCGCGAGGTGCCTCAGCCTGATCTCCGCCGGATCCAGGTCGAGCTGCTCGGCGATCTTGTCCATGTGCACTTCGAGCGCGAACCGCGGCTGCGGTGTCCCGTGGCCGCGTTTCGGCCCGCAGGGGGCCTTGTTGGTGAACATTCGTGCGCCCTGGAACTTATAGCGGTCCACTCGATAGGTGACGGTCTGGAGGGCTCCCGTGTAGAAGGTGGTTGCGACGCCATAGGAGCCGTAAGCGCCGCCATCGAGCAGTGTCCGGAAGTGCATCCCCTTAATGGCGCCGTCCCTGGTCACCCCCGTCTTCACCCACATGAGCGTTGGATGCCGGCCACGGTGGCAGTAGAAGACCTCTTCGCGGGTGAGCACGATCTTGACGGGACGGCCGGTCACCATCGCGAGCTTGGCGACCACGATCTCGTGGCTGAAAGGATCGCTCTTCCCCCCGAACCCGCCACCGTTGGGGCAGGCGATCACCCGGATGTGTGCCGCGGGAAGCCCGAGCACTTTGGCGAGCGCCCGGTGCACGTAGTGCGGCGTCTGCGTCGAGCTCCACAGCGTGAGCTTTCCATCCGCGGACCAGTCGGCGAGGGCGGCGTGCTGCTCCATCGCGATATGCGTGTTCCCCTCGTAGAAGAAGAAATCCTCGCGTACCAGATCCGCCTCCGCGAACGCCTCATCGACGTTGCCGAACTCGAAGCTGACCGTCTTGTGAAAATTCCCCGCGGGACCGTAGTCGTGGATACGCGGCTCCGGCTTGCTGATCGCCTCCTCCGCGGAGGCGATGGTTGGAAGGGGCTCGTACTCGACCTCGATGAGGTTCGCCGCCTCGGTTGCGATCTCCTCGCTTGTCGCGGCCACGGCGGCCACCGGATCGCCGATGAAGCGCACCTTGTCCGGCGCGAGGGCGTGCTCGTCCTCGCTCACCGGCAGGATGCCGAACGGCGTCGGCAGGTCCCTGCCGGTGAGTACGGCCTTCACGCCTTCTAGCGCTTCGGCCCGGGAGGTGTCCACGCGGATGATGCGGGCGTGTGGACTGGAGCTTCGGTGGATGCGCGCGAACAACATGCGCGGCAACGACAGATCGTCAACGAACTTGGTCTCGCCGGTCACCTTCGCCGAGGCGTCCACCTTTCGCAGCGCACGCCCAACGACCCGGAGCTCGGCGCGATTCCCCCGCCCCCCTCGGCCTCCCTGGCCGTCTCTACCGTCTGCCATAGATCGTATCCGGCTCGGGTTCCGCCACTTCACCGCGCATGCGCCGCGCGGCGAGCTCGACCGCCTCGTAGATCTTCAAGTAGCCCGTACAGCGGCAGAGGCTGCCCGAAAGCCCCTGCTTGATCTCGTCCCGACTGGGCGAGGGGTTCGACTCGAGCAGCGCTTCGGCCGTGAGCAGGAACGCGGGCGTGCAGTAACCGCACTGCGCCGCTCCGAGCTCGGCGAAGGTATCCTGCAGAGGATGGAGGTTCGGCCCGTCGCGCATCCCCTCGACAGTGCGAACGTGCCTGCCCTCGCAGGCCAGAGCCAGCACGAGGCAGGAAATCACGGGTTGCCCGTCGAGCAACACGGTGCACATACCGCACTCGCCCAACTCGCAGCCGTGCTTCGTGCCCGTGAGGCCGAGATCTTCGCGCAGCACTTCGAGCAGCGTCTTGTGAGGAGCGAACGCGACCTCGGTCGGTTCCTCGTTGACGACAAGGCTGATGTGCGCTTTGGTCGTCTGTTGAAGCTTGCGGCTGGCCAAAGAAACAAAGCTCCCTTATGAGACAGCCCTATAATAGAACAAATAATAGAACAAAACTTGCGGACGGCAACGTAGAGCGGTGCCGGCTCGTCGTGCTCTGAGCCGATCGTGCTCAGACAGACATCGTCCGGGCGTACTCGGCTCCAACCTGCCCCTCGCGGCATGCGGGGGAGGTCAAGAAGTCGGAGGAGATCTTGGCCTGGACCGTCAGAGCGTCAGACAGGGTCGAGCCGCAGGCGCGCTGGACGCATTCGATGATCGCCCGCCTGGCCGTCTCCATGCTTGGGGAGTCCGGATCCGGCAGCTCCCTGATCTCCGTCTGCACTTCTTTCAGGCCGCCTCCCTCCACAGTTCTCCGCGTGAGGCCATGCTCGGCCCCGGTGGCGACCTTCCATGCCGTCTTAATGGCCACGTCCAGTGGCCCCGCATAATCGACCAGCCAGCCCACCAGGTCGCTCGCCATGACCGGTCTGCCGGTTAGCAGCAGGTACAGGAGCTTGGGCCAATGCTCAGGCCGGGCCTTTCGGAACGGCCAGTGACAGCCCTCCATGCCGGGAACCACCGGCAGGGTCACCTCCGGCCACCCCAGAGCCGCGTCTTCCACGGATACCAGATAGTGGCAGTGCACGAGCAGCTCCAGCATGCCGCCCAGGCAGCGCTTGCCGTTCACGAATCCGACCGAGACATCGAAGTCGTCATTGAAGCGCCTTGCCGTCCGGGACCATTCGCTCGAGATCCGGAATCCCTCCTCGGCATTCTCGAGTGCCGGGAAGAATTCGCTGGTGTCGGCGCCGACCATCTGCGTGGAAAGATGGAAGTCGCCCGTGACGATGACCTTTTCTATCGCTTCGCGCTCGAGCCAGTCGAGGGCCCGGTTCAGCTCCCGGTTGACGTCCCAGTTGTAGCTTTCCCGGCTGACTGTGACGACACCGACCTCGCCGTTGTGCTCAGCGTTGACGTAAAGCTGTTGCCACTCCGGCGAATCCATCTGCTCGAGGGTGCCGGGGAACCAGGCGTTCGCGGTCGCTTGGGGATGCAAGCGGTGATAGGCCTCGACCGTGCCGATCACCGATTCGAGGCCCAGGTCGCGCATCAAAGCCAGGATGCCTTGACGGAACTGAGCGCACAGCTCGCCGACCGCGTTGAGGTGGGAGAGATGGCCCCGCTTCTCATGCAGCATGAGGCTCGTCATCTGGAACAGGGGACCGAGGATCCAGGTCCGGAACTCTTCATCCTGCTCGGCGTCCAGAGCCCAGTCGACCAGCGGCCTGAAGTGGTTGGGCGGATACCAGGTCTGCCCGGTATCCTTGCGCTCCTCCAGCTCCGGCGTCGGCGTGAACAGCTCGCCGTACTTCTCGCCCAGGTGGTGCAGGCAAGACCAGGTCAGAAAGTTTGCCCCCTTGGCGCCGATGGTGTCGTGCGCCCTGAAGGGGTTGGGCCCCAGGAGCTTCCTGGTGAACTTGTCGACCTTCCAGAACGGCATGTTGCTGGAACGGTGGTACCTCAGGCCGGCCAGTGTCACCCCACAGAACAGCACATCCAGGACGAAGGACCAGTGGTCGCCGACCGGGACCGGGATCAATCCCAGCGCCCACAAGAGCTGGGTGATGGCGGAGGGCTTGGGCTCCACGATCTCCCAGACTTTGTTGATCTCGTGAGGAAAGGCTGGGTGTGCGATGCTGACGCCCAGCTCGGAGCTGGGGAAGCCGGAGGTGACCGAACGGATCTCTATCTCGGGGAAGGACTCCCGGAAGATCTTATAGTGGGCTCGCTTGAGCTCGAGGATCTCGGGGATCGCCTCCAGCAGGAAGCGCGGTTGAAACGCCTGCAGCTCTGCCGGCAGGTGCGTGCCGTCGTAGTTCAGCCGGATGATGTTGCGCATGATGTTATCGGCGCCCTCCCGGCCGAAAGCGCTCACAAGGCCTTCGTAGTGCTGCCCGATGCCGTCAGGCGCGCCTGGAAAATCGAGCGCTATGACCTTCACGTCGAACGGCTGCAGCCTGGAGCCCAGCTGCATCGTCTTGCCGGCCCCGACGATGCCGTTGGCGCCGGAGATGACCAGCGAACCGCGGGCACCTGAATTCCCGAAGACCCGATCGACCATGTCACCAGCGTCGACTGGAAGCTGCCCCCGCTCGAAGATCTCGATGACGTTCCCCAGACCTATCGTCTGGAGAGTTGCCTCCCTCATCACCTTGGTCATTCGTGTTCCGCCTTCCTAGGAAACTTTCAGAACGGCGGCGATACCGATGTCACCGGCGGCGCAACCGAAGATCAGTACGTGGCCCCCACCCAGTTCTACCGCCTCCTCCAGGGCCTCGACCAGGACCCTCGTGAGCGTCGGACCCTGGGGGTGCCCCCAGACCAGGGGACAGCCGGTCTTGTTCAGGTTCTGCCAGTCATAGTCCATAAGCTTCGAGAAGATGACGTCGTTCACCGCGAAAGGATTGTGGTTCTTGACCACGGTCATGTCGGCCATGGTGAGCCCGGTCCTGTCCAACAGCTTCTGCACGGCGAACGCCGGCGCCTCGGGCATGAGGCTGGGGTGAGCTCTCACCTCTGTCTTGCCGACGAAGCGGATGTCGATCTCGGGCCGTGGGCTGAGCTCACGGGCCTTCTCCGCACTGGTCACCAGCAGGCACGCCATGCCGTCGGACGCGTGGGTTTGCGTGACCCCGGTAACACACGTGTCGAGCTCGCGCATGGCACGCAGTCCGCCGAGGCTTATCTCGCGCACGCCGAAGTCATCGTCGATGCGGCCGAGCGGGCGCCCCGCGACGTTCAGCACATCGAGGGGGACGAGGACCCGGTCGAGGAACCCGGAATTCTTGGCCTCGAAGTACTGCTGGTAGCGAAGGTACGTCACGTCATCGGTTTCCCTTCGATCTAGCTTGTACTTGCGCGCGGTGATGCCGGCGGCGGTGATCATGGCCTTACCCGTGGCCGGATCGAAGCCGAAGTTGTCCCAGACGTCGGCGATCGCCTGGGTGCGCTCATGGGCTCGACGCTCCGGAAAGACGCCCACCGGTGAATCGCTCGTCCGGTCGAAGGTCAGGACGCCGACGACATCGTGGGAGCCGGACTGGACCTCGGCGCCGGCCAGCAGGACCGCCTGCAATCCGGTGGCGCAGGCCTGCTCGACGTGGTACCCTGGAATGCGATTTCCCATGCAGCTTGCCACCAGCGGCGCGTTCCAGAACTTCCAGTGCCAGGGGACCGTCGACCCGATGACCAGGTACTCGAGCTCGCTCTTGGGCACCTTCCTCAGCCCCAGGATCCTGCTCATCGATTCGCCGGCGAACTGACCGATATTGACTTCCGCCAGGGCGGACGTCTGCCAGGCGGGGAAATAGCTGCTTCCCCAGGTTCCATACGGTATTCTGGCGTCGGGGAGCATCAGCGTGCCTCTTTCACGGGTTTCTCGCTCTACCGTTCTCGCACGATAAACAACCCGGCGAGCGGGTCACGTTCCGGCAGCGGGCGTTCCAGTGGTGGGGACTTGGACCGAGTACGGTCTCTCAAGCCACAAGATGAGGCTTCCGCTGGCCGGAATCAATCGCGGGCAGCGGATCTAACGCGGGCGCTCGCGAGGAAGGCTCGGAGACCTAGACGACGCGCAGCGGCCGGGGCGCCCGAGGGAATAGGCCGGGACTATCGTTCCATCCTCTTGTCGCAGTACCGACTGAAGAGTTGGAGAGCCCGCTCCACCGTTCTGAAGGTGGGAACCCCGTTCTCCTCGAGCAGCCTGGCCATGCGATCGTACATGGCGCCGCCGTCCAGCGCGGCCACCCAGGGCTTCGAGAAGTCGTCCTTGAGGCGGATCAGCCGCATGGCGATCGAGTCCGCGCGGGTGACGTCTTCTCGGTGAGCGTCAGCGGGCGGCAGCGTCTGCAAGGCTGCGGTAAGGGGCACACACCCGATCAGTCCCACATCCACGTTCTCGTCTTCCATGACCAGCCGGATCGCATCTTCGTAGGGGGCGTCGGTCATGATCGGGGTGAGATCCAACGGGTTGCGAACATCGACGACCTCGTCGAGCCTGTGCTTCTTGAGCAGCGAGCGAAGGCTCGCGCGTGTTCGCTCGGATAGGGTCGCGAGTTGCAGATTGCCCAGGTGATCGGCCATCGCCACACACTCGAAGCCCGCATTGGAGATCGCCGCGAGGCGCCGGCCCCTCACCTGCTTCGAGCCCAGAAGCGCGAAGAGTCTGACAAGATCCTCGAAGTCTTCGGTCGTCTCGCAGACGATGACGCCGGCGTGCTTGGCCAGCTCTCGCGTGACGACGTAGTCGCCGGCGATCGAGGCGGTATGGCTGGCGGAGGCCTGCGCGCCCGTCGCCGTCCGCCCCGCCCGATAAAGGATGACCGTTCTCCCCTCTGCCGCTATCCGCCGGGCCGCTTCCACGAACTTCAGCCCGTCCAGTGGCCTGAATCCCTCGGCGTAGACGGCGAAGAGCTCTATCTGGGGATCGTCCTTCAGGTACGCCAGGTAATCGCCGATGGTGAGATCCATCTGGTTGCCGATGGAGATGGAGTACCTGGAGCGGAATCCCAGCTTGCTGGTCTTCGCTACGGCGAACGCGCCGCTCTGGGAGATAAGCGCTATCGGGTATGTTGGAGCCTCCGGCGCGTGAAGCTTGTACTGGGGGATGAACGTGGTGTCGTAACGGCCGGGCTGCGAGCGAATACCCAGCGAGTTCCCGCCGTTGATCACAGGACCGCGCCACTCGCTCCTGCGAGCTTTCTCGATCGTCGACCGTATGGCCGAGACGATCTCCTCCGTTCCTTCCTTCTCCTCCAGACCGCCGGGTATGACGATGACGCTTTCCGCCTTCTCCGCTTCAACGACAGCTGCCAGGACTTCGGGGACCTGGGCTGCCGCGACGGCAAGGATGAGAAGATCGACCTTCGCGGGAAGGGAGCCGACATCGGGATAGCAGGCGCAGCCCTCGATAGAGCTGGATCCCGGCTTCACCACGAAGATGCGTTGCTTGTCGAACCCATCCCGGATCAGGTTGTTCAGGATGACGTGCCCGGGGTTCATGCGCTCGGACACTCCTACTATTGCGACGGAGTGCGGCTCCAGCAGGTTCTTGATCTTGTGGACGGGCCGGTCGCTGGCTCCTGGCATCCCGCGCCTCTCGCACTTGACCAGCACGTCGAGGGCGAGCAGCCGCTTCTGGCGGATGACGAACGGATTGACCTCGAGATCACTGATGTATTCCGGTACGGCGGCATCGGCCAGCTGGGCGAACTTCATGAACATGTCTGCCAGGGACGCAAGCTCGATGCGCGGCGGCTGTCCGCGGAGCCCCCCGTTGATGAGGTGCGTGACCGCGACCTCGCGGATCAGCTTCTCCGCCGCCTCCGTGTCGAGGCCGATGGGAGAGGCGACGGCGACGTCCCGGCCCGGCTTGAAGTTGTCTGCGAGGAACTCTGTGTAAATGCCGCCGGCACTGTAGGTTACGACGGCTCCAAAGTCGTCCGTCCAGCGGATCCCGAACAGGAGCTCGCCGCCCAGCGCGAGGTCGTAAGGAACGAACTCGCCGATGAGGAACCCCCTGACGTCGTGCGCTGCGAGGGTCCGTATCATCTTCTCGATCGCTTCACTGATCGCCCCGGGCTGCTTTGGTACGAAAACGATCCCGTCCGCCTCGCTCTTATGGATGATTGCCGGCGAGACGACCTTTACGACAACCCGCTCGCCGGGGAAAGCGCAGAGGTCAACGGTCGAGACTTCGTCCGCGTCACGAACGAACTGGCGGTGAGGCGTGGCGACGCCCATCGCCTCCAGGATCTCCAGCCCTTCGGTCTCGAGCAGCACCTCGCGCCCGTCAGCTCGGGCCGACTGGACGATCGAGAAGATCCTCTTCAGGTCCGTGCTTTCTTGCAGGCCAGAGCGGATAGTGTCAGGGGGTGCAGCCTTGTTCTCCACCGATCACTGAACACTGATCACTGGCCACTCTCCTCCAACTGCCAGACGGTGTCCAACACCGTCCCATCCACCCACTTGATAACTGCCACGGGATTATCAGTCAGGCGAGCCTTCGCCGCCGGCCCACCCACGATCCTCTCAACCTCGTCCTTGATCTCCTCGATAGGACGGACGGGCAGGTCGGATCCCTCGAGCCTATCCATCAGATCGGTGCGGCGCGGATTGATGGAAACGCCGCGCTCGCAGACGATGACGTCGATGAGCTCGCCCGGACCGGTCATCGTGGTGACCTCGTCAACTAGGACCGGGATGCGGTCGCGGAAGGAAGGCACAGCCAGGATAGTGCAGCCGGCGAAGAGACAGTTCTGCCAGCCGCCGATCCCGTGCATGAGCACGCCGTCGGAGTGGGTGTTCACGTTGGCGTTGAAGCGCACGTCCACTTCGGTGGCGCCGAGGACCACCGCATCGACCATCGAGGCGAAGTTGCCCTTACCGTGGTAGTTGTAGGAGGTGAAAGGCGAAGTAGCCACATGACGGGGGTCGGTGGCGATGGATTCGACCCCCGCGAGGTCGAAGGTCTGGCCGTCGAGGATATAGTCGGTCAGGCCTTCTTTCAGCAGGTCCACCAGGTACTGGGTCGACCCGCCCCGGACGAAGCGCGCCTTCACGCCGGCCTCCTTCATCTGCCCTTTGAGGAATTGCACGAAGGCCAGCGCGATGCCGCCGGCGCCCGCCTGAAAGGAGAAGCCGTCGCGCATGATGCCGGAATCTCCGAGGAAACGGGCGACGTGCTCAGCGATGAGCAGGCGTTCGGGGCTCCGGGTGATCTGCGTGGTGCCGGAGACGATCTTCCGCGGGTCGCCGATGGAGTCTATCTCCACAACATAGTCCACGTTGTTGCCCTGGATCTGCCAAGGGACGCAGGGGAAGGGGACCAGATTGTCGGTCACCACGATGACGTAGTCGGCGTAGACCGAGTCGGCGAGGGCGAAGCCGAGGGAGCCGCAGGCGGAGGGGCCGTGGGAGCCGTCAGCGTTGCCGAACGCGTCGGCGGTGGGCGCTGCGATCACCGCGATGTCGATATGAACCTCGCCGTCCTGGATTGCCTGCCAGCGGCCGCCGTGCGAACGGAGCACGCCCATGCCGCGCATCTTGCCGTGCGAGCAATATTCGCCCAGCGGCCCGTTCATGCTCCCCTCGATGTGGTGCACCACACCGCTGTCCATCAGCCCGATCACTGGCTCGTGGCAGGGGAAGGAGGCGCTGGGGAACCACATGAGATCCTTTGCACCAAGCTCGGCCGCCGCGTCGAGCGCCATCAGCGCCACAACGTCGCCGTTCCGCAGGTGATGGTGGGTGGAGATGGTCATCCCGTCCTTCAGGCCGCACTTCTCGAGAGCGGTCCTGAGGTCGGGAACCCGCTTGTCGCCATCCGGTGGGTAGTCGCTGGCCGAGCGGAGAGGGGGAGCGTGCTTGGAGCCATGTGGCTTGTAGGTCCCGACACCCTGGAACGGTATCTGGTCTTTGCCGTTGACGATGTTGGGTACGCTTCGGCCTACCGCGTTCTCGATCAGTTCCGTGTGCTTGCTCATAAAAGCGATCAGTGACCGGTAATCAGTGATCCGTGTCTTCGGCTATCAGTCCCATTCGGCGCGCGTTCTGAACGAGACGCTGCGCCCGGAGCACTACGGGCGGATCGATCATCTTTGTCCCCAACCTCACGACGCCCAGTCCTTTCGCCTGCGCTTCATCGAAGGCGGCGACGATCTTGCGAGCCTTCTCGATCTCCTCGGGCGCGGGCGCGAAGGCGTCGTGGATCGGCTGGATCTGGCGCGGATGGATGCACCCCATCCCCTCGAAGCCCAGGCCTCGGGAGCGACGGGCCCAGCTCTTCAAGCCCTCCACATCACCGACGTCGCCGTAGACCGAATCGATGGCCTGGAGGCCCGCGGCGCGCGCCGCATTGACCAGCCGCGCGCGAGCGTAGAGTGATTCGGTACCTTCCTGCGTCTTTCGTACACCGAGGTCGGCGGTGTAGTCCTCGAGCCCGATAGTCAGTGCCACCAGCGTGTCCGCTGCGCTGGCGATGGCGAACGCGTTCTCCACCCCGAGCGCGGACTCGATAATAGGCATGAGCCAGATAGCGTGGCCGTCGCCGCCCCGAGAACGGATTCCGCGGATCCGCTCGTCCACCTGCATCACCTGCTCGGCGCGCTCGACCTTGGGGATCAGGATCAGATCGGGCCCCTCGGGCACCACGGCTTTGAGGTCCTCGAAGCCGAGGGGAAGCTGATTGATGCGGACCATGCGTTCGGCGCCCATGAAGTCGATGCAACGGAGCGCATTTCGCACGACCAGCCGCGCCGCGTCCTTCTCATCCGGGTGGACCGAGTCCTCGAGGTCGAGGATCACGCCGTCGGGATGATGCAGACCGGCGTTGATCATCAGCTTGGGCTGATTGCCCGGCAGATAGAGGCGCGAGCGCCGCAGTCGATCGCGGGCGCCGGGGCCCTCGCGGGTTATCGTTCGCTCGGGCCGGGCGTCGCCCTTACCGCTGGCGCCAGCCCGGCGAGCGGCGGCCTCCACCCGGGCGGCGATGGTGAAGGGAAGCCCACCCTTGTCGTCGATCGCGACGTGGGCGTTCGCAACGCCAAGCTCTCGCAGCACGCGGCCGGCTGTGTCAATTATGGAATCCCCGTACATCGAGCCGACCTTGGAGTCGAGCTGGAGCTGAAGCCCGCCGGAGCTCGCGAGTTCTACCGTAACGTGCAGGTCCGAGCGAACATCGTCGCCTTGCGGGCCCGCTTCACCGCGGCCTGATGTTGGTTCCTGAGCGTTGCGGGGCATGGGAACTTTCCTCAGCTCAGATGGCCGATGATCGCGTCGGTCATGTACGTCGTGCTCGCCGCGCCCATCGAGATCACGTCCGGGCCGCCGGGGATGCGCATCATGTCGTAGGCGCGGACCACGCCTTCCTCGACCACGGCCGCGATGGCATTGCGGATCGCCCCCGCCTTGCCGGTTTCCCCGATATGGTCGAGCATCATGGCGGCGCTCAGGATCATGGCGATCGGGTTGACGATGGGCGGCTCGAGCCGCTCGTACTTGGGTGCTGAGCCGTGAGTGGGCTCGAATACCGCGACTTCATCCCCGATGTTGGCGGAGCAGGCGAAACCGAGGCCGCCGACCAGGCCGGCGAAGCCATCAGACACGATGTCGCCGAACATGTTGCCGGCCACGATGATCGAGTAGTCCTCGGGGTTTTTGGTCATCCACATCATTTGCGCGTCGATGTTGGTGGACCAGAGCCGAATGTCGGGGAAGTCGGCGTGTACTTCCTTCGCGACCTCTTCCATCATCCCCGAGGTCTCGCGCAGCACGTTCGGTTTCTCGCAAATGGTCACTGACGGATAACCGTGCTTCTTCGCGTACCTGAAGGCCGACTCCACGATTCTGCGGCAGGCGCCGCGTGTGAACACCCGCGTCGATATGGCCAAGTCGGCGCTCGGGACGCTGGCGAAGCTCTTGAACTTTGGATGCGTCGCGATAGCGCTGAGCACTTCGTCAGGCGGGTTCGTCCATTCGATTCCGGCGTACAGCCCCTCCGTGTTCTGGCGAAAGATCACCGCATCGACCCTTGGCTCCTCGAAGCCACCGTCGGCTGTCTTGCGGATGAAATTGAGGGGATTTCCGGGGAAGGAATGGCAGGGCCGGATACAGATGTCGAGGTTGAAGGTCTGCCGCAGCCCCACAATGGGGCTGTAGTAGACGTGCCCTTTGTCCTGTAGCTCGGGCCTCAGCTCTTTTGCTGCCTGCGTTTTCGGCTTGGAGGTGATGGCCCCGAACAGTCCCAGCTTATGCTCTCTCAGCAGATCGAGCGTCGCCTGGGGAAGGGGGTTTCCATCGTCGACCCAGCAATCCCACCCTATGTCTGCGTGTACGTACTCAGCGTCGAAGCCCACTGCGTCCAGAACTCGGATCGCTTCGGGAAGCACCGTCTTTCCGATACCGTCGCCCGGCATTCTTACTATCGTGTATTTTGCCATTCTCCCGCTCGGTTTTTCGATTAAGGTTGCTGCTAACCCAACCCCAGTCTCTTTCTGACCAAACTCTCGATCCCCCCGGCGACCACTAACGACTGCGGTACCGAACCGAGTGGCGGGAAGTGATAATCGTCATCGCCAAGCGTTATGGTGCCAGCCGAAAAATCGATCGCGATATCCACGCCGGGTACGATCGTGAGCTCGCCGGCGGCGATGGCATCTGCGTAGTCTGCTTTCAGGCGGTCGACAAGCTGCGCACACTCGATGCAGACGAAACCGTTGTTGAACGCGTTACGCAGATACGTCTGAGAGAAGCTGCCGGCGATCACCAGCGGTATGCCCGCCGCTTGAAGCGAGGTCGCCGCCTGCTCGCGGCTGGAACCGGTGCCGAAGTTGTAACCACACACGAGCGCATCGCCCGGGCCGACCTTCTCTCTGAAGGCCGGGTCGTAGTTCTCCATGACGACCTGCGCCATCTCCTTGCGGGTCATCCCATCTCGATAGGTGTAATCCTTACCGTAGATGCCATCGGTGTTCAGATTGTCTTGCGGTAGGAAGGCCAGGCGGCCGCTAATCCGCTCTGGAAAACCCTCCAGGATGTCCACCGTCTCACGCTCAGCGACTGTGCCGGCGGCGAGCGCGCGGAAGGTGTACTCGGGACATCGCCCGTCCGAAGGTCGCGGGCCGGTGATGTAACCCGCGACCGCGGAGGCGGCCACGACCCGGGGGCTGGCCAGGTAGGCCTGCGCATCACGCGAGCCCATACGCCCCTTGAAGTTCCGGTTTGTGGCGGAAATGCCCACCTCGCCGGGTTCCAGCACGCCCACACCCAGGCCGATGCATGGGCCGCAGCCTGCGGGTAGGGGACGGGCTCCAGCCTCGAGCAGAACGCCCCAGGCACCGCTCTCCTCCGCGGCTTGCTGGACTTCGGAGCTGGCCGCGGCCACATAGAACTCCACGCCATCGGCGACCTTCTTATCGCGGACCACCTCTGCCGCCGCTTCCAGATCCTCCAGGCGGCTGTTGACGCACGATACGAGGTACGCCTTCTGGATCGCGATTCTGTCCTTCTCGATGTCGGCGAGCGAGCGCATGACCTGAACGGTGTCGGGTCCGGAGACGTGGGGGCTCACGTCGCCCAGATCGAGCTTGATCCGCCCTGCGTAAACGGCGTCCGGGTCGGGTCGCAGCGGCTCCTTCGCCCAGGCTTCGAGGTCGTCGTCTGTGAAACGATCGAACCCCCGGGAGTCGAGCAGCGCTTTTCTCGCCGCAAGGTACTCGATCGTCACTTCATCCGCTGGGAACCAGCCCACCAGCGCACCCCACTCGGTTGTCATGTTGGAGATGGCCATGCGCTCGTCCATGCTGAGAGTGGCCACACCAGGCCCGATGAACTCCACGGCCGCATTGAGAACCTCACCCTGGTTGTAGAGGCCGCAGAGGGTGACGATGACGTCTTTACCCGTCGCGCCATCACGAAGCTCGCCGTTCAGCACCACCTGAATGGAGCGGGGGATCTGCCACCAGAATTCGCCGGTGGCCCAGATGGCTGCCGCGTCGGTGCGCACTACCGGGGTCCCCAGGGCGCCCAGCGCGCCGTACATATTAGAGTGGGAGTCGGACCCGACCACCAGGGAGCCGGGCACGACGTAACCGTGTGAGACCATGATCTGGTGGCTGATTCCGGTGCCCGCCGGGTAGAAATCGATGCCTTGCTCCGCGGCGAGCGCCTCGATGTCGGCGTACTTGGCCAGGTTGGCCTCCGACTTGTTCTGTATGTCGTGGTCGAGGGCGAAGACGGGCTGCTTCGGGTCGTGGATGCGAGTCGTGCCGATCGCCCGGAATTTCTTCATCACGGGCGCCGTATTGTCGTGGGTCATCACGTGCCGGGGGCGCAGGGAGACCACGTCACCCGTGCGCAGCGGGCGGTCCGGACCCTGTGTCAGGTGCCGTTGGGCGATCATCTCTACGATCGTCTGGCCCATCGTTGTTCTGACCTCCTCGCCTTGACCGGAAGTAATCAGTGTTCGGTGCTCGGTGTTCGGTGTTCAGTCATCTGTCCGCCTTGCACATGTCCATCAGCGTCGTCACAGAATCGAGATTCTCCAGGTTCCACACCGCGTCCTTCAAGCGCTTCCGGGCATCATCGGAGAGGACGGGTGCCGCCAGAGCATCGAACTTCTCCTCGATCTCCTGGTTGCTGAGCGGATTGCGAGGATCGCCCTTCGGATAGTCGAGCTGCTCGCTGAACTCCTCGCCATCCGTCGTCGTGATCTTGACGATGACCCGCTGCAGCTCGGGAAACAGCGCCTCGATGTCTGGATCGGCGACGACCTCGACCTTGTTCAGCTGCTCGCGAACCCGCGGGTCCATGATCACGTCTGTCTCGAACTGTGCCGGCGTGACCTGCCGGTACACCAGCGCCGCAGCGATCACGTAGGGGAGGCTGTGGTCGGCAGTCTCTTTGCTGCGCGGATCGTACTTCGTCGGATCGGCCAGGATATCGGCCGCGCGGGCCAGCGAGCGGATGTGGACCTTCTCGATCTGCTCCGGCTTCAGGTCGTTCGCCTGCACCAGCTCGAGCGCCGCCGATATCGGCGCGTGGGTGAGCGCCTCGGTAGGAAACGCCTTCATTCCGCACCGCTCGATACGCCAGGATTCGCCAAGACGGTCGGTTAGGACCTCCAGCTTCCACTCCGGACCCATGCAGTGGACGAGCCCTTCCTTGCCGTCGATGACGTGCTCGGGACCGGTGTAGCCCTTTTCGGCAAGGAGCGCCGCCATGACGCCGCTTTGCGTCGCCATGGGATCCACGGTGTTCTTCATCATGGTGAGCTTGCCGGCGGTAACCGCACCCAGTGTGCAGTGGTGGGATGCGGAGATGCCGATGGCGTGCTGGATCTTCTCCCAGGGGAGCCGCAGCATGCGGCCGGCGACGATGGGCGAGACGAAGGCGGTGAGAGTGGCGTGGTGCCAGCCCCGCTCCCGGATGCCGGGGAACGCCGCCTCGCAAAACCGCATCTCGAACTCGTGGCCCATGATGATCCCGACGATGAGCTCGTCCCCTTGGCTACCCTGGCGCTCGGCGCAGGCGATGGCCGCCGGGAGGATGTCGGAGGGGTGTGAAGGGTCCTGTTGCCAGTAGATGTCGTTATAGTCCATCATGCGGACCATGAGAGCGTTGGCCAGCGAAGCAGAGACGACGTCCGTCTTCTTCCCGCTCCCGAGAATGGTCGCGGGGCCTGTCCCGGCGATCTCATCCAGCACATCCAGCGCGTGCAGAGCGTCCTCCTGGCGGTAGCCGCCGAAGGCGCAGCCCAACGAGTCGAGCAGATAGCGCTTCGCCTCGTGGACGGCCCTTTCTCCAATGTGGTCATACTCCAGCTCGGCGGCCCAACGAGACATGTGGGCGGTGATCGTATCCGACATCACTCTCTCCGCGGCCTAGAGGTTCTTAAACGGCAAATAGGTCATGAAATCCGCATGATGCACGATGTACGCTTCGGTACTCCTCTTCACCAGGTCCCCCTCAGCGGCATGCGCGGCGATGATGTGGCAAACCTCGTCCGGGATGCCGCACTCTATCGCCAGCGCCACGCCCGTGAACGGGTGCCGCAGCGCCTTCCCCCGGTCACTCTGCTGTGTCTTACCGTCCACATTCTCGTATTCAAGTAGCTTGCCCACGTCGGCGAGTATGGCGCCGGCGATCACGGTGTCCAAGTCGATCTTCAGCGCCTTCCCCAGGTGCTCCTGCATCGACTCCGCCGCCTTGCGCGCGACGTGCACGACGCAGCGCTTGTGCTCCATGAAGGTGGCCGGGCAGTTGGGTACCAGCAGGGTAAAGGGGATCTCCTCGAGATCGTGGGGTTCGAGCGGGCTCAGCTCGAAGGCCCGGACCCAGGTCTGGGTGACCTGTTCCCGGAGCTCCGGGTTCGCAATCCACTCGAGCTCTGGCCAGAGCTTCTCCACGGCGTCCTTCATGGCATCTCCCTCCTGGGTTCCTGTGCTTCTGTTGCAGGAACCGTGCACCGGCTGCTGCGAGAACTGGAGATAGGCTGATCCCTGGAAACTCGAAATCTATTGGTTCCATTGGGGTCTCGACAGGCGGCGGAGGCGCAGTTCCCGATGCCGCAGGGAGCCCCATTCCGGGCGCGTCCTGGCGGGGAGGGCATCGGTCTGCCCGTCTCTCCCAAGAAGTGAAAGTGGCTGGACTTAAGCGGAGGAGACGGGCGGGTCGGCAGATATGGAGGCGTTTCTAGGTGCCGTGGCGCGGAGGCGGATGCGAATCGTTAGACGCTACAATTCTTGACAAGCCGCTCGTATGAGCTATCATGGCGGATCTCCATTCATCACCTACAGGGGAGAAACCTGAGTCATTCACCCATAGCACCTGGAGGGACGCGTGAGCGACGAGCATCTGCAACCGTCGTCTGAGCAGCCTTCCGACGTTGGGAGTCATCCCAAAGGGACTCTTGCCATCGTCGGGGTATACGGTCTGCTCTTCGCACTGGGCTGGCTGGTGATCTATTTCTTCGTCTTCCTCCCACGTGGGCCGCTAACCCAGTGAGGCGGCCATGCACGTAGACTTCTACGAGAAGATCTGGATGTGGGGCGCACTCGTGATCATCGTGGTGTTTCTGGTCTCGATGGGCTACACGACGTTTGGGCGCGCGATGCAGCCGCCCAGCAACGTGGAGATGATCGACCCGGAAGCCGTTCGCAGCGATGCCGAGTTCGGGAACCCCGGAGTCACAATCAATGCCGATGGCAGCGCGACGGTTGTGATCCAGGCGTTCATGTTCGCGTTCTTGCCAGGCGAGATTCGCGTGCCGCGCGGTCGGCCGGTCACCTTCCGGCTCACCAGCCCGGACGTGATCCACGGGTTTCAGATCGTTCAGACGAACGGCAATACGATGGTGGTGCCTGGCTACGTCAGTCAGTTCACCACACAGTTCAGCCGTGCGGGTGAATACCTGATCGTCTGCAACGAGTACTGTGGGCTCGGCCATCACCTGATGTGGGCTAAGCTCATTGTGGAGGACATGCCCGGGTCCGCCGGTGCCGGAACCGGAAGTGCGCGATGATCGAGGGCAGACGACTCGCGCTGGCGAACTTCTGGGTGGCCATATCGGCTTTCACGGTGGCCGCGGGGATGGCATTGATGCAGGCGCTCTCCCGGGCGGACCTGGAGCTGCCGTGGCGTACGGCGAAGATGTACTACCTGTCGGTGACCGCGCACGGTGTCCTCATGGCGCTGGTCTTCACTACCTTCTTCATCATGGGGCTCGGCTACGTAGTCGCCGAGGGGACGCTGGGCCGGCCCATCGTGATGAAGAAGTTCGCCTGGGGATCATTCTGGGTGGCGCTCATCGGTACGCTGATGACGACCTGGGCGATCCTCTGGGGTAAGGCGACGGTTCTCTACACGTTCTATCCCCCGCTCAAAGCACACCCGGCCTTCTACATCGGTGCGGTGCTTCTGGTGGTCGGATCCTGGGGATGGTGCTGGGTGATGACCCGCACCTACCTGGTGTGGAAGCGTGAGAACCCGGGGGTCCGCACGCCGCTGGCCGTGCACGGCTATCTGGCGACGATCATCGTGTGGGTTCTGGCTTCGGTCGCGGTGGCCACCGAGCTGTTGGTGCTGCTGATCCCGTGGTCACTGGGGTTTGTGGACAAGATCGACCCGATCCTGGCGCGGATCCTTTTCTGGTGGTTCGGTCACCCGCTGGTCTATTTCTGGCTGCTGCCGGCGTATGTGATCTGGTACACCATGACGCCGAAAGTCGCCGGCGGTAAGCTCTTCAGCGACCCGCTGGCCAGGCTGGTCTTCGTGCTATTCATCCTGCTTTCCACGCCTGTCGGTTTCCACCACCAGTTTCTGGATCCCGGGGTGAGGGCGGGCTGGAAGCTCTTCCATTCGTTCAATACGCAGTGGATCCTATTCCCGAGCTTCCTCACCGCCTTCACGGTGATCGCTTCGTTCGAGGTGGCGGGCCGAATGAAGGGGGCGAAGGGGTGGTTCGACTGGCTGGAGAAGCTGCCCTGGGGTGATCCGGTGTTCTCGAGCGTGGCGCTGGCGATGCTCATCTTCGCCATCGGTGGTTTCGGCGGCGCGATCAACGCCGCCTACAGCATGAACGCCATGATTCATAACACCACGTGGGTGCAGGGGCACTTCCACCTCACGGTGGGTACGGCTACGGCACTCACGTTTATGGGGGCCGCCTACTATATCATGCCGAGATTGCTTGGGCGCGAACTGGAGCTCTCGCTGCTGGCCCGTATCCAGCCCTACCTCTGGTTCATGGGGATGCTGCTGTTCTCGATCGCCAACCACATGACGGGGCTGGCCGGCATGCCGCGCCGTGTCTATCAGTTCGATTACGGCGGCAGCGAGATCGCGCAGCAGTGGACGGCGGGCACCGGAATCTCGGCGGTGGGCGGCATCTTCCTGTTCGTGAGCGCGCTCTGCTTTGTTTCCGTGATGTTCGGGACGGGGTTGGCCGGCAGGAAGGTCGCTCCGGAGCCGATCGAGTTCGCAGAGGCGCTTGGCGGTCCGAACGACAGGGCGCCGATCCTGGACAAGCTCTGGATCTGGCTGGTGCTGGCGATCGTTCTGGTCATAGCCGCCTATGCTTGGCCGATCGCCGAGCACCTGGCGACGCCGCGCTTTGGCTCACGCGGATTCTCGCCCTTCTAGGAAGAAAGTGATCAGTGAACAGTGGTCAGTGGCTGCGCCTCCTACTAATCACTAATCTCCCCCCGCGGGCCAGATGAGGATCGGCCTGTCGGTGGATTCGATCAGCGGCTTGACGACGGGGATCCCGCGTTGAGCGTTGTCGACGGGCGCCGCTTCATCCGCGAGAATCGTTATCAGCGTCGCGCCCCACGCCTCGGCCTGCTGAAGCACGGTCGTAGCCACGTTGACCATCTCGGTGACGGGCTCCAGCATGATGCCTGAACACTCCCCGGCGTCCCCGTCTGCGTTCGAGCGGATCACTCGGATCGCCCGAACGTGACTCGGGCTAAGCCAGTTCTTCAACTCCGGCACCGCCTGTTGGAGCGCCTCGGGTGCCTTCACGGCGACCAGGACCCGTTCCTTCAATGACGCTCGGATCTCTTCGTCGGGGAGGAAGAGAATGGGAATCCCGAGCACTCTCAGTGGAGAGGATACCCGTTCGAAATCCCAATTGCTCCCGTTGGGCACGCCGGAGATGACCACGATGTCCACGTGGCGGACGCGTGCGAGCTCATAGATCCACTTCACCGGGTCGCCGCGTTTGAGAGCAAGTTCGACCCTGGGGATCACAGCCTCGAAGTGCCGGACCCAATTGGCGAGTTCCGGCATCGGCTCCGCCGGTCCCGGCTGGGCGGATACCAGGTGTAGGATGGTCGCTTCGGAAAGGCCGATCTCACGCAGGTCGGGCAATACCCCGAGAAACTGCTCACCGGCCTCCGGACTCGTTAGAACGAATATCGCGCGTGTGATCACTCGAAACGTTTTCTCAGCCTAGGGATCCTGGTTCGTCTGCAGGTCGGCCGTCGAGGTCCGGCCGATCTCTCCCTATGGATGAATCGTGCCGCGCCTGTCGTGCCCTATAAGTCTCTACAACGTAATAGATTATGAGCTTGCTCTCGTCGTGGTCCCGCCGCATTCGTGGGGACATACTGCCCCGACTTGTCGAGTACGTGCCCCTTTGCCCCGGAGGGGGCGTCAGCCGCGGCCCCCGTGTTCGGAGACCGCGATGGGCCTGGAGGGCAGGCGAAGCTGGAAGCAAGCGCCTGGTCGCTCGTCGTCTACGTAGCACACCTCACCGCCCAATAGCCGGGCCAGCTCGCGTGAGATCGCCAGCCCCAGACCGGCTCCGCTCTTGGGCGTCCTCGCGACTCCGGCGCGGTACGCCTCGAAGATGCCCTCGCGCAGCGTCGGGTCGACGCCGGGCCCGGTATCCCGGACGGTGATGCACCAACCTTCATCATAGGCGCCCAGCGTCAGATCCACGTGACCGCCCCGCTTGGTGAACTTGATGGCGTTGGAGAGGAGATTGAGCAGGATCTGCCGAACGCGGGTAGCGTCGGTCTGCACGATCGCGCGGCTCTCCAGACCCGAGACCCGGAGATCGATCTCCTGTCGCTCGGCCGTCGGGCGGACGGTAGCTGCGACCTCGCGGATCAGTGCGCGCAGGTCGGCGCCTCGAATGGGGAGCTGTAACTGCCTGGCCTCGATGCGGCTGAGGTCGAGCAAGTCGACAACAAGCCTGTGAAGCTGCTGGGCGCCCTCATAGGCGTAACTGGCGGCTTCATGCACTCGTCCTTCGCTGTCATCGGTCAGCTTGCGGAGTCGGTCGGTCCATCCCACTACGCCGGCTGCGGCGTTCTTGATCTCGTGGTTGACGATGGTGAGGAACTGGCTTCGCTGCTCTGCGAGATGGGCGTTCTCGACGGCGACGGCGGCCTGGGCGGCCAGAAGCTCAGCTAGCTCCTCATCCTCGGCGCTGAACTCGTCCGCCCCGATCTTCTCGGTAAGGTACAGGTTGCCGAACACGCGGTTGCCGATGTGGATGGGAACGCCGAGGAGAGAGCGCATACTGGGGTGGCCCTCGGGGAAGCCGGCGAAGTCTGGATGTTGCTGCAGGTCGCGGAGGCGGACCGTCCGGGCGTCCCGCAGCATGATCCCCAGCGTGCCGCCGCCGGTGGGCCAGCGGCCGATCCGGATCATGGCATCGGGGTCTACAGCGGAGTGAAGGAAGCGTTCCAGATGTTTGGCTGAACTGTCGAGTACACCCAGGGCGGCGTAACGGGCGTTGATCACCTCGCGGGCGGAATCGAGCAGCGTCTGCAGGACATCGTCTAACGATAGGCGACTGTTGAGCGCCATACCGGCTCGAACCAGCGCTTGCAGTCGCTGTACGCTGTGGTCCTGGGCCGCCCGCAAAGCCGTCAGCTCATGTAACCGCTTCTCCTCCTCCTCGAAGATGTGCGCGTTCCGGAGAGCGATGGCCGCTTGGGCGGCGAAAGCCTCGAGGATTTCCGCGTCGCTCTCATCGAAGTCGCGGCCATCCGTCGAGTTGAAGGCGAAGATCGTCCCCAGCGGAGCGTCGCCATAGTAGAGCGGGGAAATGACCACCTGGCGTGTGCCCAGCTTGGACGCGATCGCTATGTCGGCGCGAGCATCCGCCATCACATCGTTGACGATCAACGTGCGCCGCTCTGTTATGGCCAAGCCGTTCAGGCTCCCCTCCATCGAGAGGAACTCGCCCAGGCCGATGCTGGGGGTGGCGCTGGTGGCGACGACCTTGAGGAACGGAGCCGAGCCGCCCGTGCGGTGCTGGCGGCGCTCGGTCATCACGGCGGATTCCGCATTGAGGAGACGGGCCGCGTGAGTGCAGATCTGCGCCAGGATCTCCTCGTGTGCCAGTGAGGCGCTGATGGCGCGACCTACATCGACCAAAGCGCGGAGTCTATCCTCGCGGGACGGCGTGGAGTGCTTCATGCGCTACTACGAGGGCCCTCCGTCTCGTATTTCTTGAGCTTGCGGTACAGGGTGCGTCGGTCGATGCCGAGGATCTCCGCGGCTTCGGTCTTTTTCCAGCGCACGCTCTCCAGCACACGGAAGATATACTCACGCTCCAGGTCCTGAAACGTCCAGCGATTGCGCTGCGCTTCGTCCAGGATGCCGGCGCCGTCGCCTTCCTGCGCTTCACCGGCAGGCAGCTCGAATCCCACGGTGGCGCTTCCGCCACTGGCGTGCAGCACGATCGCTCGCTCGATGAAGTTCTCGAGCTCCCGGACGTTGCCAGGCCACCGGTACCCGATCATTTGGTCCAGCGTCCGCGCCGGGAGCTTCGGCGGGTCGATCGTGTAGAGTTCCCCGTACTTCTGCAGGAAGAAGTTCGAGAGCAGAGGGATATCTTCCTTGCGGTCCCTGAGCGGCGGCACGTCGATGAGGAAGACGTTCAAGCGATAGTATAGGTCTTCCCGGTAAAGGCCGTCGGCGACGCGCTTCGTGAGGTCCTGGTTCGTGGCGGCAATCAGCCGGATGTTGACTGGGATTGGCTGGCGGCCGCCGACTCGCATGACCGTATACTCCTGTAGAACTCGCAGCAGCTTCGGCTGTAGCGACATCGACATAGTACTGATCTCGTCCAGGAAGACAGTGCCGCCCGACGCTTCTTCGAACAATCCCTTCTTGTTCTGGATCGCGCCTGTGAAAGCGCCCTTCATATGTCCGAAGAGCTCTGACTCGAGGAGGTTCTCGGGGATAGCTGCGCAGTTGATCGGCATGAAGGGTTTGCTGGCCCGATTGCTCGCCATGTGAATCGCCCGCGCCACCAGCTCCTTCCCGGTACCGGTCTCGCCCGTGATGAGCACGGTGGCACGACTGGGGGCCACCCGAGCAATCAGGTCGATTACCCGCTCGATCGCCGGGCTCTTACCGACCATCTGGCTGTCGCCGCCGATGCCGCGAGCCTTCTGGCGCAGCCGCGCCACCTCGCGCCGCAGGCTCTGCTCCTCGAGGGCGCGCGTGATGGTTAGCAGCAACTCGTCGGTGCTGAAGGGCTTGTTGATGTAGTCGAAAGCGCCCTGCTTCATGGCCTCGACCGCGGTGTCCACGGTGCCGAACGCCGTCATCATCACGACCTGTGCGTCCGGCTGCCGGGTCGGAGCGAGCCGCAGCACGTCCATACCATCCATGCCCGGGAGGTTGATGTCGAGGAGGATGGTGTCAAAGACGTCTTGCTCCATCGCAGAGAGACCGTCTTCGCCGGTCTCGGCGGCTTCGATCTGATAACCCTGATCGCTCAGAACGTCGATCAGCAGCTGGCGAAGGACCTCGTCATCCTCGACTATCAGGACCTTCGCAGTAGTCTCGAGTGTGCCAACCTCGTCATGCATCGGATTCCACCGGAAGTAGTATGGTAAACGTCGCCCCGTCCCCGACGGTCGATCGGGCCTCTATGCTGCCGCCGTGCCCGTGTATGATCTGCTTCGCCAGCGCCAGGCCCAGCCCGGAGCCGCCCGACCTCGAGAAGAAAGGCGCGAAGATGTAATGCAGGTCTGCCGGGTCGATCCCCGGCCCGTCGTCACTCACTTCGATCCGGATCACCTCTCGCATGGGCCGGCCGGTGACGGGGAACCCTCGCGTGAGCTCGGTCTCTATCCTCACCCTGCCTCCGCCCGACGCCTCCAGCGCTCTCTCCGCGTTCATCAACAAGTTCAGGAATACCTGTTGTAGCTGGCCGGCGTCCGCGAGGATCTCAGGCAGCCGCTCGTCACAGTCAACTTCGACCTTCACGTCGGCTCGTTCTAGCGACGCTCCCAGTAGCTCCAGTACCCGGTCGATGACTTCGCGCACTTGCACGCGGGCCAGATGGAGTTCTCCGGGTTTCGCGAGCTCTACCAGCCCGTGGGCGAGACGGGCGATACGGTTCAGCTGTTGTGCGGCGGTGTCCAGCTGCCTCTTGGCATCCACGTCGCCCAGGCTGGATCTGCGGAGCTTCTCGACAATGATTCCAATCGTCGTCAACGGTGCACCGATTTCCTGAGCGACGCTCGCCGCCAGTTGGCCCAGTGTGACGAGCTTCTCCGATTCGATCACCTGCCGCTCAATCTGGCGTCGTTGAGACAGGTCGCGAACTATCGTCGAGCTGGCGAGACTGTTCGCCGAACCGTTCCGCGCCAGCGTACTCGTCAGACTGACTTCCACCTCAAATCCGTCTTTCGTCAGCCGCCGGGTCTGGTAGTCCCGTACCGAGCCCAGCTCGTGTAGAGCCTTCTGAAGCCGTTGCGGCTCCCGCTCGGCGACCAGATCCTCGGGGATCAGCCGCGTCACGGGCTCACCGACGATCTCGTCCGACGTGTAGCCGAACATCTCTTCGGCGCCGCGGTTCCAGGCGACGATGCGGCCCTTGCTGTCCACCGCCCAGATCGCATCGGCCGAGTCCGCCACCAACTCCGGCCACCCCGTCTGATCACCGGAGGAGGGAATGCAGTGGACCGCCGTCATGCCTTCCGTGCTCGGGGCCACGCGTACATCCCAGAAGGCGTTTCCGACCCGGACCGAAGGCAGGGAAGCGGGCCTCACGTCCCTGGGAGTCGGGTTCAGCAATGCGGTCAGACCCTCGTCCAGCGCCGCTCCGAGCGCCTCTGTCAATGCCCGGCCCTCGACCTCAGCGGCGGGGAGGCCGAACGCTGACTCACACGCCCGGTTCATATACACGACGCACCCACCCCGATCCACGATGAAGATCGGATCCGGCAAGCCGTCCAGGATCGATATTTCTGGCGCCAACACCACTCCTTGGAGCTGCAGCTGGACCTGCTCGGCCCCATTCGATGCAGTTCAATCGCGATGCAATTCAATTCGAGGCTATGAAGGTTCCGTGCCGCGTTTGCAGAGGAACCGCTGTTCTCAAACATGGCGGCCATAAGCTATTGTGATAGCGTCAGTTACGGACACTGTCCACAGAGTGTATGGGGGCGTTGTATCGCATGCCTTTCCGATTTCGGCGCGGGAGTGTGGCATTGTGCCACAGTCGGAAAATTGCCCATTTATCCCCATTCGGCAAGAGGAATGACGCTATTCCGGGAGAATCGATGGGGCGAAAGGTCCGCTGAGGGGACGTGCCGCTGTCCCTTTTTGTGTCAAAGTGCCCCGTTCGCTTGTCGGGCGAATGGTGGGTGGGAGTCTGTAAGCTATGGCATGACAAGCGGTTGGGTGGCTCAAAGCGCGTTGGTACAGCTTGTGCCTTTTTATGCGGCACTTCTGGTCGTAGGACGCACAACTCGGTGCCACAGCGTCTGCGATTGGCGGTTAAGACTGAAAGAGCCTGGGTAACCCGCCGGAATGATGGTTGGGGCTAATCGCACGAGGACTGGCGGGCATACCCGGGCTTTTTCTATGGAAATCCCGGGATTCCTACCTAGAAGAGCTTCTTGCCGAACGCCTTCACGGTGAACACGGGGCAGGGTGCCCGGCGCACCACCTGCTCGGTTACGCTTCCCAGCAGCATATGACTGATGCCGGTGAGGCCGTGGCTGGCGATGACGACGAGATCGGCGTCCCGCTCCTCGGCGAAGTCGGCGATGGCCGAGGCCGCGCGGCCAGCACGCACGTGGACATCCGCTTCCGTTTCAGCGTCGGCGACTGCTGCAAGCAGTCCTTTCATCCTCTCGAGCGACTGGCCACGGAGCTCTTCGGTGATCGACCCTCCCGACGGCATGACGGGAGGGTAGAAGTCGGGGTAGATGACCTCGTCCACGACGTGGAGGAGGTGCATCTCGGCTTCGAAAAGGTCTGTGAGCTCTTTGGCGTAGGCGAGGGCAAGCCGGGCATGCTCGGAGAAGTCGACGGGCACGACGATCTTCCGCACACGACCGGGGACCGTCTTGTCCGTTCGCTCGGGCACCGTGAGGACGGGGCAGGGAGCGAGGCGCACCAGCTCCTCGGCCACGCTTCCCAAGAGCAAGCGTCTGAGGCCGCGCCGGCCGTGGGTCCCCATGATGATGAGGTCGATGTCCATTTCGGCCGCGTAGTCGAGTATTGCCCCGGCCGCCGAGATACTCCGCAGCTGAGCGCGCTTAATCTTGAAGCCAGGCTCGTGGTGCGCTGCCAGGGTGGTCTTCATCTGCGCATCCGCGTGCTCCTCCAGAACCCGGTAAAGCTCCTCCATGTTCGGGAACGGATGGGCGGCGTTTCCCGGGTCCCCTTCGTGCAGAACGATCGCGTGGAGCAGGTGTAGCTCCGCTCCGAACCGCTCCGCCAGGTCGATCGTGTGCGGCAACGCGTGACTCGCGCACTTCGAGAAATCGGTGGGATGCAGGATCTTGCTGATTTGGAGCATCTCTCGCGGTCTCCTCTCCCGGCTGGTAGCCCGCCTACCACTATATACTAATGTCGCTGGAAGCGAGGTAGCTAGCCCGGCGAGCGCGATGATCGGCAAGGGTAGAGATGGCCGGGGTCGGCCATTTCCGGTGAAACTGATCATTGAACCGGCTCGTAGGGTTGAGCGATTAGCCCGGCGAACGCTAGCCCACAGATTCTCATGCGAAAAAGCATCGGCATAGCGACGATCCTGCTGGTTGCGGTTGCGTCGACGGGCGTGGGCCAGAACGGGTGCGGTGGCGGCCTGAACCTGACGATCAGTTGCTCCGGGCTCAGCATCGGCGGCTCCCAACGCATTAACGGCCTGCGGGTCAACTGGAGCGATCGCAGGCTCGACGCCATCAACGGGGTGAGCTTCACACTGTGGAAGCCGAGGGGCCGCTATGGCGACGGCTGGATGTCGTCACCGGGCGGGACGATAAACGGGCTGGCCGTTGGACTATTTCCCGCCGCCGACTACGTGAACGGAATCTCGCTGGGACTGGGAGCCGTGCTGGTGGGGAGACAGTCGGCGGGGCTCACGTTCGGCCTGTTGGCCGGCATCTCCGAGGGCTCGATGTACGGGATCAACGTGGGCGGGCTGGCGCTGGTGGCCGAGGGCGGCATCGAGGGCCTGAACGTGGGAGGGCTCGCCATGGTGTCCCAGGGTGGCATGGAGGGGCTCAATCTGGGCGGACTCGCTCTGGTTGCCCAGGGCTCGATCAGCGGCATCAATGCCGGCGGGCTGGCCATCGTGTCGCAGGCAGGAATGATCGGCGTCAATGCGTCGCTGCTAGCGAACGTGACGCAGGGGCCGATGCTTGGTGCCAACGTCTCGGGGCTTGCTCTGGTCTCCCAGGAGGGGATCACGG
>FXBF010000083.1_pt1 | contig 27216 bp, 23 predicted proteins | sample 5335321 | NCBI WGS metagenome assembly FXBF01 (sample SAMEA103928391, study PRJEB20085) | sediment metagenome | isolation source: sediment
CGCGGGTGGGTGGGTCGCACAGACGGTGGTAGACGTATAGAACCGATGAACACTTCCCTTTTTAACCGGCGATCCGAATACGAATGGGAGATCACACCCAGGGGCGGCATGCGCGTGCCGGCGGTGATCTTCGCGAGCGAGAGCCTTATCCGGGACATGGATCATAAGGTCCATGAACAGGTCTGCAACGTGGCCACCCTGCCCGGCATCGTTCAGGCCGCCTACGCGATGCCCGACGCCCACTGGGGTTACGGATTTCCTATCGGGGGCGTCGCCGCGTTTGATCCCGCGGAAGGCGGTGTGGTCTCGGCCGGCGGCGTCGGCTTCGATATCTCTTGCGGCGTGCGCTGTCTCCATACCGGCCTGACCCGCGACGATCTGACACCGGTGCAGAAACAGCTGGCGGATACTTTATATAAGAGGATACCCGCCGGCGTCGGCAGCACCGGCCACGTGCATTTAAACCGCGCCGAGATGGACGCCATGCTGCACGACGGGGCGCAGTGGGCAGTGGAGCAAGGTTTTGGGACGGCCGCTGATCTTGAACGCATCGAGGAACGCGGCCGGATGCATGGCGCAGAGCCGGAGCATGTCTCGGATAAAGCCAAGAAGCGCCAACAGGACGAAATGGGCACACTGGGTTCCGGCAATCACTATCTGGAAGTGCAGCACGTCAGCCGAATCTACGATGACCGCATTGCCGACATCTATGGAATCCATGAATCCGATATCATGATCAGCATCCACTGCGGCTCGCGCGGCCTCGGTCACCAGATCGGCACCGAGTTCCTGAAAAAGATGGCCATTGCCGCTCCAGGCCATGGCATCCATCTTCCCGACCGTGAACTCGCCTGCGCGCCCATCGACTCACCTGTCGGTGAGGAATACCTTGGCGCCATGCGCGCGGCCATCAACTGCGCGCTCGCCAACCGTCAGATTCTGGCGCAGCTCGTGCGCGAGGTCTTCGCCGAGGTGCTACCCAAGGCGGAACTCCCACTGCTGTATGACGTATCGCACAACACCTGCAAGGTGGAGGAACACGTCGTGGACGGCAAACCCCGGCGTCTCTTCGTACACCGCAAGGGCGCCACGCGCGCCTTCGGTCCCGGCCATCCGGAAATTCCCGAAACGCTGCTAAGTGCCGGCCAGCCCGTGTTGATCGGCGGTTCCATGGGCACGGGTTCCTACATTCTGGCCGGTACAAAGGAAGCCGAGACGCATTCATTCAGCTCTGCCTGTCACGGTGCAGGACGCGCCATGAGCCGGCATCGGGCGTACAAAAAATGGCGCGGGCGCCAGGTCATCGACGAACTCGCGGGGCGCGGCATACTGATCCGCAGCCCCTCATCCCGCGGCGTGGCCGAGGAGGCGCCCGGTGCGTACAAAGACGTGAGCGCGGTGGTCGACGTCACCGAATACGCCGGACTCGCACGCAAGGTGGCCAGGCTGGAACCGCTGATCTGCGTTAAGGGATGACAATAAAACTCAACGCAAAGGCGTGAAGACGCAAAGAAAATAAAATAGACAGGATGAACAGGATAAAAAATCTTTTAATTCTCTTTTTTATTAGTCTTGTAAATCCTGTCCATTCTAGTTTTTGGTATCCTGTAGATCCTGTCTATTGATTAAGGTCTTTAGGTATGACACAACGGGTGTACATAGGCACCAGCGGCTGGAATTACGACGCGTGGAAGGAGCGGTTTTATAGAGGCGTGCCGAAGAAAGACTGGCTGCGGTTTTGCGCCGCGCATTTCACCGGCATCGAAGTCAACGCCACCTTCTATCGCCTGCAAAACAAAAGCACCTTCGAACGCTGGTGCCAGGAAACCCCTGACGATTTTCGCTTCGCCATCAAGGGCAACCGTTATATGACGCACAACAAGAAACTCTCCGACCCCCTGCCCTCGTTGCGGTTCGAACGAAAACACGCGGAATACCTCGGCGATAAACTCGCCGTCGTCGTGTGGCAATTACCACGCTACCTGCAAAAGGATATGGGCCGGTTACGGGGTTTCGCCAAAGCGCTCGATACCTGGCCGAGACGGCACGCCATCGAGTTTCGCCACAATTCCTGGTTCGATGACGAGGTGGCCGAGTGTCTGCACGCCCACGGCCTCGCCGTCTGCCAATCCGATGCCGCCGACTGGCCGATGTGGGACGCCGTCACCACCGACCTGGTGTACATCCGCCTGCACGGCCACACCCGCACCTATGTCTCGGCTTACAGCCGCGCCCAACTCAAGCCCTGGGCTGAACGGATACGACGTTGGCTCAAGGAGGGGCACGAGGTCCATGTCTACTTTGACAACGACGGCGAAGGCGCCGCGCCGTTCGACGCCCTGCGCCTGCTGGAACTGGTGGGAAATAAACCCCGAAATAAGAAACGTCCGACCCGAAACCGAATGCATGCCCATTCATAACACCGACATCGCCCGGATCTTCGACGAGGTTGCCGACCTGCTGGAGATTAAAGGCGAAAACCCGTTTCGCATCCGCGCCTACCGCAACGCCGCGCGCCAATTGCAGAGCATGGGGGTGGAAGTCAGAACCATGCTGGAAAAAAACGAAGACTTGACGGAACTGCCCGGTATCGGCAAGGACCTGGCCGCCAAGATTCAGGAGATCGTCGAGACCGGAACATGCCACGCGCTCAAAAAACTGCAACAGGAACTGCCGCCCTCACTGACCGATCTTCTAAGAATCCCCGCCCTCGGACCGCGACGCGTGAAGGTGCTGTACCACGATCTGGACATTCACGGCCTGGAACAGCTTTACCGCGCCGCGCGCGACGGATGCATTCGCGAACTCCCCGGCTTCGGCGAAAAAATCGAAGCCGCCATCATGCAGGCCATTGAAACCCATGTGGAACAACAGGGCCGCTTCAAGCTCGCCACCGCGGCCCAATACGCCGAGCCGCTGGTGCGTTACCTGGAACGGGTGCCGGGCGTGAATCGGGTAGTGATCGCCGGCAGCTACCGGCGCTGCCGGGAAACGGTCGGCGATCTCGATATTCTGGTCACAGCCAAGCGTGGCAGTCCGATTATGGACCGCTTCGTCAAATACGACGAAGTCAAAGAAATCCTGTCGAAAGGCAACACACGCGCCTCCGTGAGGTTGCACTCCGGCCTGCAGGTGGACGTGCGGGTGGTAAAACAAAACAGCTTCGGTGCCGCCTTGCATTATTTCACCGGCTCCAAGGCGCACAACATCGCCATCCGCCGCCTGGGCCAGCAGAGAAAACTAAAGATTAATGAATACGGCGTGTTCCAGGGAGACAAGCGTCTCTTTGGCGATACCGAGACCTCGGTATTCAAATCCGTCGGGCTGCCCTACATCCCACCGGAGCTGCGCGAGAACCGCGGCGAGATCGAGGCCGCGCGCGCCGGCAGGCTGCCGAAACTGGTTGAACTCGGCGATCTAAAAGGCGATTTGCACGCCCACACCAAGGCCACCGACGGCCATCACAGTCTCAAGGAAATGGCCGAGGCGGCGCACGCGCACGGCCTGACCTATCTTGCCATCACCGAGCATTCGCGCCGGCTCACCGTGGCACACGGACTCGACCCTCAACGCCTGCGCAAACAGATCGACGAGATCGACCGCTTGAACGAGCAACTAAAAGGCGTCACGTTGTTAAAAGGCGTCGAGGTGGATATCCTGGAGGACGGTAACCTCGACCTGCCGGATTCGATTCTGGGTGAACTCGACCTGGTTGTCGGCGCCGTGCACAGCAAGTTCAACCTCGCGCGCGCCAAACAAACCGAGCGCATCTTGCGCGCCATGGACCATCCGCATTTCACGATTTTCGCCCACCCCACAGGGCGGTTGCTGGAACAACGCGAGCCCTATGATGCGGATATGCTGCGCATCATCCGGAAGGCGAAACAGCGCGGCTGTTATCTCGAGCTCAATGCCCATCCGCAACGGCTGGATCTGTTGGACGTGCACTGCCAGATGGCCAAGGAAGAAGGCGTGCTGGTCGCCATCAGCTCCGATGCCCACAGCGTCCAGGGCTTTGACAACCTGATCTACGGGGTGGGCCAGGCGCGGCGGGGGTGGCTGGAGAAGGACGACGTACTGAATACCCGCTCCCTGAAAGTACTCCGTTCCTTACTTCGGCGTACAATGTAAATACCTGGAGAGGCCCGAAAACTCTGGTCCGGGAGGAGAATGATGGAATTGCGCAAACCGCATACTCTTGAACTGGAAGCACACGATGCCCTCGTGGTGGTCGATGTGCAGAACGATTTTCTTCCCGGCGGAAGCCTCGCGGTTCCTCATGGGGAGGAGGTGGTGCCGGTCCTTAATAGATATCTCTCCGCCTTCCACTCGCGGCGCCTTGCGGTCTACGCCACCCGCGATTGGCACCCGCCCGAGCACTGTTCCTTCAAGGCGCAAGGCGGCATCTGGCCGCCCCACTGCGTGGCGGAAACGCCGGGCGCGCAGTTCGCGTCCGACCTCAGTCTCCCGCCGGAGACGACGGTGATCTCCAAGGCCACAGAACTCGACAAGGACGCCTACTCGGGTTTCGAGGGCACGGACCTCGATGCGCGCCTGCGCGACAGGGAGATCAAACGTCTGTTTATCGGCGGGCTGGCCACGGATTACTGCGTGCTGAATACCGTGAAGGACGCCATTAGGCACGGCTACGAGGTCTTGCTCCTGGAGGATGCGATCCGTGCCGTCAATGTCAATCCCGATGACGGACTCAAGGCGGAAGAAACCATGCAGGGCCTGGGCGCGCGCCCGATCCACTTCGAGATACTCACCACTCGAGTGTCCCCTGCGGGGTCTGCGTCCCCGGAGGGGGTGGAGGAGACAGAGGAGGCATGATCAACCTCCAGTCCTCCGCCCTGCTGACGGACCTGTATCAACTCACCATGCTCCAGGGCTACTTCGATCAAGGCATGAACGATACCGCGGTGTTCGAATTTTTCGTACGCCGGCTTCCCTCCAAGCGCGGATTCCTGATGGCCGCGGGACTGGAACAGGCGTTGGCGTTTCTAGAAAACCTGCACATCGAGCCCGAGGAACTGGAGTGGGTCAGGTCCAGCGGCCGTTTCAGCCGTGAATTCTGCGATTACCTGGCGGACCTACGTTTTACCGGCGATGTCCATGCCATGCCGGAAGGCACGGTGTTCTTTGCCAACGAACCCATCCTACGGGTCACCGCGCCGCTGCCGCAGGCGCAACTCGTCGAGAGCCGGCTCATCAATCTGCTACATTTCCAGACCCTGATCGCCACCAAGGCCGCGCGCGTGGTGCTGTCGGCGCCGAATAAACTCCTGATGGATTTCGGCCTGCGGCGCGCGCACGGGGCCGAGGCCGGTCTGCTGGCCGCGCGGGCGAGTTACCTGGCCGGATTCAACGGCAGTTCCAATGTGCTCGCCGGGCTCGAATTCGGCATTCCGGTTTATGGCACCATGGCCCACTCCTTCGTGCAGACTCACGACAGCGAAGAACTCGCCTTTGAACATTTCGCACGCGCCCAGCCGGAGAACGTCATCCTGCTGATTGATACTTATGATACGGAAGCGGCGGCGCGCAAAGTGGTGGCGCTCGCCCCGCGCCTGAAACAACAGGGCATCGCCATCAAGGCGGTGCGCCTCGACAGCGGCGACCTGGTCGCGCATGCGCGTAAGGTGCGCGCGATCCTGGACGAAGGCGGCCTACAAGCGGTTCGGATCTTTTCCAGCGGCAACCTCGACGAATACGCACTGCACGATTTGCTCAAACGCGGCGCGCCCATCGACGGCTTTGGCGTCGGCACCCACATGGATACGTCCGCCGATGCGCCTTATCTCGATTGTGCCTATAAACTTGAGGAATACGCCGGTGCGCCGCGGCGCAAACACTCCGAGGGCAAGGCCACCTGGCCGGGCCGCAAGCAGGTCTACCGACGGCACGATGCCAACGGTAACATGGCGGGAGATATTATTACGGTGGAGGATGACCGCCAGGAAGGCGAAGCCCTCATCCACCTATTCCTGCGCAAGGGCCGCCGTCTTAACCCAGCGGCGTCGCTAGAGGAAATTCGACAACATGCGGCCAGCGAACTTTCTCGCCTGCCGGCGCCTCTGCACGGTCTCGGCGAAGAACCGCCTTATCCCGTCACCATCGCCCCGGCGCTTGAAGAACTGGCCCACGCGGTAGACCAGACACTGCTGCGGAACTGAAAGAAACCCTACGGCCATGCCTGAAGACCCCTTTATTACCGACATCTCGCGCCATATCTGGGATACCAAATATCGTTACCGCGAAGGCAATGTCATCCATGACCGCACCATCGCCGACACCTGGCGGCGGATTGCCCGGGCGTTGGCGAGCGTGGAAACATCCGGGCAATCCGCCTGGGAAAAACGTTTCTATGACGCCCTGCGAGGATTCAAATTTCTTCCCGGTGGGCGCATCCAGGCCGGCGCCGGAACCGATCGCCGCGTGACTCTCTTTAATTGTTTCGTGATGGGCATCATTGAAGATTCCATGGACGGCATCTTCGACGGGCTCAAAGAGGGGGCGCTCACCATGCAGCAGGGCGGCGGCGTCGGTTACGACTTTTCAACACTGCGCCCCCGCGGCACGCCGGCGCGCACCACCGGCACCATCGCTTCGGGGCCGGTATCATTCATGCGTATCTGGGACAGCATGTGCGCCACCCTCCTTTCCACCGGCGCGCGCCGCGGCGCCATGATGGCCACGCTGCGCTGTGGCCATCCGGACATCGAGGAATTTATCGCCGCCAAACAGGAAGAACACGAACTGCGCCATTTTAACCTGTCGGTGCAGGTGACAGACGCCTTCATGGAGGCGGTGCGGGGAGACCGCGACTGGGCGCTGGTCTTCCCGGCGGCAAAGCTCGCCGGCGCCGAGGTTGAAACGGTGGAATGCCGGTGGCCAGGCGAAGCGGGCCCTGTCCCGTGCCGGGTATTGCGGCGCGTACGGGCGGGCGCACTGTGGGACAAGATCATGCGCGCTACTTACAATTACGCCGAACCCGGTGTGCTGTTCGTCGACCGGATCAATCGCCTGAACAATCTGTGGTACCGGGAAACCATCACCGCCACCAATCCCTGTGGCGAGATCCCGCTTCCGCCCTACGGGGCCTGCGATCTGGGTTCCATTAACCTCACACAGTTCATTTTGGATCCGTTTATGGACAAGGCCCGGCTGGACATGAACGGCATCCGCGCCACGGTTGAGACTGCCACCCGCATGATGGACAACGTGATCGACGCCTCGGGCTTTCCGTCGGACAAACAGGCAACACTGGCACGCGGCACGCGGCGTATCGGTCTCGGGCTGACGGGTCTCGGTGATGCCCTCATCATGCTCGGCCTGCACTACGGGGAACCGCGAGCGCGCGAAACTGCGGCGGAGGTGATGCGCACCACCTGTCATACCGCCTACCGCACCTCGATTGAGCTCGCACGCGAGAAAGGGTGCTTTCCCTTTTTCAAAAAAGAAAAGTACCTGCAGGGCGAGTTCATTCGGGCGTTACCACAAGACATCCGGAAGGGAATCGCGGAGCACGGCATGCGCAACAGCCACCTCACAGCCATCGCCCCCACCGGCACCATCAGCCTACTTGCGAACAATGTGTCCAGCGGACTCGAACCGGTCTATGATTTCAGTTTCACCCGCCGGGTGTTGGAACTGGATGGCGGTTATACCTCTTATTCCCTGACCGACTATGCCGCGCAGCGCTGGCGTGAATGCAAGAAAAGCAACAGCCCGTTACCGCCTTACTTCGTGGAGGCCAAGCGCTTGCCGCCCGAGGCGCATCTGGACATGCAGGCGGCGCTCCAACCCTATGCGGACAACGCTATCTCCAAAACCATCAACGTGCCGAAAGATTTCGGCTTTGCCGATTTCCGCTCGCTGTACGACCTCGCCTACGACAAGGGCCTGAAAGGCTGTACCATGTTCCGACCCAACCCCGTCACCGGGGAGGTGCTCGGGGTGCCTGAGGAAGGCATGGCCGTCCCCCACTGCTGCAATGTCGAGCGCGAAGCGGATTGACCGTCGTCCCCACGCTTCGTCTCCGATTACAATAAGTCCAACTGGATTGATGTACCAATGAAGGAAAAGAAAAAAATATTCGTCCTGGACACCAATGTCCTGATCCACGACCCCACCGCCATTCTCCATTTTCACCAACACGACGTATACATCCCCATCGTGGTCCTGGAGGAACTGGACGCCGCCAAGGTCGGCATGTCCGAGGCAGCGCGTAACGTGCGTCAGGTCAGCCGCTTTCTCGATGATTTGATTGAAAAGGCGAAAGGCGACATCAGCCACGGGATCAGGATTCCGGCGGCGTCAGCGGATATCGAAACCGGCCGCCTTCATTTCTACATGGAGGCGGTACACAGCCACCTGCCGAACGGACTGACGACCGACAGTCCCGACAACACCTTGCTTGGAATCACACTCGATCTCGGAAAGAGTCATCCGGACAGGGAGATCATTCTGGTATCCAAAGATGTCAACTTGCGCATCAAGGCCCATGCCCTCGGCATCCTTGCCGAAGATTACATCAACGACCAGGTACTGGAAGACGCCAACCTGTTGTACATCGGCGCCGAGCGCCTGGACCCGGATTTCTGGGACCCCCACGGCAAGGATATGAAATCGTGGAAAGAGGGAAAACGCACGTTCTATCGCTTCACAGGGCCAAAGGCCAAAAGTTGGGTTCCCAACCAGTTTCTGTACACCGATGGCGAGCGTCCGTTTGAGGCCGTTGTGCGCAAAACCGAGGACAAAGCGGCCGTCATCGAGGTGGTCAAAGACTATATGAATGAGCACAACAAAGTCTGGGGCATCAATGCGCGCAACCGGGAACAGAATTTCGCGTTCAATCTCCTGATGGATCCGGAGATCGACTTCATTACGCTGCTCGGTCAGGCGGGAACGGGTAAAACCCTGTTGACGCTCGCGGCCGCGCTGACTCAAACGTTCGAAACCAAGCGTTACACGGAAATCATTATGACGCGGATGACCGTGCCCGTGGGCGAGGATATCGGCTTTCTGCCCGGCACCGAGGAGGAGAAGATGGGGCCGTGGATGGGGGCGCTGGCAGACAACCTCGACGTGTTGCACGAGACCGGGACGCAGGAACACGGATCCTGGGGCCGTGCGGCCACCCATGATCTGCTGCGCAACCGCATCCATGTCAAATCGCTTAATTTCATGCGCGGGCGGACTTTTCTGAGAAAATTCCTCATCATTGACGAAGCGCAGAATTTAAGCCCGCACCAGCTCAAAACCCTGATCACCCGCGCCGGTCCCGGCAGCAAGATCGTGTGCCTGGGAAATATCGCGCAGATCGACACACCGTACCTGACGGAAACCACCTCCGGTCTGACCTATGTCGTGGACCGTTTTAAACAATGGGAACACAGCGGGCATGTCACGCTTCAGCGCGGCGAGCGTTCCAGACTGGCGGACTATGCGTCGGAAATTCTGTGATATGAATTTTCGACGCAAAGACGCAAAGGGCGCAAAGAATTTCTACTAGATTGGGTTCTGAAGAGCTTACATCTGAACAATAAAATTACTCGTGAGCTTGTTCAAAGGAATGAGACACTTTTATCTGCGCCCAGCACACATTAACTGTTTGGTTTTGACCCCCGTATGGCGCGTCCGAGTACCGCAAGGCTTTAGGCGAGCGCTCCGAAGGAGGTACGCGCCATCCGGGCGGCCTTTTTTTTCGTCCATTTCTTTTGGCCGCGCAAAAGAAATGGACCCGGGGGTGCAGGGGGCGGAGCACCCCGCTTAGTTCCAAACCGTGACCGATGGTGGTTCGTCAGACGCCTATAACGCCCCTGCTCCTTCAGTCCTCGGAACTGTCTACCAGTCTTTCGTAATGCGATCGAAACAGCATCTCGAGTTCGTCGATCACTTCCACGCGATCCCGTCCCTGCGTGAGATGCTGTGACATAAGGACCGTGGTCTCATTAAGCAATTTCGCCGGATCGAGCATCGGGTAAGTGGCCCTCAAACGCTTAACTGCACGAATGACGCTTTCCTCGGATGGACGCGGAATGTCGACCCGTTCCGGAATTTCCCTCCCGCCGCCGTGGCGTTCGCGCAGAAGCTCGGCAAACTCGACAAGCTCTTCCGCCCGTCCCTCAGGCAACTCGCGCAGGAGATCCAGCAAGCGTTTTTCCGTCTTGCTCAGCACGGCGCTAAGCAGCCTTTTTACTGGGATTCCCGCCTCTCACAACGCTCATGCGCGAAGTCCATAAATTCCCCCATCGCCCGCAGCCGGAACTTCTGTCTCTGGAAAATAATGGAAAACGGCCTTTCCAGGGGCGGGTCGAGGGGGCGCGCCGCCAGTGTGTCTAATTTTAACTCCTTCACCAAAGTGGCCTCGGAAACAATCGACACCCCGAGACCGGCCTCAACCGCGCTTTTCACGGCCTCCGGGTTACCCACTTCCAGATTGATATTCAGATCATCCAGTTGCAAATTGTTTTTTTCCAGATACTCGCAGATAAATTCCCGCGTGCCAGAACCCTCCTCGCGGCAAACAAACGGGAGACCCAATATGTCCTGAACAGAGATAGCCGCTTTTTTCGCCAGGGGATGCTGCGGCAGGCTGATGAACACCAACTTGTCATACCAGCATACTTCTACGGTCAGATTCTTGTTTGATATCGGCGACTCAACAATTCCGACATCAATCGAGTTGTCTTCCACCATGTGGACGATGCCGAGGGAATTGGAGATTTTCAGACGAATATTGATGCCCGGATGACGCTCTTTGAATTCGCCAAGAAGGCTCGGGAGCATGTACTCGGCAATGGTGGTACTTGCGCCGATGATCAGTATCCCACTGACGTCCCCCGTCATTTCCCGTACGCTGTTTTCCATCTCGGAATAAAGCGAGATGATCTTGTCGGCGTACTCGAACACCTGCTCTCCCGCAGCCGTTAAACTGATACGGTTGTGCGTTCGGTCAAATAGGCGGGTATTGAAAAACTCCTCCAGTTGCCGGATCTGGAATGTCACGGCAGGCTGGGTCATGTGCAACGTCTCAGCGGCCTTGGTAAAACTCAGCAAACGCGCGACGGTGTGAAATACTTGTAGTCTACGGTCCGCCATCTTGACTTCCCCACCTTAACTAAACCTATATATTAGAGACATGAACATCATTTCAGACATTCAGAGAGCATTTCATCACAAAGCGGTATTGATTGGTATATGTCTCGAAACACGGTGGAATAAAAATGACACCTATAGATGACAGCGGTTGTAAAACAAAAGCCTGGTCATCGCTAAATGTCTCTATAAACTCCTAACCGTATGTCTGCTGTGGCCTTTGTTTCCGCCTGGCGTACCGTATTCACCCGGGATACCCCTCTGTTCCCAACGACATTCAGGAATATGCTTTTTATATTTTAAGAATACCAGGGGGGATTCAGTTACAGAAATCGGCCATGGCAATCCAACAGGTGATGGTGATGTTCTACATAGTCGCCGATCATACGCCGCGCGAAATTTTCCCGCTTTTTGCGATTTAGGCGTAACCTTCGAGCCTCAGCTTGAGATCGGTCGGGCTGGTCGCATAGTGCAGGGCGGTCTCTTCATCAATTTCGCCCTGTCTGTACAGGCCAAACAAACAGCTGTCAAAACTCAGCATGCCCTCGGCCAGCGTCCCCTTTCTAATAAGATCGGCGAGATTCTTAATTTTTAGAGGATCGAGGATATGCTCACGCGCAAGCGCCGATACCGTCATCACCTCGCACGCCACGGTTCGCCCTTCGGTATTCTTTCGGGGCAACAGACGCTGACTCACGACACCACGCAGATTCTGCGCCAGTTTGGCACGGATGCCCACTTGCGACTCCGGAGGAAATGTCGTGACGATACGGGAAACTGTTTCCGCCGCAGCCGGCGAGTGAACCGTGGAAAACACGAGGTGTCCGGTCTCTGCCGCGAGCATCGCCGTTTCGATGGTTTCCGGATCACGCATTTCACCCAACAATATGATATCCGGGTCCTCGCGCAAGGCGGCCCGCATCGCGTCGGCAAACGTATTGGTGTCGATACCTACTTCACGTTGGGTAATGATGGAGCGTTTTTCGGAAAACAAAAATTCAATTGGGTCCTCAATGGTAACGATATGCTCGCTTCGGCTTAGGTTGATCTCGTTGACCAGGGATGCCAGGGTGGTCGATTTTCCCGTGCCCGTCGCGCCGGTAATCAATACCAGGCCGTGCTCGATCTGGGTGAACCCACTAACAACCTCCGGCAGCCGCAATTCGGCCGGCGTCGGGATGTTGGTATTGATCACGCGCAGCACCATACCGATGGAACCGCGTTGATAGAAAACATTGGCGCGCACCCGCCCAATGTCCTTGAACCCGATGGAAAGGTCCACCTGGTGATCCTTTTCAAACATGGAGATGAGCCGTGCCGACATCATGGTCCGCGCCAATCGCTCCATGAAATCCGCCGGCATGGGCGCGATCTCGCGCACCGCACGCAGATTGCCGTCCACCCGCAGAATCGGGTGGTTGCGCGTACGCAAGTGGATATCGGAGGCCCTCATGCGCACCGCCAGCGCCAATACCTGGCCCAGCAATTTCAGAGGATCGGTCGTTCCGGTAATCGCCGTGGTCGCGCCGGCGCCCCCGGCGGCGGCTTTATTGCTTGTGGCTTCAGTCATCAGGTTTGATGTGCTCGTTTTTTGATTAAGTGTAGACCATACAGGCATGTCTGCTAAAAACAGCGTTATTCCTCTCGATCAAGCATTTATCCTAAAAACGGCAGTTATCCGCAGATTTTCACAGATTATGAGAACTTAAATCATCCACAGATTACGCAGATTGCTTGGAATTAGTTCTCATAATCTGTGCAAATCTGCGTAATCTGTGGATGAAAGATTTTTTCAGATTTATAGGCAATCCGTGATCAGGGGGAATGAACACCCTCGCGGCCCTGTCCCGGCAGCGCACAGGTGGATCCGTCGCAAGACAAAGCCTGCCGGTCATGGATATCAAGAGCAACCCTGCCAAAAAAAGGGCTGGTGATCGTTCACCAGCCCATCAAGTATTTCCCAGGTAATATACGAACAACTTGACTGGAAAATTATAACTCCCGCTTGAATCCGGCCACGGCCTCAAGCGCCACCTTGACCCCCCACGGCGCACTCATGATCTTGGTAAAGCCGTGGGCGCCCATCATCCTGGTATCTGGAAAATGCAGCGCGATTCGGTAGCGTCCCTGTAAGGCAATCACACGATTACCAATCACCATCAACTCATAGGGCAGATAGGCCGTGTGCTTAAGTTCCTGGTAATCGACGACATTCAGAATCTCCCTATCGGTGTCCTTATCGCCCTGGTCGGGGCCGTCGATTGCCCCCTGAAGAAGGGCAACACCGAACACACTCACCTCCTTTCCCGGCAGGTCAATGCGATAAACTTTCTTAGCCCCTCCCTCACCGGATGCGAGATTTCTTTCCACCGTGTCGACAGCTGTTTTGTAGTCGGGGTGTTCCTTGAGTAAGTCTATGTCGTGGAAATAAGGCATCATAAAACCGTAGTGATATTTACCGGGACCCAGCTTCTCTTCTTTAATGCCCTTCTCCGAGCCGAAAGTCTGCACCGCACCCAGTGCCGCCTTGAGTTTGCCAGAAACACCTTCAAGCCTGCCGAGGCCGTAGGCGGTACCAAGATATGCCGGATTCACGTAGGAGACCTGGAGCTTTCCGTCAACTTCCGTTATCGCCACGCGCTGGGCCACCCCAAAACCACCGTTTTTTGCCTTTGCCGCCGCGGCCTTGAGCTCCCGGTTGGTCGCGCAGATCACCACGGCCGAAGGGTATGGGACATAACGCCCCACAATCTCGAATCTCTGGGCCTTTAACGCTGACTCCACTTTGTTGGCTACCTGTTGCAGGTTACCGGGTGGGGTGTTTCCCAAAATATACGGTTTAAGCATCTCGGCGCGAATCCCGGTCGTGCCCAGAGACATCAACATCACGCCAAGAATCACTTTTAGAAGATATTTGTTGTACATGGCTCTCTCTCCTTAAACCCGCGCTTCAAAAACAAAAGGGCTGGACGAGAATCCAGCCCTGTTTATAACGATTACGTCATTTCCAGACGATAAGACATTTTTTGTTCCCGGTATCAGAACTTCCAAGCCCAGCTGGCGGCGACTTCATACTGCTGCATCTCGATCTTCACAGACTGTGGATCGCCGGACGGCGTGGTGCTGGACGGCGTGCCGGTCACGCTGTTATTTGGCGCGTACATCGCGGCGAAATTGAATTCATTACCCTTCCCCATCTCCTTGGTAAAGCCGAAGGTGAAATGCTCCTCGATCACCCCCGGTGCTAGAATATTAAACAGCGTCTCAGTGTCAGGAATCGGCTGGTCGCCCTTGCTGTAACCCACGCGCCAGGTCCAGATCGGGCTGGTTTCCCACTGGTAACCCACTTTGACGATGGTCATGTCCTCCCATCCGAAACCGATCCCATTGGAGCCGCCAAGACACTGAGACGCGTCACCGCCCAAACAGCCAGTCAGTCTGCTGAATGGATTGGCGATGGCCTTGATGTCGCCGTAATTAATCTTCTGAATATCTAAGGTTAAGTGGGACTTTGGCTTGATCTCCCATGCCAGCCCGACGGTCCAAGTGGACGGGATGTCGAAGTCGCCTTTTTCGGCGAACAGGCCAGCATAGTCGTCAAACTCGTCCATCTTGATTTCGGTCTGATAGGACGCGCCGCCGGTTACACCCGGAGCCACCTCACCCTGCACACCGACCTTAGCGCCCCACCCAAACGAGGTATCGTGACCGTTGTCAGTCAAGTTCCCCGGATCATTGGAGATACCACCGAAATTCACAAGGCCCTTCGCCTCGAACCGTTGGTAGGCAACGATGCCGCTCACGCCCCATGAAGCTGTGGGAGAAAACTTTTTAGCGTAGGTCGTGGTCACAAAGAGCTGACTCAGATCGACACCCGCGGTACCGGCAGGAGCCCCAGGTGCACCAAAAGTCCCAAGTCCACCCGGTGTTTTACTCGCGGGGTATTCCGTGTTCATACCGCCGTTGCCATAAACCGATACGCCAATAGAGCTGTTGGCATCCAACATCCAATTGCGGCCAAAATGCGGGATAAGGAAAAAATCATTATCGCTTTCCACATCGGAACCATTTCCGTTCGCTCCGAAAAATGGGAATCCGGCCGGTGTCGTAGCGTTATAGGATCTCGGACTCGGGCTAAACAAGGAGGCGCCGAGATCCCAACGGTTCCCGACAAACACCATGCCCGCAGGGTTGTTGGCCGCGGCCATCGCGTCCTGCGGGAGAGCCGCGCCTGATCCTGCGAGCCCTTTCTCCTTGATGCTGTAACCATGGGAAAAGTAGCCATTAGTCGCAAACACGCCCGGTGTGGCGAGAATCGCGGTCAGTGCCGCCGCGAAGACAAGATTTTTCTTCATACAGATCATGCTGCTCTCCTCCGATAAAAGTTGGGCCATTCTCAGGCCCATAGATTGAGCGACTCGTACGGAAAATTTTAAGAACAGGTGAAGGATGTAACCCATCCCTCCCGTGGCATATCTCCGTGGTGTTCTTTTTTTATCCTGTCGAAGTATCCAAACAAACGCGATCGGTACACGAGAGTAGTATTTTCTCAAGCGTATCAAAATGTCAATATTTTATTCTATACTGATATAAGAATATTCTATCTTACTGAATTATCATAGTTTTCCTGGCATAAATCCGGCGAACATATGAGTGCGATCAGTCACCGGACATTACCTGACAAGCCATTCCCCTATCGGTTAAGAATTGATCTAAAACGACATATTCAGGTGTCCGGGGATAAGGCGGCAATAAATACCGGGTCGGTAAAACGCCCGCAACGGCGATTGGGTAGGATAGACAAACTAACCCTTTTGCCCAAAAAGAAAGGGGCACAATATGCCCCTTTTTATAGAAACGTCAGTGTACAGATTTTTAGGTGAACAAACAGATGTCGGAGTTTCCGGCAAATTCGAGAAACATGGAGGCGCCGCCGTAATCGATTCCATCGATCAGATCGTCCTGTGCGAAATCAAACAAATCCACCGTCATCTGACAGGCGATCATTTTCACATCGGCATCCAGGCACAGGGTGCGCAATTCCGCGATACTGGCAATCCCTTTGGACTTCATTTTGCCCTTCATCATCATGGTCATGATGCTTTCCATGCCCGGTATCGCCGTCCCCAGCACCGGGAACCACTTGTCCATCCCCATGGGCATCGGCATGCCGGGATTACCCAAAGGACTCACCTTGAGCTTGACCTTCTTCCTTAACAGCTGCAGGCCGTAAAAGGTAAAAAAGATCTGGACCTCGTATCCCAACGCCGCAGCCGTTGAAGCCAAGATGAAAGGAGGGTAAGCCCAGTCCAGGGTGCCCTTGGTCGCGATAATCGCCATTTTTTTACTTGCCATGCCTCTCTCCTCTATCTTCTTTAAGTAAAAAAAAGCGATAAATAATTTTTATTATGCTTTTTTAATCAAATAGCTGAATTCGCCATTGGCCTCGCTGGACTCCAACAATTCATTTCCCGTCTGCTTGGCAAACGCCTCAAAATCCTTGACGGAGCCTGGGTCGGTCGCAACGATGTGAAGCGTCTGTCCGCTGCTCATGCCGTTCAACGCTTTCTTGGCGCGCAAAATGGGTAACGGACAATTAAGACCGCGTGCATCGAGTTCTTGGTCAGCCATATTTCCTCCTAACTAAGCAATGGTTGTATACGATTTAACTGCCAGTCGAACTATAGACTGATACGCACAGAGATCAATTAACCCAATCGACATGCAACCAAGCTTTATATCCGCCGCGCAGGTTGATGACATGGTCACAACCGCGCTCTGCCAAGTAGGAACATGCCTGAGCGGAGCGGTTGCCGGAGCGGCAGTAAAACACCAGCGGCCTACCATCACACAATTCCTCGGCTTGCAACGGCAAGAGATGCAACGGGATATGCCGCGCCCCCGGGATCGCACCGCGCAGGGACGCGCCAGTGCCGCGGGAGGCAGGACGCCGAGAGCGGCCCCCCTGCGCGACTTCCGAGGACGTGCGCACATCGATCAAGGAGACATGTCCGGCGTTTTTCCGCAACAATTCCTGTAATTGAACGGCATCCATTTCGTGGTATGTCTTCATCGGTGTTTAAATGGTCATTTCTAAAATTAGTATATTATAAGATCCTTATTGTCCTATAGAGTGCCGTGTCTTCGGGAAGTTCGCAAGTTTTTTTGGTGTGGCATGTAACCCCCCTGCACAAATCATTTCCAGACAGACAATTGCGCCGGGAGCGCAATTGGACGCACGAAGTGCGCCCGAAGGGGACGCGCCAGGGGCGGCGCGCCTCACAATTTCCTTTTTTTCCAGTAGGTTAGCAGCACCGTCCCCCCGGAAAACCATGGCAGACGGAAAATAACTCTTTGATTTTATGTGGTTTCAGAAGGAAAATACTTTTAAAGGGAGAGGCTCCCGATTCGGGAGGAAGAGCCTTATAACCCATGTTCCCCTACCAACAAAGGTGCGATCAACCGCTCTACGGGGACATAGTCGTCCGTCAACACGGGCAATGCGGGCAAAGGGGTTCCCGTAGCGGCCAGGGGCTCGTCTATCCGATACCAGCTGCGGCGTATCCCGTGCTGCGATTCAATGCGACCCGGAAAGGGCGCGGCATCACTGACCGCTAGGACAAAGGTCTGACGGACCGGCGCCCGGGGCAATCTGTCCAGCCAGACGGACACATAGCGAAACTCTCCCGCCAATTTCGTGGCGCCCCGCAGAAACGGCGCCGCCAGAAAAAACATCCCCAGGCTCGCACCCACGATAATATTCTTGGTGCCGAATGTCTGCACCAACCAGTAGCCGGTCATAAAAGTCCCGGCGATGCTCCCGAGGGCGGCCAGGGCGTGCATGCGCCCCACCACGTGTCCCGATCGGGGATCGAGCCTGAGTGCGAGCGTCGTCAGGAGCGGGGTGACCACACCAAGCAAGACGGCCGGCAAAAAGAACAAAGCCAGAACATATATGAAGCTCGCGCTCAGCAGGCTCAAGCGGCTTTCCTGGATAACAGGGGCAACCAGCATGAGCAGCACGAGGATCGCGAGGCAGCTCAGTCCGCCCACGGCAAGGGTAATACCGGCGGCCTTTTCATCAGCGCCTGCATCCGCCCAGACACCGCCGAACCAGTTACCGAGAGACAGACCGGCCAGGATCACGCCAATAATGGCCGTCCACGTGTAAAGGGAGACATCCACGTAAGGGGCGATCAGCCTTCCGGCAACGATTTCGAGCACCAAAAGCAGGGCTGAGCTCAGAAAGACGGTGATGCCGTACCACAGAACTCGCCTAGGCGGGCTGAGTCTAAATAACACCTTTTCCGGCAAGATCCTCTACTCTGAAGAATGGGCTCAGCAACCGTAGACCACGTACATGTAGAGAATATCGCCCTGGACGCGTTGACACAGCCCGAATTTTATTTCCTTTTACATTACTCCATACTATACCTTGCTATGCTACGCACTCCGACAATTATCCTGGCGCTGTTTACCAGTCTGGTTTGGCAAACCGTTCCCGTGTATGCCGTCAAATTACCGGATCTCGGTGATGAATCGGCAGCCGCCATTTCGCCCGCCGAGGAGCGCAAGCTGGGTGAGGATTTTATGCGCAAGGCGCGTCGCGCTCTGGCGTTCGTGGATGACGCCGAGCTCAACACCTATATCCAGTCTCTCGGCCAGAAACTGGTTGCCCAAAGCGATAACCCGCAACAGGCCTTCCGGTTCTTTATTATTAATGACGCGAGCATAAACGCCTTTGCCGTGCCCGGCGGCTTCATTGGCGTTCACACCGGACTGATTCTGAACACCCAAAGCGAAGCGGAACTTGCGTCGGTGCTGGCGCATGAAATCGCCCATGTCACCCAACGGCACATTCCGCGCATGATCTCCGAGGCAAAGCGCACCTCCATCCCGACCATGGCCGCCATCCTTGCGGGGATCCTGCTTGCCGGTTCCGGTCAACAGGGAGGGGGGGCCGCCCTTGCCCTGACAACGGCCACCGTCGCGCAGAGGGGCATCAATTTCACGCGCGCCTTCGAGGAAGAGGCCGATCGGATCGGTATGGGTATCCTGGCCGCATCCGATTTTGATCCGCGGGCCATGCCGGCGTTTTTCGAGCGCATGCAAAGCGCGAACCGGTACAATGAAACTAGTCTGCCTGAATTCCTGCGCACCCATCCGGTCACAACAAACCGCATCGCCGATTCGCGTAACCGGGCTGAACGGTATCCTTACCGCCAGACGGCGGACAGCAGTGACTTCTTGCATGTCCGCGCAAAAATCCGCGCCCTGACGGCGACCGGTGATCCGGGCGAAACCGCAAAAGGCTTCAAAGCCAACCTTGTCCAGGGGAAATACCGCGATGCCGACGCCGAACGTTATGGCTATACATTGGCATTACTTCGTGACCGCCAACTTCAAGCGGCGCGCCGTGAGATCCGGAAGTTGATCCGGCGCCGCCCGAACAAGCCTTCCCACCGAATCGTTCAGGCCGAGATAGAAATGGCGGCGGAGAAATATAATGACGCGCTTGCGATCTATGCCGCCGCCTACAAAAAGTATCCCGCCTATCAGCCGCTCGTGCGTCATTATGCGAGCGCATTGCTCAAAACCGGAAACGCGCACAAGGCCAAGAAGCTATTGAAGAGTGCCCTGCGGCGGCAATCGGACGACCCGGCACTCTACAAGATGCTCGCGCAGGCTGCGGGCGGGACCGGTTCCCGCGCCGAGGCCCATCGGGCCTTTGCCGAATATTACTACCTCAACGGAAATCCGGAGGCAGCCATCGAACAACTGCAAATCGCAAGCCGATACGCGGGGGATAACTTCTATCTGCAAGCCAGCCTGGAGGCCCGAATCCAGGCGATCAAAGAAGAAATCGCCCTCTATCAAGGCAATTAACGGTCACTATTGCAGAGCGCCTGAATTTTCGCGGCTGCGAATCCCGCCCCCCTGGACACGTGGAAACGCCGCAAATAACGCCATATCTGAAGCCACGCATCAATGTACAGACAAAACATCCCACTTTTTACCCAACAATAAGCGCGCGACCGGACCGGCTATGAGGGGGTTGTTCATCTAATAGAGGATAGGTATGCTGTAATGGCGATACAGCAAGTCGTCCGCGTGAGATGCCAGTTTCCATTACCATCAAAACGCATATAACAAACCGAAAAAAGCCCGGACCACCGGACTCACCGAGCAACAGACTATTGAGACTAGGAGGAGAAATGCGGAAAACCGCCAATATACTTGTCGGGGCCAGTGCCCTTGCTCTACTTTTGGGTGGCCTGGCATTCGCCCCACAGGCGAGCGCCGTCGGCGAGATGCCCAGCAAAAAAGTCTGCGAATCCAAACCTAAGGATCCTGTCGTCGCGGGTGGTTGTATTGCCACGGACAGAAAGAAAGGAAACTGTCAGGCATGTCACACATTTAAGGGCCTGGAAAAGACGCGGATGCAGGCAGGCAACATTGGTCCGCCACTGGTGGCCATGAAACAGCGGTTCCCTAACAAGGCCAAGCTGCGCGCCCAGATCTCCGATGCCACCAAGGCCAATCCTACCTCGCTCATGCCTCCCTTCGAACGGCATGGAATTTTGAGCAAGGACGAGGTTGATAAGGTGGTTGAATTCGTCTTGAGCCTTTAGCAGCTTTATACACTAGACCAAATTAATTTTATTGTTTCTGGAGGAAACCCCCGTGACTACAATGCATCGCAGAACCTTCCTAAAAACCACCCTGACCTCCGCGGTGGTGGCCACCGCGGCCGGCGCCGGACTCCTGAAGCCCGCCCGGGTGCTGGCCGCCGAGTGGCCCAAGGACGCCTTCGCCTCCACGAGCGTCACCGACGCCTTGAAGAACCTCTACGGCGGGGCATCCCCCACCGCCTCCAAGGCCATCAAGATCAAGGCCCCGATCCAGGCGGAAAACGGGGCGGTGGTCCCGATCCAGATCTCGACCACCCTGCCCAACGTCAACTCCATCAGCGTGTACGTGGCCAAGAACCCCCGGCCCCTGGTCGCCAACGTGAGCTTAACCGGCGCCACGGGCTTTTTCTCCGCGCGCATGAAGATGGGCAAGACCTCGGACGTGCACGCCGTGGTCAAATCCGGCGGCAAGCTCTATGTCACCAAACAAAAGATCAAGGTCACGGTCGGCGGCTGCGGCGGTTAAGCCCCCCCGATCCCAACAGATAGAGGAATGAGAAATGGCTAGACTGACACGCATGAGAACCCGAATCAAAGGCAAGGAGACCGAAGTCCTGGTGCTGGTCAACCACCCCATGGAGACCGGCCGACGCAAGGACAAGAAAACCAAAAAGAAAATCCCGGCGCACTACATTCAGAAGATGACCTTCGCCCTGAACGGCAAAGAAGTCGCGTCTGCTGACCTTGGGCCGGGGGTATCGAAAGACCCCTTGGTCGGTATCCGGATCAAGGGTGCCAAGGCCGGTGATAAGGTCAAGATCGCGTGGAGCGACAATAAGGGCGAGAGTGGCGGCGCAGAATCCACTGTCAAATAAAAAAAGTTGAAGCATGCGCCGGGGCTCCGCCCCCAGCGCCATTCAGACAACTGCAGGAGGATATATGAAAAAAGTACTGATTTTGTTAGCCGCGTTGGGCTTCGTCGGCGGGGTCTCCCTCCCGGCGCAGGCCGATCCGGCCTCCGACCTCAAAGAATTCAGGGCGTTTTATAAGAAAAGATTCCCGACCGTGAAGTTCGATGAATACTCCAATGGCCTGTATGCCCTCCCCGGCGCCGAGAACCGGCGGGAGGAATGGGAATTGATCATGGAGTTCCCGCCCTACGAACTGGCGCTGGCGAAAGGCAAAAAGTTCTGGGAACAGAACAAGCTGGCCGGCTGTTTCAGGAACGGCGGCAAGAACATCGCCCAGAACTACCCCTACTGGAATAAAAGGAAAAAGATGGTGCGGACGATCGAGCTCGACATCAATGACTGCCTCAAGCGCAAAGGCAAAAAACCGATCAAGAAGGGAAAGCTGGCAGCGGTCACAGCCTACATGAAATCCATGTCCCGCGGCCAGCGCGTCAAGCTTGACCTGTCCGCGCCGGGAATGCGCAAGGCCTACGAAGAGGGCAAGAAATTCTACTGGGCCAAACGCGGCCAGTTGAACTTCGCCTGCGCCGATTGTCACGTGCAAGGGGCCGGCAAATTCGTGGGCGGCAATATCTTGAGCGCTGGGCTCGGCCACGGCGTGGGCTTCCCGGCCTACCGGTCCAAGTGGGGCTCGCTCGGAACCCTCCACCGCCGTTATCGCGGTTGCAACAAGCAGGTGCGGGCGGCGCCCCTGAAGCAAAACAGCAAGGCGTACCGCCAGCTGGAGCTGTATGAGACCTATATGGCCACCGGCCTGCCGCTCACGGCACCCAGCCAACGCTTCTGAACCCACAAAATACAGAGGGGTTTCAATAAAACCGAAAAGGCCCGCCCTGTAGGGCGGGCCTTTTTTCTATAGTTTTATGGGTCTATTACGAAATGAACGTTTGTGTGCAAAACCGTCAAGGAAATGTTTAGAATTGCCCGCTATCGCATTACGAAATATACATTATCTGCACACACCGGAGGAACACCATGAGCCTTTCCCGTCGTGAGTTCCTGGAAATGCTGGCCGTTGCCAGTGCCGCGGGCTTCGGCCTGAACGCCTGCGACAGTTCAAACAACAAGGCCAATACCAAACCTAAACAGCCCGGCAATCTGTATGAGGTGCCGCCTTTCGGGAACGTCACGCTGCTGCATTATACCGACACTCATGCCCAGCTTATGCCCACTTATTACCGTGAGCCAAACATCAACATCGGGGTTGGCAAAGCCACAGGCAAGCCGCCCCACCTGGTGGGCGAGGCCTTATTGATGCATTTCAACATTAAGCCCGGCAGTATCGAGGCGCACGCCTTTACCTATCTGAATTTTGTCGAAGCCGCGCGCAAGTACGGCAAGGTCGGTGGCTTCGCCTATATGGCCACCCTGATCAAAAGCCTGCGTAACCAGCGTGCCGGTCGCTCGCTGTTGCTCGACGGCGGCGACACCTGGCAGGGCTCGGCCACGGCGCTCTGGACCAAGGGCCAGAACATGGTCGATGCCCAGAAGCTGCTGGGGGTGGAGATTATGACCGGCCACTGGGAATTCACCTACGGCGCCGAGCGCGTCAAAGAAATTATTGAATCTGAACTTAAAGGCAAGATCGAATTCTTGGCTCAGAATGTGCACGATGCGACATGGGGCGAACGGATCTTTAAGCCCTATGTAATTCGCCAAATCAACGGCGTGCCTGTGGCTGTCATCGGCCAGGCCTTCCCGTATACGCCGATCGCGAATCCGCGCTACATGTTCCCGGACTGGACCTTCGGTATCAATGACGACGATATGCAAAAAATGGTGGACGAGGTGCGTTCCAAAGGGGCGCAGGTGGTGGCGGTGCTGTCGCACAACGGCATGGATGTCGATCTCAAGATGGCCGGCCGCGTCCGCGGCATCGACGTAATCCTCGGCGGCCATACCCACGACGCCATGCCGGCCCCTTCCATCGTGGACAACGCCGGCGGCAAGACCCTGGTTATCAACTCTGGCGCTAACAGCAAGTTTTTGTCGGTGTTGGATCTCGACGTCAAGGGCGGTAAGGTATCGGACTTCCGTTACAAGCTGCTGCCGATCTTCTCCAACCTGATCACACCTGACAAGGAAATGGGCGCTTACATCAAAAAGGTGCGTGCGCCCTACAAGCAGAAACTTGAAGAGAAGCTGGCGGTCACGGAAAGCCTTCTGTACCGCCGCGGCCATTTCAACGGAACCTTCGACCAGCTGATCGTCGATGCCATGCTCAAGGTGCAAGACGCCCAGATCGCCTTCTCGCCGGGCTTCCGCTGGGGCACGTCATTGCTCCCGGGTGACTCCATTACCATGGAGCGCCTGATGGACCAGACGGCAATCACCTACGGTACGGCGACACTTAACGAGATCAGTGGAGAACAAATCAAGGTTATTCTCGAGGATATCGCCGATAATCTTTATAATCCCGATCCTTACTATCAGCAAGGCGGCGACATGGTGCGGGTGGGCGGACTTACCTATACCCTTGACATTAACCAGTCGTACGGCAAGCGTATCTCCGACATGCAGGTAAACGGCAAGCCGCTCAATCCCAACAAGAAATACAAGGTTGCCGGGTGGGCCAGCGTTCAGCCGCAGCCAGCGGGCAAAAAACAGATTTGGGATATCGTGGCCGAATACCTGCGTGATCAGAAAACTGTCAAGGTCGGCAAACCCTATGTGCCCAAGCTTATTGGCGCGGCCGGCAACCCCGGTTTCGCACCCTGACCCTCTACTTTCGTACTAAGAAAAGGGCCTGGTTCTTAGGCCCTTTTTGTTTGCCTGACCGCTGTGAGCGCCGGTGAATTTCCCGGGTAATAAATACCCCATAATTGATTGCGCAACCTGAATTCCGCTGAATACTAAAGATTTTCTATTGCGCCCGGCCTCAAAAGTATGGGCAGAGGGTAAAAAAGAATGGCTGGAGTCACATTCAGCCGCATAAAGCCTCTAAACCGTTGCTTGTTTTATGTGTAACGGGATTTGAGGTCCTCTTTCTCTGTTGCCCATGGAATCCACCTATTTGCTTGATGTAGAATCAAAACTTTTCCGCTATCCATCTTGAGGGGAATAACGAATGTCCAAGAAATACCCGATCATTGCCATCACCGGGTCATCCGGTGCCGGCACCACCACCGTCAAGCGCGCCTTCGAACACATTTTTCGGAGAGAAGAAATAAATCCGGTGGTTGTGGAGGGTGACAGCTTCCACCGCTTTAACCGCTCAGAGATGAAGGAAGCGATGAAAAAAGCCGAAATAGAGGCTAACAGTCATTTTAGCCATTTCGGGCCGGAGGCTAATCTGTTCGAAGAGTTGGAGATGTTGTTCCGGACCTATGGTAAGAGCGGCACCGGCAAAAAGCGTTACTACCTGCACAGCGATGAAGAAGCCGCGGCCTACGCGGGCCTAAAACCCGGTGAATTCACCCCCTGGGAGGACATCCCGCTCGGAACCGATTTACTTTTTTATGAGGGACTGCACGGCGGCGTGTCGCACGGCGACGTCAACGTGGCCAAATGGGTTGATCTCCTTATCGGGGTCGTGCCCATCGTGAACCTGGAATGGATCCAGAAGATCCATCGTGACACCGCCGAGCGTGGTTATTCCGCCGACGTGGTAACGGACACGATCCTGCGACGCATGTACGACTACGTGCATTACATCACACCACAATTTTCGCGCACACATATCAACTTTCAGCGGGTGCCTACGGTGGATACCTCAAATCCGTTCATTGCTAGAGATATTCCAACCCCTGATGAAAGTATGGTTGTTATTCGATTCAGAGATCCGAAGAACCAGAACTTTCCGTACCTGCTGCATATGATTAAGGATTCCTTCATGTCGCGACCCAACACCATCGTTGTCCCGGGCGGGAAAATGGGATTCGCCATGGAGCTTATCCTCACACCCATAATTCACGAACTTATTGAAAACAAAAAGAAAGAATAACAAAAGACCGTCTCTCCACGACAGTGTCTGCTCAATTGAGTCAGCACCTCCTCTGCTATAGTTAGTAAGGCTATGAAAAAGAAGGCCGGTGTAAATGACCTCCGGATCGGGGTGTACGTCTTGGAGCTGGATCGCCCATGGCTTGAAACGCCGTTTTTGTTTCAAGGTTTCGAGATTAAGACCGATGAGGAGCTTGAAGAACTCAAGCGCCACTGTAAATACGTCTATATCGACACTGAAGTCGGATATGACATCAAACCTAAACCAAAGCCAGAGGCTTTACCCCAAGTAAACGTCGCTGCTGAGGCGGATGACCAAGATAAAAAACTCAGTTTCGAAATCCTTAATAAGTTCGCTGTTGGACAAAAGCGTGTGCTGCGTTATCCCGATCGGACAACGTTGGAACAGGAGCTTGCCGAGGCAAGGGGAATCGAGAGCGAGACCAAGCACACCATTTATAACATTATGGACGACGTTCGCATGGGGCGCAGCATCAACACCGCCTCCGCCAAGAAAGTCGTCGCCGATATGGTGCAAAGTATCATCCGAAACCCGGATGCCCTTGGCTGCCTCACTCAGCTTAAAAACAAGGATGAATATACCGCTCTCCACAGCCTGAGGGTATGCATACTGGCGCTGGCCTTCGGACGCCATCTGGAATTTTCCATTGAGGAATTGAATATTCTAGGGCTTGGCGCCCTGTTGCACGATGTCGGCAAAATGAAAGTGCCGAATGAGATCCTGAACAAGCCGGGTGGGCTTACCGATGAGGAATTTGAACTGATGAAAAGCCATGTGCCGCATGGCGTGGCTATTCTCGAGAAAACCAAGGGCATCCCTCCTGCGTCGATTGAAGTGGCCCGGTCACACCATGAGCGCTATAACGGCGGTGGCTATGCCTTCGGTCTAAAAGGCGAACAGATCGGACTGTTCGGCCAAATCGGCGCCATCGTCGACTGCTACGATGCCATCACCAGCGATCGCACGTATCACAATGGCATGTCGGCGCATGATTCGCTCAGAAAAATGTATGAATGGCGCCACAAGGATTTTCACAATACGATGGTGGAACAATTCATTCAATGCATGGGCATCTACCCCATCGGCAGTCTTGTAGAAATGAGCACCGGCAGTATCGGCGTGGTGGTGTCCGTCAATCGGATGCGCCGATTGAAGCCCCGCGTGGCCCTAGTGCTGGATCCTGAAAAAAAGCCCTACCCCGCCACAAAAATTATCGACCTCATGCAACAACCTATAGAAACCAAGGGAGGCATAGAAATCAAACATGTCCTCCCCGCCGGCACCTTCGGTATCAATCCGACAGATTACATCCCTTTGTCAGTCTGACATTCTTCAGGCGCCTGCCCATTTACTCTAAATCACGATGTCCCGGAACCAACGTATCGACATGGCATCACTGGCACTCACCCTGGTGAATACAGATAATAAACGCACCTGCATATCCGCGTGGCTCAATTGATCAGGAGAACGGTTTTATGAGTGAAGCTTTGAATTATCTGGTGAAGGCCCGGCCCGAGGCGATGAAATCCTATTTCAAGTTCCTCAA
>FXBF010000084.1_pt1 | contig 27143 bp, 50 predicted proteins | sample 5335321 | NCBI WGS metagenome assembly FXBF01 (sample SAMEA103928391, study PRJEB20085) | sediment metagenome | isolation source: sediment
ACGGGCATTCTCATAGACACGAGCGTTGCCGTGGACACGGGCATTCTCATAGACACGAGCGTTGCCGTGGACAAAGGAGTCACCATAGACACAGGCATTATCATAGACGCAGGCATTATCGTAGACCCAAGCCGAACACTCATGACTCAAGTTTTCTTCTCTCTCAATCCACCCCCCGAGCCGACCATCAGACAGGCGTCGGATTTGAAATAGGGTAGTGCCTGCTACACATTTGGTGTTTTTTGTTAGTTCATATTTCAGCATGGACTATCCGATCTGAAACCTCGCCGAGCGGGCAAGGTAGTAAAGGGTTGCTGGAATACCTAACTTACGAGTGTCTATCATCTTTGCTGGTTTGAATGTCCGGGGACCAACTTCGGGCACCAATTGTGTTGTGAATAGGCCGCAGCCTCGCTCATCAGGGCCTCTCTCAATAACAATGCGTCGAACGCCCTTGTAGGTAAATTCGCTAACTCGCGGCAGATTGAACATGGTTTGTCTCCCTTTTCTAAATTATAGCCCACAAATCGCCACCTGTCAAACTGTTACGGCAAATGGGAAGTCATCGTTGCTGTTGATGCCTCGATTGCTTAACAGTTGATAGAAACAGTTTCTTAGGCTGAAATAAGCGATGCTTGCCAGGACACCGTAGGTTAAACCTTCCCAGAGTCCGTGGTCATCTTCAACCCAGGCATTCTCTTCGGCGAACTTGATAACTCTAGAACAGTCCTCAGCAGTCTCAGTCATGTCACTGACAGTGTATTCGTCGATTCGTCTTTGCTTTACAAGTCGACCAAAGGCGTTGTCAGTTTCCTCATCAAGCCTATCAATGAGTTCGTCCCGGTCAGTGTCGTCATCAAAATCATTGATGATGTTGTCGAGATAGGCTTCGATAATGTCTTTGATTTTGTCGTCCATTTGTGTTTGTTCCATTTTGTGGTGGCTAGTCTTTAGAATCGGATGTCAGCGAGTCTAGACGGGCCAATGCAATTACGCACACGTTGTAGTACACATTGTACTTCGTCAGCACATGGCCCACCTTGCCCCGTAGTCCAACAGTCTATGAGAATAGACTTCCATCTGCGGCCGTTGTGCACTGCGAAATCTCGGAGAATCTGTTGTTCTTCTTGGGTCAACTTGTCAAGCTGGCAATTAGACCGCCGGCGTATCTGATCTTTATTATTACGCCGTTTGGCTAAATAATCTGCATCACACTCACTTGAACATGTATCCCAGGGTTTGTAGCCTTTGTAAACAACTTTACCATAAGCTTTGTAAACTTCCATTAGAGCTGTCCTTTCGTGTAATTGTTTGACTATTCAAGTGTATCGCGCCAAAACAGTTTGTCAAATAAAATTGTGAGCCCCTTACGGGGCTCACAGCTCGGCGGTCGTTGAAGTGTTGCCGAAGAGTCGGCTCGATGACGGGAGTAAATGAATGGTCCATTAGTGACCCTCAAAAAAGTCTTTCTAACCATTCGTAACCTGATTCTTGCTTGGAGCCTTTCCGTTCTTGCGAACGTAGCTTTTGTTGAGCGGGCGTAGTTCCTCTCCGTCGAGTCGCTTTCGGATGCCAAGTCGTCGCAAACCAATTTTGACGTACTCTAGTTCGGAATCAACACCGACGGACTTTCTCTTTAGGCGTTGTGCCACTGCACACGTCGTGAATGTGCCAGCGAAGGGGTCAAGTACGGTATCTCCTTCGTTACTACTGGCGGTAATTATCCGTTCAAGAAGTGATTCCGGTTTTTGCGTTGGGTGGTTTTCGTACTCCGGCATGCGGTAGCGAACGCGAGCGAAATACCACGTGTTACCTGGAACTTTTTGGGTGTTATAAGGCGTAGGCGTAGGCTTTCGGTAGTCAATGAGTTGTCGAATTGCTCCCGTTCGTGCCTCAACTTTGATATTCTCGGCGTTAAACGTGTATGAATTATTGTCCTTTACGCAGAAAAGGATTGGTTCGTACATAGAGCCGTAGTGGTTTTTGGCTTGCACTCCTGAACTGTCATAGTGCCACACAATGCGAGACCTAACATGAATGCGTTGGCGTAGGTAAATGTCGATGTAGGGCATGCACTGAGTGCTAGTCATAATGTACATGCTGCCGTGCGGTTTAAGCTTAGCGATGCAAAGGTCTAGCCATTGGTGGCACCAGTGTACGTAGTCTTCGTCCGACGGCCATTTGTCGACAGAATTTACAAATCGCTTCCCAATGTTGTAAGGCGGGTCGGCAAAGATAAGGTCAATCGAGGCGTCTGGGATTTCATACTCAAGAACCTGTATCGTATTACCCAAAATAATCAGGTCGTCTGATTTAGAAAATCGACGCACAGTCGGTTCGGGATGGTTCATTTTGAGGTACTTTCGTCGGCGAGTGGTAACTTTGGCGTATCGCGGTACAGTCAGGAGGGAATTCGTTCTACTAAGTTTCGTGTGTCAAATAAAATTGTGAGCCCCTTACGGGGCTCACAACTCGGCGGCCGCGACCGTCAAATAATAGAAGAGTGTATAGTGATTTTGTACACCATTGCACCATCTCCCAGGTTGTGCCCCTTAGCACCGAGGGACTTGTAATTAGGACCTCCCGACACCCAGCGAGTTGGGTCCGAGGATTAAGTTGCTGTATGATTCTCGCATTCGGTGCTCGCTTACTGTCCCGCAATCAACAGTTTTAATGTGTGTCGGCGGGCCGGATTGAACCCACATACACAGCACTTATAGTAGCTACAGATGTACTTTGCTTCGGCGCCTCATCCAGAGTGGTGACACTTTTGGACGGGTGTCAGTACCAATTTCTGGCCCTACTCTTCGATTTCAAATGAAACTTGTATTTTGTTCCCGTCTCTTATGATAAAGCCGTCAACAGGCGTACCTTTAGGAATCTCGGACAGGAAAGCCTCAATATCCTCGATGCTTCCAACAGACACCCTATCAAGTGTTGCTTTACGTGCCCATGCGATGAACGATTGCAAGTCTTGTGGCACTCCACGCTCTTTGCCACCCGTTCGTTTCCAATACACGCTGCCAAGTAAATAGGCACCCCAGGGGCTTTTTGTGAGACCTTCAATACGGGTTATAACTCGCGAATTATTCCCTTTGCCAAAGGTCTGACCGACCAATGCTTTGGCATCTTTGATTGTTTTAATTTCAAGCATGTTGTTACTCCTGTTGTTCTTCAAATTCGAAGCCAAACCCATCACGGTCAGGCTTAGCCAATTGTTCAAGCAGCACCTCGGCTGCTTGTAGTTGTGTGATTAAATCGTTAAGCCAGAATGATGAGAAACCGTTACCAACATCAAACCAATTTTCGTCATCCTCGCTAAGCAATTTGATGCAAATGTGTGGATCAACTGGGCCTCGCTTCTCAAGTCTGACCCCCAAACTGTATGCCTTTCAATTCCATACCTGGCTGCATCATATATCCCCTTTCTGTAGCGCCTCAAGCAGGATGTGTTGGCACTTAGAGATAAACTCTCCAATCTCTTCACCAGTCGCCTGTCTGTGGTGAACTTCCCCATCTTCAAGAATACCTTTGGCTTGTCCGTCACAAGTAATCCATTCAATAACTGCTTGCTTATCACCTCTATGCATTAGTTAACTCCCAGTCGAAAACCTTAGAACAGTCACATTGGGGTCTGACACAGCCTTCCGAACAACGTTAGGCCAATCCTTGATGTCTACAGGGTACAACCCTTCTAGAAACCGGTGGTGTGTATCTTTGATCGTGTGAATGGCCTTTTCGAATTCAATTAATACGTCGCCCCATGTAGGGTTGTTCAGTACATTGGTAACGAAGTCTTCGCCGTCCTCGTCCCAGAACTCACCACCTAGGCCAAAGATGACACATTTACCTTGGAAAGCAATATAAGTTGGGTTGCTGTTGACCGAAGGGCGGGCATACTCGATGTCGGGGGCGTTGACCTCTTGCCAGTCATCCCACACCTTAGTTTTCCGGTCAAATTCTGCTTCCCATGCCTTAGCCGCAGCACGCTTTACAGGGTCTTTCATTGGGTCTTTCGGACAATCATGATTCTTCACGTTATCTACGATAGACTCACAGTCAGTGCATTGATTAAGTAGTCTAAACGGCATTATAGAGTTCTCCAGCCAACAATGATAATTGCGATTAAGAAGACCCCGACCACAGTTATAGGGTCATATGTAGTTAAAAGATTGTCAACAATGTTGACCACTTGGTTCATCTTCTTACGTCCTTCGCCTCTCTGGTCTGTTATGCCTCAAACTGTTCATCAGCATCCTGTTCGTCGATCTCCGCTTGGAGGTCTTCGATTGTTGTGCCAAATAGGCTGGCCTCGCCGTCGTGCTCTCTCAGGTATGCCTCGAACCGACTCGGTACCGGTCGAACAATGCTCTCGGTGACAATATAATTCCGGTAGGTGCCGATCATCTTACCTTCGTAACCGTTGAAACTCATGGTTGGTCCCATTGTTTGAATTGAAAAGTGAGGTAGAAATTAACCGACTTGTTACGTCTTCAGTGGCGTCCTGCGAGCGGTCCCGCAGGCCCTTATCAAGTATCGTTCAACCACTGGCGATTGTTGTTATCGCCCCTCCACTCACCGATTCAAGGATACTACACCTTTGTCATTTGTCCAGAATATTTGTCATTCTTCTGACAGGTTTTACTTTGGCCAGATCAGTCGGACCTACCCTATTTCGTACTTCACGTAAAACCTCACTACCTTGCATCCATAGGTCGCGTAATTTCTTTCGCCAGTAGTGACCGTTCTGGTCCTTAAACTTGAACAGTTCATCTTTGGTCTCTTCGCTTAAACAGCCATTGATCTGACAGGCATAGTATGCTTCCGTACACCAGCGGCAGTGTGATTGACCTAGATTCCTCATGATTTCCTCGCTTTGTCTCGAATTTCAGCAGCCAGAATCAGAACCTTAATAGCAATGTAAAAGTTTTCTGGGTCACTCAAGTGGTATGCCATGTCCCAGGACTCACGAGCGTAGGTCACATTGAAGTCTCGATCAGCCAGTGAGTCAGTCAAATTGACCCAACGGTCATATAACTTTAGAGTCTTGCTTCGGTCTTGAGTGCCACGCAGTCGGTTAAGTTCCTTAGCCTTGCGCTTCGCACGGTTCAAATCCGGGTAACGTCCCTTGGTAAACTCGTCAGTCAGGTCGTGAACACCTTCCGTGATGACCCTCCCAAACTTGCTGGTAATCTCATCGTACCGAACTTGTCGAGCAATGTCGGAGTGGCCATCACTGCAATCTTCGACCACATCGTGAGCCAAGATGATCAACGCGGCTTCCTCATCCTTACCGTACTTAGGATCGCTGGCTAAATGACCCATCAGTCGCAGCGAATGATCGTTGAAGTATGGACGACCGTTATGTTTCCGTACTTGACCTTCGTGTGCCTCGCTGGCGTACTTAATCATTTTCAGGATGTTGTTAGTATTCATATTGCTCTCGAACAAAGATCGTCCCACTCTTCGTCAGTTAAGTCAGCCTGTATAAGACCATTCAACTCATGGAAACCAAGTCGAATCCATTTCGCAATATCAGTGTTGTCTGCGTCATCCGGCACCCGAATCTCTCGAATGAAGACAGTTTCTTGCTTTGCGTGATCGTATTTGACTTTAACTAGCATGTTTCGCCTTCTCTAGAAAGGTTCGCTGTGCACTTGCCTTTGCAGAGCCACCATGTTCCTCCCCGGCAATTGTTAACATCCACATTCTCCACATCTTTCATTTGTCTCGCGGACAGCCTCAACACGGTCGAACCATTCATCTGCGCAGTTATCACACAAGATGCTCGTATCGTTTTCGTCTTCGTCCCAAGTATATATCATGTTGCACATCGTAGAATCTCCTAATAGTGAATGTTTTGAACTACTTAAAGATACCACACTGTCGGCGAGAAGCAAATCTTTTGACAGATTTTATTCTGAAGAGCCTTGATGGTACCCGCCGCATGCTACTTGGTTTGTACTAGGTATCTGACCGTCATTTGTCCAGAAATAGGTATAGAATCTCTTTATGTTTCGCTAATTCTAAAGTTTTTAGACATCCTCAGTAGGATGTCACGATTAGTTTTCCAAAACTTTAATGCACCTGGGTCCATTGCTGAAATCTCATCATCGGAAAAACTCGCCCATTGATTAGCACTGTGAAATTCACAACCAATTTGAATCACGTCCAATCCGATAGTAATGCTCCAAGCTAATCCGAAAATATATATCGGAGTAATATTTGTAGAAAATTTTATTACAGCATTTCCAGAGACATGCGCATCTCCATAGACACGGGCATCCTCAAAGACGCGGGCATTTTCACGGATACAGGCACCCCCATAGACACGGGCATCTCCAGAGACATGGGCATTCCCATAGACACAGGCATTCCCATAGACACAGGCATTTCCAGAGACATGAGCATCTCCATAGATCCAAGCATCCCCAAAGACACAGGCATCCCTATAGACACGGGCATCTCCAGAGACATGGGCATCCTCAAAGATACTGGCATTCCCAGAGACATGGGCATCGCCGTAGACCCAGGCATCCCCGGAGACATAGGCATCCCCATAGACACGGGCATTCCCATAGACCCAGGCATCCCTGTAGACACGGGCATCCCTGTAGACACGGGCATCCCCAAAGACATGGGCATCCCCATAGACACGGGGACTCCCAGAGACATGGGCATCTCCATAGACATGGGCATTCCCAGAGATACTGGCATTCCCAGAGACATGGGCATCGCCGTAGACATGGGCATTGTCGTAAATCCAAGCATTGCTGAATTGGTCTAGGTTTTTCTCTGATGCAATAAATCCACCTAGTGCTCCATCTGATATACGTTGTATGCGATGTAGGATAATGTTGTCGCATTGGATAATTTCATTAGTCAACCTATACCGTTTCATTGTGTTTCTTTCTAAGCATTATGATACTAACAGGATTCGGTCTCACCGACGCCTAGTCGTGTCTAGAAACAGATACATCTTGGCTTTGCCCTGCCACCACGCCCTAGCGCCCTGGCAGGCAGTCAAGGGCCAGAGGGCGCGTTTAGTAATAGCCTCAAACCGTGAACAGCCATGAAAGTCCGTCATCAGGAAACCGAGCACCCACGCCGTAATTAAGAACCATTTCATAGCAGACCCTTTCGTATACGTATATTGTCTTCGGCTGGCCACATCTTAAGTAATTCACGAAATGTGATACGTCCGTCTATCCAAATCAAAGGACATCCGCTAATTTTGGTCCGCCGATTGTTCACTTTCTTTTCACGTATCCATTTCATGCTGTAGCCTCATTGAGGGTTGTTCATGATAGTATTGTGGTCAAGACCATAGCGTTTAATCACAGCCAAAAAGGACGATTCATCGTAAGCCATTGATTGACCCAAGACTTCGCGCTGCATATTCTCAGCCTTCATACCTTCGATCTCAGCCAACGCAGCGACTGACTGTGCCATCACATGAGATGCTTGTTGTTCAGGTGTCATGCTTACTCGGTCTTCTTGTCAGAGGTATCGGTCTCAAGTCTCCGTTATTGAGTCGGACACAGTTGTGCCACTCTGAAGCATTGTATATGCTTCGCCGGTGTCGTTGCCATGATGCCTGGTCCTCATCCTTTTGATTAGGTGCAAGGAATGTAGGCCGGAATGTAAAGGCTTTCACATCTTCGACCTTGAATCCGGCTTTGGTAGCCACGTCCCACAAATCAAGTACATCAAGCAGATAGTCGCGCTCACGACACTTATCTCGAATTTTATCAGTCAGTTCACTCATCAACTACTTCCCATTCAAGCACAGTTGACGAGAAAATACCTGAGAGTGGGTAGATGCGCTCCAACTTTGGACTAGTTTTGACCCAGACGCCAGAGAACCAACTAGATGCAAAGTACACGTCCATCTTACGGAGTCCCACGGCTAAGGTTTCCTTTTTGTATTCGTTAGGAATGCGAATCTTGATTGTGGTCAGGTCTGCATTAGCCGGTAGGTCTTTGACTAACATTGAAAACAGTCCCTAAGTTCCTGCAATGTGTATCGTTCAATTGCTAAGTGAAGCCGGATTTCTACCCTGTCATCTGGGCGGGCATACATATCACTGTGCTTGACCACGATCAGGAAGTGTTCACCTTTATTACATGTATAACCGCTGAGTCGTTTTTTCAGTCTTATATAGGCTCGATCACTTTCTGACCCGTCAAGCATGTCACTAATAATTGCCAATGTTTCTACCAATCCCTTGCGAGTGGCAATCCTCTTACACAATTTGCCATTGGTCGCTAAGACGCGAATCATATTTGCTCCAATATTACCCTATGCCAGGGCCACTAATATGTTGATAAAGAAGTCCTGGAAGTCGCGGCTATTATCGGTAGCACCTGTGATCCAATGTGCGACTTCTTCCAGTGCGGCCTTCTTTAGCAACGTACTTTGACCGTCGTCAGCGATACTGATGTGATAATGGACGCCTTCGCTGTTCTGGAAACCAAATGTTTGACTTTCGGCTTTCATTACATCTTTGAAGCAAAACACTTCAGGCTCATCACGGTCGCCAGTCAAATCAGCACACTGAAAGAGTTCCCAAGCCCACCGAGTCGCTAGTCGTGCATCCTCAGTTGCATCAACTTTCATTCGACCACGCTGTTCGTCGATGCTCAGAATGTCCATTGCAGAAGTTACGCCTGCACACCGGATAGCATTCATCCAGTTGGTGCCTACTATGTGAGAGTTATGTCCTTTCTTATCCGCATAGTCTTTGGAGAACTGATTGTCACAGATAACTGCCCCAGGACCGGCAGCCACATCCCAGGCTTGCGCCCATCGTTCGGATTGAGTCTCAGTCAATTTATTGAAGCCTGTCAAGTAGTCTTCATCGAACGACGATTCCACTACGTTGCGGCCTTCGATTTGGGCACGCATGACTTGGGTCAGTTCTGATGACCCAGCGTTTTGCAATTTGCGAGCACAGGCAGCCTTGACTGAGTAGTCACTGCTGTTACGGCATTCATCAATCTTAATCTCATCGCGAGTGAAATTGTAATCAAAGACAGAAGCGCCGTCTAATTCCCGTACCCAGACGCCCTCGCGATAAATTTGTGCAGGGCTAGACTCGAACTTTTCGATGAGACCCGGCTTCGATAACTCAGGGCTGTCTGAGAAATGCAGGAACTTCTTGCCGAGGTTTCCGTAGTATTCACGAACATCATCATTCAGCGCAACATAGACGCGGGTGAAACCACCTTTGGCTCGGCGATCACTGTCATCGACAATCTTAACTGATAGTCGATTAGCATTCTTTGCCTCACTGATATTGCCCTCTTCCCGCAGCGTGCGGTCAATAGCATTCGACACAAACTCGCGGAGTCCCATGCCAATATCGTCCCAGTCTAGGACTCCGAAGTCAAGAACCCAACCAGCGCGCCTGGAAGTCTCGTTACTGTTCTTGCGATACGTGACATGGTAGATGGTATCATCACGGAGACCGTCATTTACAGTCTCTTCTTCCAAGGCGAATTCGAGGCGAGTCTTACCACAATAGACCCAGACAGACAGCCCGTTGCGAAGACACAGATTCACAGCATGTTTGGCCCCGCTACCAAATTGGCCGATGGCACCATCAACACCACAGTTGCGCGTCGAAGAGTATCCAAGAACCGTGTAGCCCTCGATAGGTGCTTCGCCTTGATTCTGGATTAAAAGATACTGATTGCTAAATGGCATGGCTGTCTCCAGTTAAGTGTCTGTCTCATTGAACACTTAAACACTATCATGCAGAGTATGTTTGTCAAATCTCTATCCAGAATAAATTCCAGAGATTTCAGCACGGGAGTCGGTTTCACAGCTTCGTTCAACTACAACAAGCGTGCTGATTTCAATGGGGTGTGGCTGGCTAACGCAGAACAGCACAGCGTCATCATGAAGGTTGAAAGCATCCCGGATCATTGCTGCCGAGATTTGAGTGGGCGGGGTTCCGTCAAACTTTTGTATTCGTTTGTTCATTCTGTGCTCCGAAAAGATTTGGTAACATTCACAGATATTACCTGATATTCAGTAGGGTCTGTAGTATGTGTACAACGGTTACATACATGATGATATGCATGAGCTGTCATCCCAGCGTTCTTTCAACGATTGCCTGAATCTCGCGCATAGCCGCTCGGCTAGGATTAGACTCGTCACACACGGTCTGTAAGGCTTGCAGACTTCCATAATGATGCTCAAGACAATCAAGCAGCAATTGCTTGATCTCATCGCGCGCCGGCTCGGCGCGAAGTGTTGAATCCTCGAAAGCTTTCTCAAGATGCGACTGCTTATCGTTCGCCCATTTTAAGATGCCTGCCTCAGAGATGTCACCACACCTAATCGCTTTGAGATGTTCTTTGTGTCGCCGAATGTCGATGCAATGGTCGTTCATGATCATCTCAGCCTCATACAATAATCGGACTAGATGATAGGCGTATTTCACGTCGAAACCGAACTTCTCACGCAACTTCCAACGCTTGCTATCCTTTACAGGGTTTTTACCCTGCATTTTCTTCAACTGCTGGAATGAGTAGCCTTTGTACTTCGGCCAGCAACGCTTGTGCAGGAACAAATCGCGCCGCCCACGCACCATATCAGAGATTGGCGTACTGTGTAACACACACTCTTCCGGTGTATACAGTGTGTCTATCATGTTCGGATTGTTTTCCAGACAAAGACGAAAGTATACCGTGATAGAGTAGATATTCAAGTCATACTCTCGGCCCTTTCCGTTCACTGCGTCTTCGTCTATGATATGGTGATTTTGGAATGCCTTGGGTGCCTTCGCATCTGTATCGTAGCCTAATAGGTGCCCGCGTAAATGCGGGAATAACCTGTCGGCAGCCGGGATAAAGAATCCATTGACATCGAAGTCACTCAGATCGTCTGACACGCCGTAGGCTACACTTCCCACCACGGTCTCATAGCACGTATTGGACCGGACATCATTCGGTGGTGCGATCAAACCACGCTTCGCCAATCTTTCAATTGTACTACTCATTTGTATTTCCAACCTAAGTGTCTTTGCGATACCCGTGCAAATAGACACCGCGTTGCGTGGTAACCTTTTATGAACAAAAACCACTTTGGATCAGTGCAACTCTATGTCGTCTCCTATGTTTATCACTACGCCATTGAAGCGTGTCGCGTCTTCATTGACAACATAGTAGTCCAGTGTCCCTTCAGCCGGATCGAGCCATAGTATTGCAGTAATCATGATTCGCATTCGCAATCTCCTAGGGTATAGTCACACTTGTCACAAATCTCTTGGTCATAAGCACAGTTATGACACATATCTAACTCGTCACCTTCCAACTCACAACCACATGCGTGGCAAGTCTCTTCATAATTGTCGGGTGCTGGGTCTTGGACAAACGCCGCACCATTTGGGTATTCGATTCGACCACAGGTCTGACCTTCGGGCAAGTCCATCACATCATTCAAATCTTCATGTTCCTCCGTGAGTTCCCGGATATAATTGTACTGGTCCATCTCTTCGGAATGCAGTTCTTTTCGTTCAAAGCACATGGTTGTGTTCCTTTCTACTCAATCATACACTACTTTAGTGGTTTGTCAAAGTTCCCACTGGACAAGTCCAAGGATTTTGTCGACCCTCAAAGACCACTTGAACCTGTCTCCCAGCCCTAAAATGTCTCAAAATAGGCCACAAGCACGCACGCACAGCTTCATAGCCGCGATTCCTCAAGAATTCAATTACTCTCTTCTGGGGTCTGTCACCCGACTCTCGATACGGATAGAATCTCGGTGTGCATCTGGGCTAGTTCCATATCGCCCCGTTCGACCACGCTGCTGTGTCTGTATCTGTCATCTTCGATGCCATGGTCCAAGATGAAAGCCATCAGTTGTGCATCGCGGCCTGATGTGGCCGGAACAGTATAGAGGCGGGGTCCGTTGTAGTTCTCGTGGTCATCAAAGACAAGGACTTGCCACATCTTGACCGGGTGCAACTCGTCGTGATATTCAGCCAGGGCTGTAGCGCCAACTTGGTAGCCGCGCTCATAGTAATCCTGCGGCTCAAGATCATCCTCAAATGGTTTGTAGTCTACTTTCGATTCGAATGCCATGTCCTTAATCACTTGGTTCAGTGTTCTACTCATGATTGGTTATTTCCATCAAGGAATACTTCTATTGCATATCGGTATGTGTCGTCCAACATGGTATGGTTGATTCTTGCGTCGGCTGCTGTGTCCCGTCGTGTCTCTGGATTATAAGGGCAACCAGAGAAACAACCCACACCGTCGTCAGGGTTGGCTCGGTCCCAGGCTTTTTTACCAGCTTCAGCCGCAGCCAAGTCGGCCTGTGCCCGGCGGTCACTTCGCATGGCAGCCAGCCTCGCGTCGTCGACCACTCTCAGGATCATTTTCTTCATTTCATGTTCCGAGGTCGGTTTATTCATTTAGCACAAGCCTTTGGCATGTTTCCGAACGCGGTCAGAAAGTTGACCACCAGCCGCGAGAATTTTCAGTTTACAACTCATCCAGTGCGCGTGCCGCAGTGTTTATCAAACGCGCAAGTATTTTCAGTCCATTACTATCCGCGCCATCCATTTCCAAGATGACATCATTCAGCAAAGCCTTGGCGTTATGTAAGTTGGATTGTGCCTCTTGTACCTTACACTCGACTTTAGTTGTGTGAATTCGATATTCGTTAAGTAATCCAAAACTCATGATTTTCTCCCGTCTCGTCGTCGTTCGGCTTCAGGACCTTCTCTTAGGTGTTTAGTCTTTTCCATCAAACAATCTATGTGATGCACATCTGCTCCAGGGTGCGACCCACCAGTTGGCTTGCCACAGACCCCACAATGGGTGCCCGGTTTCACACTGCTACTGGCTTCGGTGTTTTCTTCTGAATCGCTTCGATGATTTGTTTTGCACATTTCTGAATTCGACTCAGGCCCGCATGGAACACTTCGAGGTTGCCTTTCCACAGGTGGATGTAATCTGCTGTTTGTCCGAGACTGTTAACCCCGATCGCTTGTCCGACCACAAAGGCCACAGCTTCGGCTTCAGTCTCTTTCTGTGTCTTTCCTAGTGTTGCTCGATCCTTGTCGCGGTGCAACTTCTCGTGTGCCCATTCATGGACCAATGTCGCGAAGCGTGTGGCTGGCTCAAGACTGGCCAGCATCTTTATCTTGCCACCATGTGATTGACCCAGCGCTCCGCCAAGATTATTTTCATCAACCAATTCTATACTGTCTTCGCGAACACAATCTTCCAGAATACTTAGGTAATCACCAGGGTCGCCTTCGACCTTGAACACATCAGGAAGATCATCACCTTCAGTCTGGCTCACGTCAAACACACTCACGGTCGAGAAGTACATGCTTTCTTTGCCAGTCTCTTCGCCCGTCTTTTTGTCTTTCTGCTTATACTTCCGTGGTGCAAGAATCTTGATCGACTTGCCTCCCATGATAACTTGGCGACCTAGTTTCTGCCATGTCTTATAACCACAGACGCGGGTTGCCGTCGGGCATTGGCTAAAAATCAAGCACCAGTTGTTGATCGAATAGTTGTGGAAGTTTGCGGCCATCGTGAGGAAAGTCTTAAAGTTGTCACTCTTGCCAGCAGCCAATGCGTCAGTAAGTGTCTTGACGCCTTTGTCTACCAGTTCCATTGCTTCTGTTGATTTCATTGGATAGTCTCTTAATTAGGTTTACTTTTGTTTGCTATCAAAGAATACAACATAAGAGCCTGTTGTCAAGTTTCTTTTTGGATCAATTCCTTCTCGATTTCATCCGCAACTTCCCGCAGTGATTCACAAAATGATAGAATCGCTTCCTGTGGTGTATCCCCACCGCCAAATCCTATGGGGTCTACAGTCTTTGCCCTGTACTTCGTGTCACAGATACCATGTGTGTCATCCACAACCACGTAGCTGTCCCAGGCAAACTTCAGGACATACGCGGGCTCAAACATTTCATCGGTTCCTTATGATTGTCTCGACCTGCTCGTAAGTAAGGGTTGTACGACCACGGAAATCTGGGTGTGCCTTTTGCCTCAGTTCATCCGGGGATATTACATTAAGGTAATATCGTGTCGCGATGACGTGAAATTTCCTCGGCTGCTCAGGGTATGTAGCTTGTATCTCGGCCAATAATTCGGTGAATCTCATAGCAGACTTTCAATTGATTTATCTGGAACAAGCAATGTCTCATCTAGAAATTCTTCATTCCTAATCCAATGCGCTAACCCTTGCTGCACTAACTTGTCTCCAATTTGTTTCTCCGTAGTTGACATGTCATCCTTCCAGATGTTCAATAACTTCTTCATTACAAAGAGATCGAATCTATCAGTCATTTTGATTACTCCTGTAAAAAGATTAGATAGGTCTTGGCTCGTGTGCAAGCCACAAACTTCAGGTTGCGGGCTTCTTTGATCTTCCAGTTCTTGCGAGCGCGGTTGCCGATGTTCTCGTATCCAATCAGATAAGTAGTTTCCCATTCTAAGCCTTTGCTGCCGTGTATCGTCGAGAGACACAATGAGCCATCAGCTTTCTTGATTTCCTTATTAAGTTGTTTGATGACAGCAATCAGATCACTCACCTTGTCGGTTGTGGTGACCTTCTCAAGCAGTGTTGCCATGATGGTCGTGAAATCTTCCAACTCTTCCAATGCAGTGTCAGCGTCTTGCTGTGCATACAGTTGAGTCTTGGCTTTGATCCAAGCATTCAAGCGTCGCTTGAAGGCCCGTATGCTTAGACTCTCGTCCTTGGTGATCATCTTGATATTGTCTATAATGAACTGAAGCGAGAAGCGAAACGTGAAAGGCTTGTTAGCCTTTAGACATTCGATAGCATAACTGATTAGTGGAGCACGCAAGCGGCTTAGGACAGCCACATCACCGTCCAACTTAGTGACCTCGAACTCAGCGATGTTCTCTGTCTTGACCACGGCTTCTTTACCGTTGCCGCATTGAATTTCTGGGCAAATCGTCTGGGCATGCTCGATGATCTGACGGCCACTACGCCAGTTGTAAGTCAGCGGCACGGAAATAGGATTCAGGTGCTCACGTCCGAGCGTCTTCGATAAGCCATCGACTTCACAGCCTCTCCAAGCATAGATGCACTGAAAATCGTCGCCAACCAGAACAAGGATGCCGTTCTTCTTGAGGCAACGGTTGACAAGGTGTTTGTTGGCCACGCTTAGGTCTTGGGCTTCATCCACGATCAGCAAGTCATTTTCAAAGCATTTGATACCGAGAATAACGGGCAAATAAACCTGATCATTAAAGTCGATCATCCACTCACCGCTGCTTGGTACTTGGTTGTTGACGGCCATTGCTTTGCCAACGCATTCGTAGGCGGCGTCTTCTAGTTCGTCGATCGTCATGTTGTACTTTTCTTCGCACTCATCATTGGCTAAGTCGATGAACACTTCGTAGTGATCAGCAATCTGCTCAAGGCGATGGCGACCAAAAGTCTTCAGACACTCAGCCTTGGTGAAGTCGATCATCTTGCGAGCGAAGCGTCGAACCGGGGAAATCTCATAGAGTGCTTTGTCGGCTAGTTTCAAACAATGACCGGACTTAATAACACTGTCAACCACATTCAACTTGAGTCCACGGCCACGAGCATAGCGGCTCAGGTTTGCATGTCCTAGACCATTGAGTGTCTTGGCATGTTTGGTCTCGATACCTCGCTCGATGAGTTCATTCTTGGCCTTGACATTGAAGGAAACCACTTGGATGTACTGGCCAGCGAAGTCACGATACAGAACATTGTATAGATCGAGGCAGGTTGCCGTCTTACCAGCACCAGCCACAGCAGTAGCAACAATGATTTTGCGATCTGTACGCTTGGAGTAGAAGTTGCCAGCAATAATTTCAACCATACGGCGTTGCTCGTCAGTTGGCGGGAAGTCTTTGGCGTCGAAGATTTCGTCGATGATGTCTTGGTCATACATGTCATTCTCCCTGATTGTTGAACTACTTAAGGATACAACATGGTTGCCAGATGTCAAATAAAAAGGCCCACCTATTTGGCGAGCCTTAGAGGTTATCCAACTGTAACAATCATACCAGTTAGTTCAGGCTGCTGTCTTCAGTTGCTCGTCGAGAATCGGCATATCCATCTGATAAGTCGGCCGGTGCATCCGACACAATAGGTTATCATCAATAATGCCGCTGCCGGTTAGCATATCAAATGTCACACGTGTTCCAGCTTGACGCATATCATCTTGCATAACACATCGCATGGAAAGCCCATTATGTTCCACAACCGCAGTTCTCATTCCAGTGTGATTCGTCAGCGACCGAGTAGCCAAGAACGTCGATTCTTTGTGGAAAGCGAGACCGTCTTTGATAGTTGAATCGACAACTGTATCAAATCCAAGTAACTTCAGTGGTTGGCCAACATCGACTTTATAGCTACCGTGACGCAAGAGGTTTGCTTCCCAAGAAGGCGGGATGATAGCGTGCCGGTCTTGGATGAATGCTTTATTCTCGTTCATTTTCCGACGAGCATCGAGCATCAAGCTATAGACATCGCCGCCAATAACCTTGTTTTTGGTTCGCATCATCTTCTCAACAAGAATCGTATCGAGCATCTGAGCAGTACCAAGCATCGCCGGATACACAAGTAAGTTAATCAGGTCTCCAAACGATTTGGAACGCTCTCCGTCTTTGATGACAAACTGTGAGTGCAAATGATCACTCAACACGATCTGTTGTGTCTCCATGGTCTGTTGATCTAAACGCAGTGGGCCTTCGTCACTCAGACGAGTCATCTTAAAGTGTGGCGGTTTACAAATGTTGATTACGTCACCGTGACGGGCTATTTGTGATTGAAAATCTCGATGCACCAAGGCACCGACAACCATGTTTTCTTCCAGAATAGCCAGCCCTTCCCGCGCCCAGTTTTCTGGTACCCAGGGATCATCTTCATGATAACTGTTAGCGTGTTCTACTAATTTCGGTGCAGTTTCGGTTGCCTCGTCAATAATTTGCTCAGGCGTCTTGTCAGCACCATATATCGACTCAAAAACTTGCTTCTTTGACTCCAAGTATTCATTAGGGACCTTTTGATTTGGAGCAGCAACGATCATGCCACCCAAACCCAAAGTTGTACAGCCGATTGTAAGGCCGGCTGCTTTCAAAAAGTTTCTTCGACTCGTACTCATTCACTGACTTTCTTTATGTCAAGTTCCAGAAGAACTTGACAATAATTGCACCAACCCCAATAGCTAGTGCTAGTATTACAGCCGATGCTAAACATCCAACCGCTGCTAAAACACAACCGTATCCAATATCCTCTGTGTCATTCATGAACTCACCATTTCTCGTTGCTTGCCGGGGATTGCCATCCCGATGATACTTATACCTTTGAATCTTTTACACTTTGACAAATCTTCTTGATTAGTCTTGAACTTGTTTTGCTGAGAAAATAAAAGAAAGATATTTTCCCGATCGACGAATAGCTGTCTATCAGGTGGCAGCCATCGCCTAAACGCCTCAGCGAAGATGCCAAACTTCAGATTCGCGCTGCTCCTAACACAGCAATTGTTCATAAATTCAATCAAGTCGAAGACAGTAATCATAACCATAATCCTCAAAGTCTGACTTGAAGTGTTGCTTTGCCCAAGCGATCGAGCCGTCGTTCCAATAGTCCAAGTAACGGCCAGGCTTACCTGGTGTCCGATGCTCATTATCCCATTCCCAAGGTGGCTCATGGCCAGTGATTCGAGCGACATCATCGACTAAGTTTTCGTACCTAGCAAATGTGTTAGTTTGGCCAAAAAAGCGCCCAAAGATTGGACGCTTTGGTCGTTTCTTTAACCAGTCTTCCCATTTACCACGAGTGCCACCATTACAGTGGAAGCGGGACACCAACCAGTCGAGAGGGTTGCGCACACCCTGAAACACCACAGGACAACTTGCCGATTCAGGATACGCTGTGTGTACCTTGTTTAGATCGGCGTGATGATACGCAACTTCAATACTCCCGTGAATCTTCATCAATGCAGCGGTCGTTGCCCGACTTCCTGTGTGTGGGTTCGCCAGAAACACGAAACCAATCTGTGTGTTGACCACAGCCATCCTATGGCTTCAGAACAAATTTCGTATTTGCGATGATGGCTTTCTCTACCGTTCGAGGGTCAACTTGTCTCAATCGCATCCCAGAGGTTATTGTCATGTCAATGAACAGAAGGCGTCCATATTCATCCTGAATTCCATTGTGGCGGCCAACCATGACACGAGTCATGCCTTCAGTGGCTTCCTTCAAGATGGTGCCCAATTTTCGTATCCCTGGGCGCGTGCGCCCTGCTTTTTCGTCGTCAAGAAGTTCGAGCACGGCATATTTTAGGTTTTTTGGGTCGGCCTGCTTTTTGAAAGTTACGGTCATCACAAGCCGGGGATTACCTACGATGGCTTTGACCATTTCGGTGCGATTGACTTCCTTAATCTTAGTAAATTGATCGGGTGTGAAAAACTCGGCCTCAACCAAGTGCGGACTAATTGTCCATTCCTCGCCCGCTTCATTGCGGACAGTGACTTGTCCCTCGCCCAAAACTTGTTGAGATACACTTACGATCTCTCCATACGAGATGCGTGAGAACTTGGTGCCTGGCTTCAGCTTGGAAGCGTCACATTTATTACTCACTATAGGCACGGTGGCAGTTGTCATTCAATTTCTCCGTTAGTATGTCAGTGTTGACCTATGCTACTGTTTTGGTGGTGCCTGGGTCGGAACCACATTACCATTGGCATCTTGGTGCATTACGTTACCATCTTTATCAGCAGCGTATTGTATCAGTGGAAATAAGGTTCTCAATCAGAGTGTAATCTCCAATTAGGGCTAGGGGTGACACTTATGTCACAAATTACGCGGTTACTCGCCGACATCAGTAGCGCCTCGCCTGTCACGGTAGTCGGCTGAAACTGACTTTAGGATGAGCCGCCCACCGATAATATCACTAAACTGTTCAGTAGTTGGTCGTATAACACATCCTTCGCGACCTTTGAATTTTCCTCGCACTCCGTCAAATGTTGTGTCTCCATATGTAAATTCCTCAACTATGTCTGGACAGAATTCGCCGCAAAATAATAACGGAACAGTTAGAAGACCATGTGTATTACATGCTGACAACATGTCGTTGGCTGACATGTAGATACCATTGACAGAAATGTCGAAGACACGCATCGACTTTTCTGTAAGGCCATAGTCCAGATCTTGGACACCAGGTCCGAAGATTTCACAGAATAGAACTACATCATTCGAGTGATCTTTACACAAGTCTAATAACAAACTCATAACCGGTTCAGACATGAATTTCCAATATAGACCGGTGCCCTGTTTACGGCGAACACTATGAGAGCCAGCGCAGAACACAAAATCTCCCGTCTTTTCACAAACAAGTCCGAGTCGACAATTAGTACCGTGTAACTTTTCAGTTACAACGACACTCTCGTCTAGTCGAAAAGCACCAGGGTAGCGCTGATAGTTCTCAATGTTAGTATACTTGTGAAAACCATCCAACTCACACTCAGCATCTCCCGCACCCATACGGATAGGGGCCACATACTTATGTGCCTGAAACATGTCAGTTACATTTGTTCCAATGGCTGTGCTACTCGGTAAACCACTGTTTTCGATAGACACACAAAAGCCATAAGATGGGACACCGCGAAGTCGAGTAGCACCAACACGACATTGCGATTTTTCCAGGTCTCCTGGAAATACTGCGTGTTTCAGATAATTTGTAACGCCAAACCGACCAGACGTATCCGGTGGAATTAGTATATCAGGAGGGAAATATACAACAGTATCATTGACTCGTAAATTGCCGCGTTGCGTAATTACTTGGAAACCAAGAACTTGGATTACATCCAAACGGTCAGCATTAGGATGTGAGTCAACAGACTTGACTGATTCAACGCTAATTATTGTCTTACTCATGGTTCATCTGAGGCAAAAGGATTGTCGTCGCTTAGTCCCATACCAAAGGGCGGCGGCTCAGGTGCCGGTCCTGTTATATTGTGTCCCGATTCTTGCAATGCAGCGTGGTATGCGCGGTGAATACATTCACCCATCTGTTGGGCCAGGAAGGCTGCCTCTTGCAATGATGCACCTTCTCCAAGATACAATACAAGTTGCATTTTGGCAACAGCATAAACAGCATTTCTGCCATAGTCTGCCTTACTATACGCTGGGTTCCGCTCCGGATGCGGTGGTTGTGCCGGGTTGTGAGGCATTGATTATCTCTCGTAGGTCTCGCAGCATCGTTGATTTGACGTTGATTGTCTCTTGATTCATAGCCTTCCATTCATCTGTATCATCGAGCCGCCACGTGTTTACAGACTCCCATTTATCCACAAATTGTGCAAGAATGGAACTCGGTGCCGCAGCCCCCGATTCAATGGGTGCCCGTGGTGATTGAAGTCTGCAAGCCTCCAGAAAACTATTTGAATCTTCATTGACCCATTTTAAGGTTCGATCATCATCGTCGCCAAACATGGTCTTCATGGTCTCAGTAATCATGGTCTGAAACCTTATCGCCACAGTGGTGCGATTAACTTCAGGCATGAGACCATGCATTCGCACAACTTGTTCAACGATGTCGTTTACGTTCATCCGACCACTTCCTCTAACCACGCCGGAAGTTTGATGCCTCGATACTGAGCAATTTTAACGAGATCAGTGGCGGGTGATGCCCGTCCGGCATGTGTCTGAATCATCTTGGCCACAGACTTGGCATCCTCCAGAGCCGTGTGCGCAACTTTTCCTTCTTGGTTAGTCCGTTCCATACAGGTTTGGCTGCCCGGTGGCTTCGTATCTTCAGTTGGTGACCAAAACATCATACCAGGGTCAAGAATCCGTTGATGAAATTTCACGTGTTGATCATAGTTTTTGAACTTTCGCAAGAACCGATCGTCAAATGAAGCAAAGTTTTTACCTGCCACTACGCCACGAGCCTCACGCTTTAGGTTATCCGGATCAATCACGTAGGCGTGATTTATGTTAAGCCAACTGCCAAACGCTTCGGCGAACTCACCAGGGAAGAAGTACGAGTAGCCTTCTTCTTCAATGGCGATACGCCGGAAGATTGTTGGATGCATTGACAGCGCGAATGGCTGGCCACGGTACAATGACTGTTTGATATAGCAATGGAACTCCGGTGGCTTCGCCAACGGGAACAACCAATCGTCAATCACTGCTCCAACTTCAAGCGTATCACAGGTCTCCGGGTCTAATCCGGTCGTTTCGATATCTACCGAGACGAATATTGAAGTGATGTCGGGTCTCATAATTCTGTAGCCAAGGACAATCTGCTAGGGCTCGCAATTGATTATGCTATAGGTTCAAGTTCTTCCTCAGCAGTATGTTCGACAGTAACCGACTCTGACCCAGCACCCTGCTCGACGTTGACTTGATCTGGTTTGTCAAAGAATGCTATGCTGCTACCAGCGCCTTGACTGATATTAGCACCACCAACATTCCCTTCGATAGTCACAACATTACCGTGACCCGTTTTAATGCGGATTATACCCACATCTCCATTGATCACAATGTTGTTTCCTTCACCAGCGAAGATGACTAATTCTTCGGCGTCAGTTTCAACTTGAAGACAATCACCGTCATCCTTCAACACAAGGCCGTCGATAATACGTGTGACTGTGTCTTCATGGAGTGCTTCCTCACATTCGATCGTTGCAGCCTCTAATTCTGATTTAGCTTTCTGTATTCGTTTTAGAGACGACTCACTTCTGTTTGTTGTCACGCTTTCTGCCCTTCCTATTCAAAATTGAGAGATACATCGAGGTTATTCGCCCGTACATAAGCATCCCGTTGTTTTGCTGCTTCACGTTCTGTCGCAAAGCTACCGATCCAGACCTGCTGCCCATTCATATAAGCATATGCACCCCATGCTTGCGAACGTGTTAGTTTGACACCTTTGAACCTACTTTTTCCCCATGTAGCGGCCTTATGTGGGATTTTATCAGGCTCAAACCACCCCCAAATTCTACCTGTCTTAATAGAAGAAATTGTCGGCGGTGTAACACCAAATTTACTGGCCAGGGCGGCGTTTGTTTTGGACGATTTTCGTATTTGTTGGATATGTTGCTCTGTTAATTTATTCTTTGCATTAGTAATGCCTCGTTTTGAGCGGCCTGAAGATATCATATCATTCATGTTATCTTGGTGGCTTCCCATATATAAGTGAGAAGGATTGCAACATCTTCGATAGTGGCACTTATGAAGCACCATATTATCTGGCCATCGTCCCTCGGAGAGCGCATATGCTACACGGTGTGCCCCCCGGGTGACTCTATTTGGTCGTCGGCCAATATGATAATGCCCATATTGGGTCGTTTTAGAAATTGCATCTGTAAAAGGCCAACAGTCCTCGATGCTCCCTTGATTTACTTTCGACCAAAAGTGATGTTCATTGATAGGTATACCAGCACAAGTAATCTGTACACTTACACCTGTATTTCCACGGCCACGTCCAACTCGTGGCGCCATGGGAGAATATCTATCTGGAAAAGTAGCAACCTGATCCCACTTAATTTTTAATATGCCCTCACACTCTGGACAATTTGGCTTCAGACTTGTTACTCCATGAACTATCTCTATTATGGCAGTACAAGTTTGACATTGATACCGGTAATTGGGCATCTCAATCCTTTATCGACACTGTATGATCTTTGATCTGTTTTGATACAACTGTCACACGGTCAACTCGTATCAAAGGTTTGAGTGCTCCGTCTTTGTCACGACGCACACGGATGGAATCACTCAGAACATCAGTAACAGTGGCAAAATTCATCCAAAGTCGTGAACCATGGCGATTCGGATAAACGACCGAATCGCCCACTTTAATTTTCTGACCTAGAAAGTCTTTCATTGACATTCCCTCCAGTATAGTTACTCAGGTTTAATGTGTCAATGGTGATAATTCCAATTGCATAGGGCCGAAATATCCAATTGACGTAAATGAATGTATATGTCCACACATCCCTAATTCATTGACTTGTATATCTCTTTCCAACGGTCTATCTAGTAAGATGCTCGATACAAGTCCACGGGTAAAGGGTGTAATTTCGATCACAGTATATACAACAGGACCAGCAAAAGTCACCAATTGACCAAGTTTCGGTTCAGACTGGTAGTCATCGCCATGCCAAATCCACAAGGGTTTAGCCCATCCTTTGGCATATCCAAACCGAACAAGCCACGACGGTTTCTCTAATTTTGTCTTAGTACCATAGATGACTGTTGGAATAGACAGCAGCCCTAACCCCGCTGTTTTTATAAATTGCCGACGTTTCATAGTCTCCTCATCTTTGTCCAAGTGGTTTTTCTGGTTCGTCTTCCAACAGGATACGGCCGGTCCAGCGCCCCGTGCGAGCATTACATAAGTGGCACCGATACTCCGACACACCATCATAGTGGTGGGGGCTGTCATAAGGGTATTCGATGGCCACGACCTTAGCGGGGTCCGTGTTCTTGCAGTTGGCACAGTAGACTGTGACTTTGTCTTCTTGATGCACCACATCAGCGGTGTGTTTCGGTTCGATTTCAGACTCTCCACCACCTTGAGTGCCTAGCGAGGCCCTGTTATCCATCGCGTTTGTATTGATAGCCTCCATAACTGTATCAGATTGAGCGGCCAAAGTGTTCATCAGATCATCGCGGCTTAGTGCTCCAGGGTCATTTGGGCCCAGGTGGGCCTCCAGCGTCCGCCTGACGAGTTCAAAGGCCCCCTGGTCTCTCGGATGTCCTTCGATCTGTACGACCTCATTGGGCGGCGTGTGGTGGCCGTCAGTGGCCATCATGGAGATGTACTGGCCCACGTTGGCGACGTTTCGCTGGAGGCCAATGTTCAGGTGGCCGATCTCGCGCCGGCGGGGGTGTTTCTCGTCTCCGAAGGGGATGATCTCGAACGTTACTTTGAGCATTTGGGTGTCCTTTTGTTCAGTCTATGAGATATTCTTTGGTCATCCATTCCAGATGCGTCTAGTCCGAAAGTTGATAGTGGTTTGTCCATAACCCGATTGTAGGATACAGCCGCCCCAGTTCCAACAAATGTTTGTTTTATCTATTGTTTCCCAGAACTTCTGAATCTGTTTTGTGTTAAGTGTTGGAGTATGTTTCAAGTATTCGACTCCCATCGAGACCATTGCCCCTTCTCGCGCACAGGTAGCTTATGCTCATCTGCGATATAGTTACAATAGTCTTCATCAATCTCAATCAGAGTACAATTCCGGTCGCCTAGTTCCCGACAAACTCTAAGAGTAGTACCTGAACCACCAAACGGATCAATTACCCAGTCATTAGATTTCGTACTCAACTGCACGCAACGTTTTATGAGTCCTTCATTTAACTGCGTAGGTATATAGGGACGCCGCTGCTTTGAATTTCCAACCACCCGGGTGAAATCAAAATGATCGTCAGGTATGAGGGGATCAACCACAAATCCACCAACTTCGATAGCTCTCTCATGCCAATCTCGTCTTTCTTTTCCTTGGTATTGAGTGAAGTCCAGGGCATCTCCAGGAACCTTTCCACCCTTAGCTGCTCGGGAGTCTCCGTGCTTCTGACGCCACGATTGAATCTTCGCCTGTTCGGGATACAGTCCTGTGCCTGCTTTCCTGAATCGCCAGAGAGGTCGATGTGCATTCCCGAGGTCATTTTTATTGTGCTGATAAAACGAAAAAGTCTGGACACATGGTTTGAATTCCAGTCCAGCGTCTCGTAATGCTTTTGCCGTTGGGGCTAGGTCGAGTAGCCAACGTGAATTGAATGAGAACCACACTGTATCTGCTTTGTCACAGAATAGACGAAGCCAATTGTCCATAAGAACAATGTATTCTTCATCAGGTAATTTGTCTTTGTATTCAGAGTATCCTAAGCCGATATTGTCCGGGGGATCCGCAAATATGCACGATATATGCTCGTCACTAAACTGGGGCAACCACTGTAGGCAGTCACCTTGGCAAAGTTCAAACCTCATCAGTTACCTTTAACATTATGATTCGCCAGTCTTGACGAACTCCCCAATTGATTTGTCACTTGGTGCAGGGCCTTGTTTGGTAATTCAGATAAGTGGTGTCATTGTATAGCGTCGCGTGTACAACTCGCCGGTCACTTGGTTTTGAAGCATGTAAACTTCAGTTGGGAGTTTATCTCTCATCCGCCATGCACCTTTCTATAAATCTCAGCCTTGGCCTCTTCGTAGGTACTGCGAATTGGATCGCTCAGTGTTGGAACGTATAGTGTTGGGGCGTGCCACATAAAACCCATCCTAGGATGTTTCAGTATCTTGATACCTAGCCGGCACAAATCTGGGACACCTTCGTACCCAAGTTCGTGATGTGCGAAGTGTCGTAGCGACCGATTACCACAAAAGAATTCATAGTCTGCAAACGTTTCGTGGTGGACCTCCTGCTTACCATTAAGGGGCCATATTTTATAGATGGGGCCATACAAGTCATATTCGCTGCCATACTGCGGGCCGATTTCTATGTTATACATAATGTCTTGGAACAACTCAGACTTAGGGTCAGTTGAAACGGCGACGGGCGCCACCCCATGTTCAAACCCTCTGAATCGCATGGCCTTTACACCAGCAAATTCAATACGCTCACAGACCAACGACTGACCCAACTGAGTGCATTCCTTTGATTCATATTCATGAGCCATCCAAAGGCCCGGTTGAGCGAGTCCTTTACGACACCACACCGACGACGGGTATGCGATACGCAGGATCATTGGTGGTTTGGTGACATTATCAGTGGTCTTTAATTTGTTATCATTGAACTTAGCAGTGGACCACAGCATATCTTTGGGAACGATAGGGTAGTCCGGAAATGTAGAGGGTGTGGCTTCGCTTGACAACTCATCACCGGTGGCCAATAAATCACGGCCACTTAACAAAGCAGCGGCGGCCCCGAAAGCACCACCGAATATCTTCATAAATTTTCGTCTGTCGTTACTCATAGTCGCCTCATTTCTAGGTATGAATGTTTATTGCCACGATGCGCCTTTACAGTCTCCCATTCGTTAGCGTCAAATTTGGGAAAGTGTGTATCACCTTCAACTTCCATGTGCAAAAACGTTAGCATCATATAGTTCGCTAGTGCCAGGTAGGTCAGATAGACCTGCTCTCCACCGGCAATAAAAACATCCCTGCCTTTCGACAGGGATACCGCGTCATCTGAGTTTGGCGTCCATAAAACACCCTTAGTATCAGTATGGCTTGTAGAGGCACGCCGCGTCAAGACTACAACCTTGCGATTCGGCAAGATTCCCACAGATTCATAAGTCTTGCGGCCCAAGACGACAATATTTCCGCTCGTGACCGACTTGAAATGATTCAAATCAGCAGGGAATCGCCAGGGTAATCGACCATTCAGGCCAATTACCCTGTTTTGTGCTAAACAACAAATCAGTACAATCATGCGATCGTTAGTGGGATATTCACAGGTGTCTGATCAGTTACTCCTATGACAGGTGTGACTTTGACTGTGACATTGGGCAAACTTTCAGTAATGTCGATTTTCATATAGGCGAATCTAGTGCTGCCAAAATAGTCTGGCCAGTCAGCACTTAGCGAAAATCCGTTGGGATGGAATAAACGACCGGCTAAAATTACTGGCATAGTCGTAGTTCCATCCGTCCCGTAAGGTCCGGCTGCCAAGTTTATGCCAAGGGCATGTTGATCACCGGCTGTAAATATGGTTTGTCCTGCCCCTCCATTGTCAATTACCAGGTCATAAATCTCAGTGCGTTCGGCAGGTAGAACATCCCAGTTTGTGGCTGGTGCAGGTTCTTCTTGATTGATAGGTTGCCCAAGCATCAGAAAGATAACTTCATCGGCCGCAACAGCCGCAGCAATCTCATTCCCAACCCAGGTCTTTTGTGTTGAATCAAACATCAATGTATTTTCAATACGCGCAGAGCGGTTATCCGTAACAATAAATCGGCATCCATTGAGTACGAATGAGCGGTAGGTTTGGTCTGCATCTACAAATGATAAACTGTTACCAAACCGGAGTCGCCAAAACTGTTGGGCCACTGCTACATTAGAGGCTGTACTATCAAGATCGTCTCCGAAAGCATCGTGGTCGTCCCATGTTCCAGGAGCATACAGAAACTGTTGCCACTGGTGCATAAA
>FXBF010000085.1_pt1 | contig 26875 bp, 28 predicted proteins | sample 5335321 | NCBI WGS metagenome assembly FXBF01 (sample SAMEA103928391, study PRJEB20085) | sediment metagenome | isolation source: sediment
GTTGAGTGGCTGCGCAAGAAGGGTGCGGCGGCGGCGGAAAAGCGAGCCGGGCGTGAGGCCCGGGAGGGAGTAATCGAGGCTTACATCCACCACTCCCGCAATGTCGGTGTGCTGCTCGAGCTCAACTCTGAAACCGATTTCGTGGCACGCAACGCCGAGTTTCAGGAGCTTGCCCGCGATATCGCGATGCAGATCGCCGCGACCGATCCCGTCGCGGTCTCTCGTGAGGGAGTGCCGGAGGATGTGGTCGAGCGCGAGCGGGCGATCTTTCTTGCGCAGGTCAAGGAGCAGGGGAAGCCCGACCACATCGCCGACAAGATCGTGGATGGCAAGTTGCGCAAGTTCTTCGAGGAGCGGACGCTTCTCAAGCAGAAATACGTGAAGGATCCCGAGATCACGGTGGCCGATCGCATCTCGCAGACTCAGAGCAGGCTCGGTGAGAAGATCGTCGTCGCGCGGTTCGTGCGCTTTAAGGTAGGTGAATAATCGTGACGGGCTCGGAGCTGCGATACCGGCGTGTACTCTTGAAGCTATCGGGCGAATCGCTGGCCGGCGGTGAGGCTTCCGGGATATCGCTGCCGGCGGTCGATCGGCTGACAGAGGAGATCAAGTTGGTCCGCGAAGCCGGCGTCGCTTTGGGGCTGGTCGTCGGCGGCGGCAACATAGTGCGCGGAGCGGTGGCGGCGGAGGGCGGAATGGACCGGGTGTCCGCCGACTACATGGGTATGCTGGCCACGGTTATCAACGCTCTCGCGGTCCAGGACATGCTGGAGAAGAAGGGCGTCGAGACGCGGGTGTTGAGCGCTATCCGCATGGAAGCGCTCGCGGAGCCGTACATCCGCAGGCGGGCGCTCCGCCACCTGGAGAAGGGGAGGGTGGTGCTCTTTGCAGCCGGGACCGGCAACCCGTATTTTTCAACGGATACGGCGGCCGTTCTGCGGGCGATCGAGATGGAAGCCGAGTTGATCATCAAGGCCACGAAGGTTGATGGTGTGCATTCGGCGGATCCTATGACCGATCCGACGGCGGAGTTGATCCCCGAGATTTCGTTCCTGGAGGTGATGACACGCGAGCTGGGAGTGATGGACGCGACGGCGATCTCGCTTTGCAAGGACAACGACCTGCCTGTGATCGTGTTGAATATCCAACGGCCCGGCGTGGTGCTGGCGGCGGCACGCGGCGAGCAGGTGGGCACCCTGATCTCCGGTGAGGCGAACTCGTGACCGATATCAAGCAGGCGCGTGCCCGGATGAACGATGCGCTGGAGGCGATGCGGCGCGAGTTCGCGTCAGTGCGAACCGGCAAGGCGTCGCCGGCGCTGCTGGAGCATGTGCGAGTCCATGCCTACGAGACGCAGATGCCGCTGGAGCAGTTGTCGACTATCAGTGCGCCGGAGCCACGCCTGCTGGTTGTGCAGCCTTGGGACAAGAGCCTGATGGGCGCGATCGAGAAAGCCATCCAGAGCTCGGACCTGGGTTTGAACCCGTCCAACGACGGTACCGTCATCCACGTGCCGATCCCGCCGCTGAACGAAGAACGCCGGCGTGAGCTGGTGAAGGTGCTTCACAAGATGGCGGAAGAAGGGCGCATCTCCGTGCGTACCGGCCGCCGTTCGGCGAACGACGAGATCAAGGAGAAGATGAAGGACGGCGAGATCTCCGAGGACAAGGGCCATCGGCTGATGGATGAGGTTCAGAAGATGACCGACGACTACGTGAAAAAGATCGACGCCCTTCTCAAGGCCAAAGAAGACGAAGTGCTCGAAGTCTGAATCCATGCCCTCTGAACGCAGCCGGAAAATCAAAGAGCTGAACGCGAGCCAGGTGCCGCGTCACGTTGCCATCATCATGGACGGCAACGGCCGCTGGGCGAAGGAGCGCGGGCTGCCGCGTTCCGAAGGTCACAAGGCCGGCATGAAGTCCGTCAGGGAGGCTGTAGAAGGGTCGATCGAGGCGGGCGTCCAGGTTCTCACCCTCTTCGCGTTCTCCAAACAGAACTGGCAACGACCCACCCGGGAAATCGCCTTTCTCTGGTCTTTGCTGCAGCGCTACGCCAGTTCCGAGTACAAGGATCTGGTCAAGAACGGCGTCGAGGTCCACATGGTGGGCGAGATCGAACGCCTGGCGTTAACGGAGCGCGCCGCGGTTCGCAAGATCATCGACCGCACCCGTGGAGGCAAGAAGCTTCAGCTTGTGGTCGCCCTGAGCTACGGCAGCCGCAGCGAGCTTGTCCGTGCGGCGCGCCGGCTGGCGGAGCGCGTCATCAGCGGCGAGCTGAAGCCGGAGGAGATCGATGAGACGACCTTTGCGGGTGAGCTGTACACGGCGCCGTGGCCGGACCCCGACCTCTTGATACGAACTTCGGGCGAGTATCGGATCTCCAATTTCTTGCTCTGGCAGGTCGCCTACGCCGAGCTGTACAGTACGCCGGTCCTCTGGCCGGATTTCACCCGCGAGACTCTTTTCGAGGCGATTCTCGAGTACCGGAAGCGGGAACGCCGGTTCGGTAAGGTCTCGGCGTGATGGGGCATTCCGGCGGCGATCTCGCGAAGCGTGTGGCGGTCGCGTCGGTCGGCATCCCGATCACCGTGGCGCTGGCCTACCTGGGCGGCTACTGGCTGGCCGGCTTGCTGGCGCTGATGGCGTCGCTGGCCGCCTGGGAGTTCTGCGCCATGTACCGCGGCCGGGGCCTGCCGTCTTCCCCGCTCACGGCCGGCCTGATGGCGCTGGTCTACATACTGCTGGCGGCGAGCAGGCCCGTTCGGGAGTACACCGTATGGGCCACGGTCCTGACCCTGGTCGTGGCGGCGGCGCTGATGCTCCGCACCGAGCCGGACTCGCGGCCCGGCCTGACCGTGGTCATCACGCTGTTCGCCGCGGCTTACACCGGCGCTCTGCTCGTCTTCGGTCAGTGGCTGCGGGCCATCGACGGAACGGTGCCCAGCTGGCGGGGCGCGGCGATAATCTTCCTGCCGGTGGGCATCACCTGGCTGGGTGATACCGCAGCTTATTTCGTTGGACGGGCGGTCGGCCGTCACAAGCTGGCCCCCACTATCAGCCCGAAGAAGACCTGGGAGGGCGCGGTGGCGGGATTCCTGGCGACGGTTGCGGGCGCGGCGCTCTGGGTCGCGCTGACGCAGCCCCTGGTGTCGTGGACGATGACCTTGCTCGAGGTCGTTGGCCTTGGCGCAGCCGTCGCGGTGGCGGGTCAGATAGGCGATCTGTTCGAGTCGCGGTTCAAGCGCGACTGCGATGTGAAAGACAGCTCGAACCTGTTACCCGGCCACGGCGGGGTTCTGGATCGGCTGGACGCGCTGCTCTTCGCGTTCCCGGTCACCTACGCTTACCTCGGCCTTGTGGGGGTGTGATGGGTGCGCGCGGCGTGGCGATTCTGGGCTCGACCGGCTCGATTGGGAAGACGACGTTGAACGTGATCGCTGCCTTCCCGGATCGCTTCCGGGTCGCGGCGCTGACGGCGCACCGCAACGCCGACGAACTGGCGGAGCAGGTGAGCCGTTTCAAACCCGAGCTGGCCGTCCTCGCCGACGGCGATTCCTCGCAGGTGGCCGATATACCTGGAGTTCGTTTTTCCACGGGCGCGGACGCCGTGCTGGAAGCGGCGAGCCACCCGGACGTTGATATCGTGGTCAACGCGCTGGTGGGAGCGGCGGGCCTCGAGCCGACGCTGAAGGCTCTGGAGGCCGGTAAGCGGCTGGCGCTGGCCAACAAGGAGTCTCTGGTGGTGGGAGGCCCGCTGGTGATGCGTGCTCTCGAGGACGGGCAGGGTGAGTTGATACCGGTGGACAGCGAGCACAGCGCTGTGCTCCAGTGCCTACAGGGTGCCGGCCTGGAGAGCGTGAGCAGGATCGTTCTGACCGCGTCGGGCGGGCCGTTCCGGGATCGTGATCACCTGGAGCTGGCGGGGGTGACGCCGGAAGAGGCCCTGCGTCACCCGACTTGGAACATGGGGGCGAAGATCACCATCGATTCGGCGACGCTGGTGAACAAAGCGTTGGAGGTCATCGAGGCGCACTTCTTGTTCCGGATGCCGTACGACCGGGTGACGGTGGTGGTCCACCCGCAGTCGATCGTTCACTCGCTGGTCGAGTTCCGGGATGGCTCGATCCTCGCGCAGCTTGGCCATCCGACCATGGCGATACCGGTGCTGTACGCGCTCAGCTACCCGGAGAAGCTGCCCTTCGAGACGCCGTCACTCGACCTCGCGCAGGTCGGCGCTCTTACTTTCGAGCCGGTCCCGCCGGGACGGTTTCCCGCCTTCGAGCTTGGGCGGGAGGCGGCCCTGCGTGGGGGCACGGCACCGGCCGTGTTCAACGCCGCGAGCGAGAAGGCGGTGTCCGCGTTCCTCTCGGAGAGTCTCCCGTTCACCGGGATACCGACCGTGATCGGTGAAGTGTTGAGCGAGCACACGGTGCAGGAAGTCACATCGTTGGAGGTAGTCCGCCAGGCCGACAGTTGGGCGCGAGCGGCGGCGGACAGAATAGCGGACAAATCACAGCGGTTGGCTTAGATGGTCTCAGTCCTGGCGTTCATACTGGTTCTCGGCGTACTCATCGTCGTGCACGAACTGGGGCACTTCATCACGGCGAAGGCCGCGGGCATCGCCGTGCCCAGATTCTCGATCGGACTCGGCCCCCGGATATGGGGAGTCAAGATCGGTGAAACGGAGTACGTGTTCTCGGCGCTCCCGCTCGGCGGCTATGTGAAGATGGCGGGTATGGGCGAGGACGAGGCGCTGGAGAAGCTCGAGGGTGGCAAGGCCGATCTGGAGGTCCCGCCGCAGCGTCGCTTCGACGGGAAGCCGATACGCACGCGCGCCGCGGTGATCGGGGCGGGCCCAGCCATGAACTTCGTGTTCGCGATCCTCGCCTTCGCGGGACTCGCCTACTACGCTTCTTACGCTCCACTCATCGCCGACGTGCAGGAGGGCTGGCCCGCGGCTGAAGCCGGCGTGCGGGCCGGCGACGTCATCCTGGCGGTGGATGACGTCGAGACCGAACTCTGGGTCGATTTCGCCGAGCAGATCACCCGGCGGCCGGGCGAGACCGTGATGCTGCGGATCGAGCGCGACGGACGGCAGATCGAGTTGACGACTCTGGTGGCGGCATTCGACACGACCCTGGCCGATACGGCCGGGAAAGACACCACCATCACCTTTGGCAGGGTCGGCGTAACCCTCGACACCGAGAACCCACGCCGCGCGTTCGGTATCGGGGCGTCTTTGGCCACGGGAAGCCGGCAGGCCGTCGATCTCTCCCTGCTGATCCTGGACTTCCTTGGGGAGCTGATCACAGGTAAAGCGTCGCCGCGGAATCTGGGGGGACCGATACTCATCGGGCAGGTCTCCGGACAGGCGGCGCGGGCAGGTGCGGGCGCGCTCCTCGGCTGGATGGCCTTTCTGAGTGTGAACCTGGCCGTACTGAACCTGCTGCCGATACCGATCCTCGATGGTGGCCACCTCGTCTTCCTGGCCGTCGAAGCGATCCGTGGCCGAGCGTTGTCGGCTCAAGCCCGGGCCCGCTTGAGCCAGTTCGGCTTCATCCTGCTGATGGCTTTGACGGTCTGGGTCTTCACCAGCGATGTGCTGCGCCTGACCGGTAACTAGGAGCAGGTAGCCGTCAGAACAAGCCGAGCTGTGGCGAGCGGACCACCGCGGCGAGCTCGTTGACGTCGAGCCCGGCGAGTGGCTCATCCTGCGCGGCGACGCAGAGCAGCGCCTCGTAGCCCTTCTTCTCGAGCGCCGCTCCCACGACCTCGGCTGCCAGCGCCGGCTCATTGCACTCCTGACTCAAGTGAGCGAGCACGACGGCTGCGAGCCCCGGGTGGTGCAGCTCCCCTCCGAGCTGCGCCGCGGCCCGGTTCGACAGGTGTCCGTGTCGCCCGGCGATCCGGCTCTTGAGCGGCCACGGGTAAGGGCCTGTTCGCAGCATGACATCGTCGTGGTTGGCCTCGAGGATGAGGAGATCGCAGCGTCGGAGGGCGTGACGCACCGATACCGTCGGCGTGCCGAGATCGGTGGCGACTCCCACCTTGAGCCCGCTCGAGCGCTGGCGGACGGTGACGCCTATCGGGTCGATGGCATCGTGGCAGGTCAGAAACGGCTCGATGCGCAGATCGCCCAGATCGATCGCGTCTCCCGCGCTGTAGAAGCGGAGCTCTTCTTGGCCGTTGAGCAGGGTCGAGCAGGACGTGGCGGTGGCGCGGGCGATGTAGATCGGGACGTTCCAGCGGCGCGCGAAGACGCCCATCCCCTGGGTGTGGTCGCGATGTTCGTGCGTGATGACGAGAGCCGAGACGCTGTCGGCGGGGATCTCGACTGCCTCCAGGCGCCGCTCGATCTGCCGCCCGCTGAACCCGGCGTCTACCAGGATACGGGTTTCTGAGGTCTCGAGGAGTATGGAATTGCCGCGACTGCCACTACCCAGAACGTGCACCCTGAAAAGAGTCATCCACCCCGCCCTTTGCGCCAGCAGCCTTCGAGGAATCGCCGCCCGCGCTCGTCCAGATCCACGCCACGCCTGGCCATCGCCGCCTCTGCGGTGTCGAGAAACTCGGCCAGCCGGTATTCACCCAGATCGTCTCCCTCTCCCCAGCTGAACGGTTCCACGTAGCGGGGCGGCATGACGCTCCCGTATAGATTAGCGCCGGCGCCCACCACGCTGCCAGTGCCGAGGAGCAACCCGATGCCGGTCTTCACATGATCGCCGAGGAAGCACCCCACCTTCATCTCGCCTGTGTCCACGAGCCCCGAAGGGCTCCAGACGCGCACCGGGCGGTAGTTGTTCTTCAGATCGCTGTTGGTAGTGAAGGCGCCAAGGTTGACCCACTTCCCCACGTAGGAGTGGCCGAGGTAGCCGTCGTGCGCCTTGTTCGAGTAGCCCAGCACGACGGTCTCCGCCACTTCACCGCGCAGGTAGGAATAGGGGCCCGTGGAGATCCGCTCGAACGAGCCTCCCAGCAGATGCGACCGCCGGCCCACGGCAGCGGGCCCGGCCAGCCGGGTGCCCGCTCGAATCTCCACCTCGTCCCCCACCAGGATGGGCCCATCACGAGTGTCGAACATGCTGCCCGGCTCGATGCGTACGCTGCGGCCGAGGATCAGCGGCTGAGCGCCGAGCGAATAGACGCCGTCCGGCAGACTGGAGAGCATCGAGCCTCGAGCGGAGGACAGATCCTGGATCAGCTGATCGGGCGTGTGCAGGACCAGGTCCCATATCCGCTCGAGCAGTCGGCCGGCCACGTGGACTTCGGCCGGCGGCCCGGAATCGAGCGTCAGCTGATCGAAGAAGGCGCGAGCGGGGCGCCCACCCGCCGGGGCGTAGAGGCCCACCGGACGACCGTTCATGAGGAAGACGGCCGGGTCCGACGGCACGACCACGCTCTCTTCCGGATCGGCCGCGGCCCGCGAGCACCAGAAGACGAGATCCCGGTCCTCCGGCAGGTCGTCGAAGCTCAGTACCGCGCGTGCGCCGGGCTCCGAGAAACCGGCGAGGTGTTCAGAGGTGAGGTAACCGATGCAATCGAGTCCCAGGGCTCGCTCCGCACGCTCCACCAGCGTGGAGGCGCCGAAGCGGAGCTCGCCGGCCGGGCGGGTGAGGGCGAACGGCGCCCACTGCCGGGCTCTATCGTCGTCGAAGAGAACCAGTCCCGGCGCCATGCCTTACTCGGCTCCTTCCTTCAGGTCGTCGGGCAACTCCGCGAGAAGCTTCTTGAGGTCCGCGCTGCGATCCCGCGGCGTGACGAAAGTGATGCCCGAAGCCCGAACAACGACGATGTCGGAGAAGCCAAACGCCACGACGGGACCGTCCTCCGCCCAAACCAGGCTGTCCCGGCACTCGATCGCACGGGCATCTCCAACCAGCAGGTTCCCCTCGCCATCGAGTTCCCTGACCCTCATCAACGCTGCCCAGGCGCCGACGTCGTCCCAGTCGAACTCGGCCTGCACTACCGCGCTGTTCCGGCTGCGCTCCATGAGACCGTTGTCGATGGTGAGCGTGGGGACAGCGGCGAAGAATCCCTCGATATCACCGTCTCTCAGCCGCTCGAGCTCGCCTGCCAGCTCCGGCGTGTGGCCGGCGAGCTCCGCCAGCAGAAGCTGGGGCCGCCATACGAACATCCCCGAGTTCCACAGGAAACCACCCTGGGCCAGGTACGCTTCCGCCGTGGCGCGGTCGGGCTTCTCGACGAAATGCAGAATCTCGAAGACGCCGGGACTCAACAGGCTTCCTACCTCGATATATCCATAGCCGGTCTCCGGTCGGCTGGGTGCGATGCCCACGGTGAGGAGCCGGTCAAGCGCCCCCGCTCCCTCCACGGCCCGCTCCAGCGTGGAAACGAACTGGTCGAGCCGCCGAACCACGTGGTCCGAGTGCAACGACACCATCACCGCCTGTTCCGGCCGTTGCGAGCGTGTGAGGATCTCCTGGGCCGCCCAGGCCAGCGCCGGGGCCGTACCCCGCGCCTGCGGCTCGCAGAGCAGTTGCTCCGGCGGCAGCTCGGGTAGCTGCCGCTCTATGTGGCGGCGCAGGTGCTCTCCTGCCACGATGAGCACGTTCTCCGGGGGGGCCACGGCGCGGGCTCGGTCCAGAGTGTCGACGATCAGGGGACGACCGGTGGCGAGTGGCAGGAACTGCTTGGGCCTGCCCGGTGTGGAGGCTGGCCAGAATCTGGAGCCGATCCCACCGGCCAGAACCACGATCCAGCGTTCGAATCCTGCGTTCGCGTTCACGCGAGAGCCCGTCGCTTGCGGGGACCGCTCAGTGTGTCCTCAGACCAGCTTGGCTATCTGCTCGCGGTTGCGCCGCAACTCGTACAACAGGGCGCCGAACGGGACTCCGGGTTTGACAAAAGTCACGACGATAAGCTCCGGCGGCACGTCCGTGACGATCGCCACGCCATCAGCGTACTCGACGACGGCGGCGCCGAGTCCATCGTGATGCGCTGCAGCGCCGAGCTCACGGGCGTTCTGCAGGATGTTCGGTGCCATGGCCGCCACGGCCTCCGCATCGGTCCCCTGGGGCCCGATCTGGTCTACCAGAAGACCGTCCTGGCCCACCACGAAGACAGCTTCGACCTCTGAGCGGCTCGACAGACGAGCGAGAAGATCCTTGAGTGTTGGCATTCGGCACCTACAGGCTGGTGGCTAGCGGGAGTTGGAGCAAGCTAATTCGTCCGGGGCCACAAAGTCAAGCGCGCTTTGAGCTTCGCTTGACAGCCTGAGCGGCGTCGGATAAGGTTGCCCCACAACGATGCCAAACTTCAAGATGTCGGTAGGCCGCCGCGCGGCGGTCCTGGTGCTCACGCTCGTTGCGGTCGTCTCGTGCGGTAGGGATACGACCAGCAGCTTCCCACGGCCGAGCGAGCCGCTCGATCTCTCGTTGTATGACCTGGTCGATGGCCCCATCGACCAGGCCAGCGCCCTGAACGTCGTGGCGGGGCGTGGCAGGGGCCTCCCGCGAACGGTGCGGGTGGATCAGGCCGAACAGTGGGACGTGGCGTTCGGCGTGCTCGACGGCGAGGCCGTCTGGTTGCCGCGCGGCTTCTTCGAGGGCCTCGAGCCCTCGAGCGGGATCTTGGCCGCGCCCGTGGATTTCGAGGACGCGAGTCAGGCCCCTGAGAACAAGGATCTGTACGAGATCCGGGAGCCCATCCCCATGACCGTGGGTGAGACGTACATCATCCGCAGCCGGAACGATCCCACACTCTCGCTGCCGTGCCGCATATTTGCGAAAGTCGTGGTGCAGGGGATTCAACAGGACCCGGCCAGGATGGATTTTCGCATCGTCTGGAATCCGAACTGCGACAAACGCGAACTCACTCTCGAACAGGCGCAATAGCGGGCGGGTTCGATCCTCGAGTTATGCTCGACCTGAAGCGAATCCGATACGAGACCGATGCGGTCAAGGAGCAGCTAGCGAAGCGTCCGGATCCCTCCCTGGCGGCTTCGGTCGACGAAGTCGTCGAACTGGACGAGGCAAGGCGCCGGGTGATCCAGAGTGTTGAGGAGCTTAAGGCTCGTCGCAACGCGGCGTCGAAGGAGATCGCCCGGCGGAAGAAGACCGGGGAGGATGCATCGGATCTGATCGGCGAGATGAAGGAGGTCGCGGAGCGAATCTCCCGCTTCGACGCTCTCCTGAGCGCCGACGACAGCAGGATAGAAGAGCTGCTGCTCTGCATTCCGAACACCCCGCTCCCTCCCGTGCCCTCCGGGGATGAATCAGCCAACCAGGAGATCCGGTCGTGGGGTGAGCCGCTGGAGTCGGCGGGCTGGCATAGGCCGCATTGGGATCTCGGCGCAGCGCTGGGAATCCTCGACCTGGAGCGCGGCGCCAAGATCTCGGGTTCGGGCTTTCCGGTCTACGTTGGGATGGGCGCTCACCTGCAGCGCGCGCTCATCAACTTCATGCTGGACACTCACCGCAAGGAGCACAGGTACACGGAAGTCCAGCTGCCGTATATGGTGCGAAGTGAAGCGATGGTAGGCACGGGCCAGCTGCCCAAACTGGCCGATGACGCCTATCACATCGAGGGTGATGATCTGTGGTTGATACCCACAGGCGAGGTTCCGCTTACGAACCTGCATGCCGGTGAAGTGTTGGGGCCGGAGGATGTGCCGCGCCACTACGTGGCGTACACGGCGTGCTTCCGCCGCGAGGCCGGCGCGGCCGGCCGGGACACGCGTGGCGTGTTGCGCGTACACCAGTTCGACAAGGTCGAGCTGGTGCGCGTGGAGCGGCCGGACGACTCGCAGGAGGCGCTCGAGGAGCTCACGGGGCAGGCCGAGACGATCTTGCAGCGCCTCGGCCTCGCGTACCGGGTGGTGCTCCTCGCCGCCGGCGACATGGCGCAGTCGAGTGCGATGACCTATGATCTCGAGGTATGGTCGCCCGGTGTCGGGCGTTGGCTGGAAGTCTCTTCGTGCTCCAACTGCACCGACTATCAGGCGCGGCGGGCGGAAATCCGTTACCGGCGCGAGCCACGCGGGAAGCCGGAATTCGTGCACACGCTGAATGGGTCGGGTCTGGCACTCCCGCGGACGGTTATCGCCCTGCTCGAGAACTACCAGCGCGAGGACGGGAGCGTCGACCTCCCTGAAGCGCTGCACCCGTACATGGAATCCACGCGGATCGAGCCGGTGTGAAAGCTCGTCTTTGGTCTATAGGCCTCGCTCTACTTTTCGGCGTCGTCCTGGCCTGGTACCTGTTCTACACGCAACAGTTGGTTAGCGCTGTGAACACGAACGCGGCGACGCTGTCGCGGATGTACGCCCTTGTCTTCCAGGGGCTGAGCGATCCGGATCAGGAGAGCGGCGATGCGGTCCTGTTCGACATGCTGATCGAGATCAAGGCACTGGGGATTCCGGTGGTGGTGATCAACACGGAGGGTGAGCCGTACGCCGCCGAGAACCTGCCGTTCGAGCCCGATCTCGATGATCCTGAAGACCGGCAGAGAGTCCTCGCCTATGCCTCGGAGCTCGACAAGCGCAACGATCCGATCGCGGAGGTGGGCATCGGTGAGATCCACTTCGGGATGCCGGCGGTGGTCGAGCGCCTGCGCTGGGTGCCCTGGATCCAGGCAGCGACACTGATCGTGATCGTGCTCACCGCTATCTGGATCTTTCGTTCGACCAGCCGGGCGGAGCGGGAGCGCGTTTGGGCCACGATGGCCCGCGAGTCGGCGCACCAGCTCGGTACGCCGCTCAGCTCGCTTGCAGGCTGGGTCGAGATATTGAAGATGACGGACGTCGAGCGGTCGGAGGTCGCCACCGCCGATAGGATAGCTCGCGAGGTGGCGGTCGATGTCGAGCGGTTGAACAAGGTATCCCAGCGCTTCGAACTGATTGGGCGCCGGCCCAAGCTGCGGCGGGTGGATGTGGGCGCAGTATTGCGGGGACTCGAGGAGTACTTCTGCGCCCGATTGCCGCACATGGACCTCTCGATACGCCTGAATGTGGACGCTTCCGAAGGTCTGGCGCCCGTCGCTGGAAACCCCGTGCTGCTCGAGTGGGCGTTCGAGAACATCATCAAGAACGCGATCGACGTGCTGGCGGGGCGTGGTGGTCGCATTGACGTGAAAGTCGATCTGGCTGAGGATGGCCGCGTCAGGATACGGTTCATCGATGATGGACCCGGCGTTCCCGCTGACTTGCGCAAGAACCTCTTCGAGCCGGGCGTCTCGGGCAAAAAAGGCGGCTGGGGGGTCGGCCTCTCGCTGACGCGCCGGATCGTGCAGGACACGCATGGCGGGTCTATCGAACTTGGGCGTTCGCGGAAGGGCGCCGAATTCATCGTGAAGCTGCCCGTCATGCCGCCGGACCGAGTGGCTTGAGACGTGCCATCCAGTGACTCGAAGCTCGGGGGCTATCTCGAGTCGCTGAATCCCCAGCAGCGCGAGGCCGTTGAGCACTTCGAGGGCCCGCTCCTCGTGCTCGCCGGTGCCGGGTCCGGCAAGACCCGCGTGCTCACCAGCCGAATAGCGCACCTCATCGAGCATCACGGAGTCGATCCCAATCTCATCCTGGCCGTCACCTTCACCAACAAGGCCACTGGGGAGATGCGCGCTCGCGTTCGCGCCCTGCTCGGAGTCGAGCCGGCGGGCATGTGGATAGGCACCTTCCACTCGATCGGCGCCCGGATTCTCCGACGTTACGCTACCCGGGTAGAGTTCGGCCCCGATTTCACCATACTGGATGCCGATGACAGCCTGCGCGAGATCAGGCACGTCATGGAAGATCGGAATGTCCCCAGGCGCTGGCGGCCGCGGGCCATACACGAAGCGATATCAACCGCCAAGAACCAGCTCATAACGCCCCAGGCCTGCTCGGAGACGGCGTACGACCCGTTCTCGCGGACGGTGGCGGACGTTTATTCGGCCTATCAGCGCCGTCTGCGCAGCGCCAACTCATTCGACTTCGACGATCTGCTGGTCAAACCCGTCGAGCTGTTCGAGTCGGAGGCGGAAGTGCTCGATCGGTTTCGCAGGCGCTTTCGGTTCGTCCTGGTGGATGAGTACCAGGATACCAACCGCGCCCAGTATCGATTCCTCGAGTTGCTCGCCAGAGAGCACACGAACCTGTGTGTGGTCGGAGACGACGACCAGTCGATCTACGGGTGGCGAGGGGCTGATATCCGCAACATCCTCGAGTTCGAGCGGGACTTTCCCACCGCCCGGACCGTCCGCCTCGAGAAGAATTACCGGTCCACCCAGGTGATTCTCGACGCGGGGAACAGCGTCATCGCGGAGAACGTGAACCGGAAAGGGAAAACGCTATACACCGAGAACAAGACGGGTTCGCTGATAACGCTCGTCATGGCCGCGGACGAGGCTGACGAGGCGAGGTGGATCGCGGGGGAAGTCACCGATCGACTCGCCCACTCGCCTGACATGGGGCATCGCAGCTTCGTCGTTCTCTATAGAACCAACGCGCAGAGCCGCTCGCTCGAGGAAGCTTTCCGCGACGCCGATTTGCCATACCGGATCATCGGAGGGGTCAGGTTCTACGAGCGGCGTGAGATCAAGGACGTCATCGCCTACCTCAAGCTTGTCTCGAATCCGAGGGAAGTGAGCTCGTTCCTGCGCATCGTCAACTGCCCTCGTCGGGGGATCGGTGATACGACGCTCACCGCTCTGCTCACCGCGGCGCGGGCGGCCGGCATCTCTCCGCTCGAGGCGGCCCGCTCGGCGAGTCGCATCGACGGAATCCGGCCGGCGGGCGCATCAGCGCTTGAAGCGTTTGCCCGGATGATCGATCGCTATCGCGAGCTCGCTCATCACATGCACGTTCACGAGCTGCTGACCGAATTGATGATTGAGCTGGAACTGCTGGAGAAGTTGCGGGAGGAGGGGCACGAAGGGATCGATCGAGCGCAGAACGTCGAGGAGCTTGTTGCGGCGGCGTCCGAGTTCGATGCCGCTTCGGCGCTGGAAGACGAGGAGCTCGAAGAGGCAGGCGAAGTTACGGAGCTGGATCTGTTCCTGCAGAAGATCGCGCTGATTGCCGATATCGATAACCTCGATCCCGATGCGGATGCCGTCACGTTGATGACGGTCCACACCGCCAAGGGCCTCGAGTTCCCGGTGGTGATGATCGCCGGCCTGGAGGAGGGCCTGTTCCCGCTTTCTCGCTCGTACGACAGCCTGGAACAGCTCGAGGAAGAGCGGCGACTGTTCTACGTTGGGATCACGCGGGCACAAGAGAAGCTCTATCTGACCCGTGCGAGACGTCGTCGTCGGGCCGGTGATTGGAATGTGTCGAGCCCGTCGAGCTTCTTGCGCCCGCTCCCGGACACGCTGTTGGAGATATGCGAGACGGAGCGGTACAGCGACAGGCTTTCGAGCCGTTGGCCGGCCGATCGGTCGGGACGGTTGACCCAGAGGAAGCGCGGTCCGGAGCCCGGCGAGCTGACGTACGACTACTCCGATTCTCAAGAGGTCGCGACGCTTCCCAACATCGCGGTAGGCAGCAGCGTGCGCCATCCGCGGTTCGGCCTCGGCACCGTTGCCCAACTTGAAGGGTATGGCCTGCACGTGAAAGCGGTGATCCAGTTCGAGACCGTTGGGCTCAAAAAGGTCGTGGTGAGATACGCGAATCTCGAAGCCGATAACGCTGATGAGTCATGAACTCCGCCTACTCATGATGACACGGGGCCATGAGGATAAGCCGCTCTGAGTTGGAGAGAATCGCCGAACTGGCCAGGCTGGAGCTGAGCGAGGAGGAGGCGGAACGCCTGACACGCGACTGCCAGGCGATCCTCGAGTACTTCGAGATCGTTCGTGGGGCCGATACGGGCGACGCCGCACCAGCCGGCTCGTTGGAGCACGCCGGGCCGCCGCGCGAAGATAGCGCGGACTGCGACCCGCTGCGGAGGCGATTGGATGAAATCGCACCGGCCTGGCGCGAAGGCTACTTCGTGCTCCCGCGCCTGCCGGCGATGGACGCGGATATCGCCGCTGCGAGTGACGACGTGTAGCATGTCTCGGTCGAGTAGCCGGACTGCGGAGGAGTTGCACGAGCGGCTGCGGTCGCGTGCTGCTCGCGCTGAGGATCTGCTGCAGGCGACGATGAAAGCGATCGCCGAATCCGATGCTCAGGATGCTCCGCTCAACGCCTTCATTTCGCTGGGCGGTGAAAAGCTTGCCGCACAGGCCGCGGCTTTGGACCGGGCGCTCGACAATGGCGACGAGGTCGGTCCCCTGGCCGGAATTCCCATCGCGGTCAAGGACAATATCTGTACTGGAGACATGCCCACGACGTGCGGGTCGAGGATCCTCGAGAAGTTCATCGCGCCGTACGAGGCTACCGTCGTCCGCAGGCTGCGCGCTGCGGGCGCGCTCATCGTAGGGAAGACAAACCTCGACGAGTTCGCCATGGGTTCGTCAACGGAGAACAGTGCCTTCGGTCCGACGCGCAACCCATGGAACCGCGAACGTGTGCCGGGAGGGAGTTCCGGCGGCTCCGCCGCGGCGGTGGCCGCCGATCTGGTCACCCTGGCACTGGGCTCGGATACCGGGGGCTCGATTCGACAGCCGGCATCCTTTTGCGGAGTCGTGGGTTTGAAGCCCACCTACGGCCGGGTCAGCCGTTACGGCCTGGTAGCTTTCGCATCCAGCCTCGACCAGATCGGCCCGCTGGCCCGCACTGTCAAGGATGCTGCGTTGATGTTGAGCGTCATCGCCGGAGGCGATCACTTCGACTCCACGACGGCGCATGTCCCTATCCCGGATTTTACCGGACTGCTGGAGGGGGGCGTCGAGGGGCTCGTCGTCGGTGTGCCACGTGAGTACTTCCCGAACGATCTCGACAGCGGCATCGCTGCGCTCTGCGAGACGGCCGTGGAGCGACTGGAAAGGATGGGCGCGGAAGTCCGTGAGATCTCCCTGCCCAACACGGTTTACGCGGTACCGGCTTACTACCTGGTGGCGAACGCCGAAGCATCCAGCAACTTGGCCCGGTACGATGGGGTGCGCTACGGGCTCCGGGCACCCGGCGCGCGCAGCACCGCGGCTGTCTACCGGGAGACCCGGGGGATGGGCTTGGGGTCCGAGGTCAAGCGGCGGATCATGCTGGGCACCTACGGACTCTCGGCGGGCTATTACGACGAGTACTACGGCTGCGGTCAACGGGTGCGCGGGCTGATCGCCGACGATTTCGAGCGGGCTTTTGCGAAAGGTGTCGATGTGGTGTTCACACCGACCGCTCCGACTGTAGCCTTCCGGCTCGGCGAGCGAGTCGACGATCCGGTTCAGATGTACCTGTCGGATGTGTTCACGGTGACGGCGAACCTGGCACGTACACCGGCGATCTCCATCCCGATCGGTCGCGTGGAGGGCCTCCCGGTGGGCGGGCAGTTCGTCGCGCGTCACTTCGAGGAAAGCACCATGCTACGAGCGGCCTACGCCCTCGAAGCATCGATAGCCGGCGAGTCCCTGGAGAGCGGAGCCTAGATGTTCGCCTCGAGAAAGTCGTCGGACTACGAGTCGGTCATAGGGCTGGAGATCCATGTCCAGCTCAAGACTGGCAGCAAGATGTTCTGCGGCTGTAGTGTGGAGTTCGGCGCGCCGCCCAATACCCTCGTCTGCCCCGTCTGTCTCGGCTTGCCTGGCGCGCTTCCCGTGGTCCACGAGCGTGCCGTGGAGCTCGCCGTTCTCGCGGCGCTTGCCCTCAATTCGCACGTGAACCTGCGATCGGTTTTCGCGCGTAAGAACTACTTCTATCCCGATCTTCCCAAGGGCTACCAGATCAGCCAGTACGATCGACCGCTGGCCACGGGTGGTTGGCTGGACTTGCCCGGGGAAGACGAGCGGGAGAGCGCGCGACTTCGCATCCGGCGACTGCATGTCGAGGAGGACTCCGGCAAGTCACTCCACGATCGTTTCCCGGGCCAGACTGCCATCGACCTGAATCGGGCGGGCGTGCCGCTCCTCGAGATCGTCACCGAGCCCGACCTCCGTTCACCAGCTCAAGCGCGGGCGTTCCTGGGCCGGCTGAAGCAGATCCTCGAGTACCTGGAGGTGAGCGACTGCAACATGGAGGAGGGGAGTCTCCGGGTGGATGCGAACGTATCAGTTCGGCCGGCGGGCAGCGAAGAGCTGCCGACGAAAACTGAAGTCAAGAACATGAACTCGTTCAGCCAGCTGGAAAAAGCGCTGGAACACGAGGCGGCACGACACAAAGCCATTCTGATGTCCGGCGGTGAGATCGCGCATCAGACGATGTTGTGGGATCCAGCTCGCAGACAGGCGCGGCCGATGCGTGGCAAGGAAGAAGTGCATGACTATCGTTACTTTCCCGAGCCCGATCTGCCCGCACTGCAGCTGAGTGACGAGGTCATCGCGCGCGCCACTGCGCTGTTGCCGGAGCTGCCGAGAGAGAAAGCGCTGCGTTTCATGGCCGAGTACAACCTGCCTGCCTACGATGCCGAAGTCCTGAGCGCCACCCGGGAGCTGGCCGACTACTTCGAGGAGGTGGCGCGGGTGACTTCCAATCCGAAGCTGGCTTCGAACTGGGTGATGGTCGAAGTCCTCGCCGTGGTCAACGAGCTTGGGGTGAGGATAGGCGAGTTGGGTATCGAACCGGCGCGGCTCGCCGGACTAATCACGATGGTATCGGCGGGCACACTGTCACATGGTCTGGCCCGGCAAGTGCTGCGCAGGATGGTCGGGAGCGGCAAGACGGCCGAGCAACTGATCCAGGAAGAGAATCTGAGCCAGGTCAGCGACAGCGCCGCGATAGAGGGTTGGGTCGCTGAAGTAATGGCCGGGAACCCAAGGGAGGTTGAGCGCTACCGCAGCGGTGAAGATAAGTTGCTCGCCTTTTTCATCGGACAGGTGATGCGGAAGTCACAGGGCAAAGCCGATCCGGATCGGTTGCGCGAGGTGTTGAGGGAAACGCTGGGGGAGAACCGCTGAGAGCGGGCAGATCGACTGTTCGTTACTTCCGCCCCTGCGATACCTTCCTAATAGCTCGGGCGAGGCGTCTCCGCTTCGGCTTGATGAGCTTCGCCTTCAGGTGGACGAGATCGATCCACATTCCCTCGGCGCTCAGGCGCTGCTCCCACCAACCGGGAAACTGCTCTGGTAGCTGAAAGTGCTCATCGGCCAATCGCGCGAGCTGCTCCTGGCGCTGTGTCTTGCCCATGGGGCCGTACTCGCGGTTCAGGCGCTTCGCTTCGCCCAGTGCCCGCTCGCCGGTCGGGTCGAGGAACGCGGTCGCCGATTGCTTGCGGTCGATCAGATAGTCTGCCGCGAAGTCGAACGTGTACCGCACCCAGGTCGCGATCTCATGGTCGTCCACGTCCCAGCGCGAGTAATCCAGCACGCGATCGAACATGGCTTGCCACGTACTGTGGTCGGCGAGCCGGATCATTCCTCTGAAGATGCGGCGGCTGGTCTGGAAGCTGAAAACCGCCCGGTCCAGAACTCTATCCATCAATTGGTCGTTATGGGCGTGGTCGAGCTCCGTGATCAGGTGGTATGCGGCGCGCAGGTACGCCTGGCCCAGATGGATGTCCATCCGATGCTCCCAGTAGGAGTGACCGATCGTCTGCGTGCTGGCCGAGGTCACAAGCTTGCGCGGCAGGAAATAGTTGTGGGCTATGGTATCGCCGGCCAGGTGAGTCAGGTAGCCGAGGGCGCAGGCGCGTGTCGCGTCCGTGTCGGCAGCCTCGTACAGCTCCTCTCCGACATGCCAGTGGTGGCAGTTGCGCCCGACCGGTGCGTATTTCTTCCCTAACGTAATGTCCGCGGCGATGCAGCCGTACAAGAAGTCGTACGGGAAACGGCGAAGAATCCCGGCCACGGCCGCTGGGAACAGGCCCAGCGCGGCGAGCAACTCGGTGCCCACGAGAATGTGCATACCCGGACCCCAGGCCCAGGCAGGCTCTGGCAAAAGGAGAATCGCGGCCCCAGCGATTCCCAGGATCTCGAGCCAACGCATTCGCCGTGTCAGCGGCGGAGCCCCCTATGCTCGCGTCGCAATGTCTTGCGGGCCTGTTCTAGCTGCTGGCGGGCCATATCGCCGAACTCCTCCCGGGCCGCCTCCAGGCCGGCGCTGAGTTCCTCACGGAAATCGGCGGCAGCGTGACGGCTCGCTTGGCGGATCTCGTCGAGAGCTGCGGCGCCGGACCTTCGCACCCGGCGGTAGCCTTCCCGAAGGCCGGCAGGTGCTCTCCTGCGCCGCCGCTCAGGAATCCAGGTGACGGCAAGCCCGATCCCGACGAGCGCGCCGATCGTGAACGCGAGGAGGAACTCGGTGCTGTGGCGCCGCTCGACATTCTCGGAGTCGTCCCCGCGTTTGGATTGGGAGGCCATGGCGCGTCACTCCTCCTCGGCCTCTTTGTCCGAGCGCTCGTCGTTCCGCCGCCGGCGAAGCAACTTCGCGCCCGCGCGGATGCCGCGGAGTGTCGAGGTGGCGGTCAGCACCGTGTCCTCCACTTCTCCCTGAACGACATCGATAAGCGCGCCGAGCTCCTGTACCCGCTCGTCCGCCGACTCCAGGGCCTCCTCGAGCCGGTCATTGGCGATCGATATCGTCTCGCTGACGCGTTCGACTTCCTTGCGGACCGACATCACGAGGAAGTTCAGGTTCTCTCCTATCGCGCGCGCACGGTCCAGGACTGGCCTCGCATCGTGCCCAATCGTGGCCAGAGCATCGTCCACGTTCTTGATGCTGCGCGTGATGCGGAAGATGGCCCGCGCCAGCAACACCATGCCAATGCCCAACACCAGCATTGAGAGAATGCCGAGAGATTGAATCACTATGGTCAGCCACGCTACACCTTCCACGCGACACCCCCTGTCATCTCATCTGTTTGCCGACGCTGCCCGAGTACGCCATCTGCCGGTCAAGCTCGCCGGCACGCTCGAGTACGTTGCGGACCAGGAACGGCCCGATCAAGTCGCTGATACCCACGGCGATCACCACCGTGGCGAAGAACACGTTGACCGCAGCTGTAAGTTCAGGCTCCGTAGGAACATAGATAAGGACGAACGAAATCGCCATGGCCAGCGAGAGGCCGCCCTGCGGTGTGAGCGCCAGGCCGAATCGGCGCGGCAGCTCGATGCCGCGCGGGCCGAAGCGTTGGGCCACGACGCCGCCCACCCACTTGGCCAGGATTCGGGCCACAACGTACGCGGCGACCAGGGGAGCGATCCACCAGGACGAGAACTGCAGGAGCGCGCCGGCCACGACCAACATCATGATGTAGATCGGTTTCTCCCAACCCGACAGGGCGGCGTAAACGCGGCGGCGCATCGGCGAAAGATTCCCGATCATCACACCTGCAACCATGCATACGAAGAGCGGTGAAAGCGAAAGATAGAATGAAGTGCCGGACGCGAAGAGCACCAGACCGATCAGGAGCAGCGTGAGTTCTTGGGTCCGCGGGCGAATGCGTGTGAGTGAAAGGAACACGACGCCGAAGAAGATGCCCAGGAGAGCCGAGAAAATGAACCACTCCAGGAGCGACAGCGCTACACCGCGTCCGGGCAGCTCAGCCTGACGCGCCGCATGGGTGAGCCCCAGGACCACGATCCCAACGGCCGCGTCCAGGCTCGCTACATAGAAGAGCAGCCGGGTGATCCGGCCACGCGCCCTGTAGGTGTTCGAGACAAGCGCTATCGCCGCGGGTGTGGAAACGCTGGCGGTGGCGGCGGCCGCGAGCAGGATCGCATCGATTCTGAGCGAGAACCAGGAATCGGCGATCAGGTAGGCGATGCCGAAGACGATGAAGAACGCCACCAGCGCCTGCAGCCAGGCGAGGGCCATGTAGCCTGGCGGGAACTGGCTCAGATGGCCGCGGTCCAGCTGCAGCCCGAACAGTACACCGACCCAGCCCAATCCGAGCGCCAGCAGCGGGGTGAGCAGGTCCACCGTCTCTCCGGACAGGATCTGGGCCGCGTGCGGCCCCAGCGCGAACCCGAGGAAGAGAAACGGTCCGCCGATGGTGATGAAAATCCGCGGTCCCAGTGGCACCTGCCGCTGAGAGAAGGTGAGCTCGGCCCCCAGCAGCCCGATCAGCACCAGGAGTAGAACGGTGATGATGGGGTTCACAGTTCGGACTCTTCCCCGAGCTCCGGCGCGATGCCCTCTGCCCGGGAAACCGGGATGGTGAATACGATGCCTGTGCCTGGCTCCTCCATGCTGCCGCAGACGTCCTGGATGACCGCGAAGGCCGCATCTGCCTTCTCGTCGTCGTCGATCACGCTGAGGATCGTGTAGTTCTGTGCCCGTGATCGCGAGAGCAGCGTTTGTATTCCCGCGAAGAGCGGGATGTCGTGGGTCAGAACGCGACCCATCCCTTCGCTGTTGATGATCGTAGCACCGGTGATCCCCAACTCCAGAAATCCCGACAGGACATCGTCGAGCGCCTCTGCCTGGTTGATCACCGCCACCAGTAATTGCATAGAAGTGCCTCTTCGCTACAGCTAGGCGTGCTGTTCGTCGAACTGCCGGATCTTCTCGATCACCTCGTCGGCAGTAGCAGCGTCCAGCAATTGCTTTGGAACATCGGGCTGCCGCATCAACCGGGCGATCCGGGCGAGCAGCTTGATGTGGGTGCTGCTGGCGGCAGGCGGCGAAAGGAGCAGGAAAAACGTGTGAACGGGTTTCTCATCCAGTGACAAGAAGTCGACGCCCTTTCGTGACAGCGCTAGACCCATGACGGTCGAGCTCAGCTCCGGGAACACAGCGTGCGGTACCGCAACTCCGCCGCCTATGCCGGTCGATTGTGCCGCCTCGCGCTCCAGCAGCGCTTCGAAGACCGGCTGCTCATTCGGAACGAGCCCGTGTTCCGCCAGGCGATGCACCATCTCGCGCAGCGTGTTCTCGACACCCTGGGTCTGGATATCGAGTATGATGAGTTCGGGCCGGAGATAGCGATGGAGTTTCATTTCGTCTCAAGGGTAAGCAAGCCGCCCTTCACATAGCCATGGTGGGGCAACGGTGTCAAGATTGACGGCCGTGATCATCTCGGTCTAAGTTGGCTCACGATGGGCACGTTTATCGTTGATGGTGGAAACGCTCTCAAAGGCCACGTGCGGCCGGCGGGCAACAAGAATGCCGCCTTGCCGATGATGGCGGCCGCTCTTCTCACCGACGAGCCGGTTCAGCTCACCAACGTCCCGAACATCCGTGACGTTCACACCATGCTTGAGTTGTTGGGGGAACTCGGCGTCCGGTACGAGTGGTCGGGCCCCGGCTCACTCGTGCTGCAGGCCGGCGAAGTGAAGTCGACCGCGCTCGAGCCGGTGCTGGCGACCCGTATTCGCGCTTCAATCTTGCTGGCCGGCCCCATGCTTGCCCGGAACCACCAGGTGCAGCTGCCGCCGCCGGGTGGCGATGTGATCGGGCGGCGGCGACTCGATACGCACTTCGAGGCGTTACAGAGGCTGGGTGCGGAGGTGGAGCTCGGCGATGAGTTCGTGCTGCGCGGCAGGCTCAAAGGCGCCGAGATCTTCCTCGACGAGCCCAGCGTGACCGGTACCGAGAACGCGATCATGGCGGCGACCCTGGCCGAGGGAACCACGCTCCTGCGCAACGCCGCAGCGGAGCCGCACGTGCAGGATCTCTGCAGGCTGCTCAGCGGCATGGGGGCCCACATCGAGGGGATCGGCACGAGCCGGCTGCTGATCGAAGGCGTCGAACGACTGGGTGGAGCGAGCGCCGAGGTCAGTCCCGACTACATCGAGGTGGGCTCGTTCGTCGGCCTCGCCGCGGTCACGCGAAGCGAGTTGAACATCGGTGATGTCGAGCCGAGCCACCTCTCCAGCATTCGCGTGATGTTCGAGCGGCTCGGCGTTATCTGCGACCTCGACGGCCGCACGCTGCGAGTGCCCGCGGACCAGTCGATGGAAATCTGCATGGACATCGGACAGCAGATCCCCAAGATCGACGACGGCCCCTGGCCACAATTTCCAGCCGACCTCGTTAGCATCGCCCTCGTGGTCGCCACCCAATGCCGTGGCACCATCCTGATTCACGAGAAGATGTTCGAGTCACGGATGTTCTTCGCCGACAAGCTGACGGCGATGGGAGCGCGCATCGTCATCTGTGATCCACATCGCGCCGTGGTAGTCGGCCCGGCGACGCTGCGCGGATCGACCGTCGAAAGCCCCGATATCCGTGCCGGCATGGCGATCCTGATCGCCGCACTCGGCGCCGAGGGCCGCAGCGTGATCCACAACATCGGCCAGATCGAGCGCGGGTACGAGCGCATCGACGAGCGCTTGAGAGAGCTTGGTGCTTCCATCGAGCGAGCGGAGTGACGACGGGCGCTGAGCTCGAAGTCTCGCTCGACGGCCTGCGCGTCGTCAGGCAGGCGGACTGGGCGACTCGGTTTCCCGGCCTGGTCCAGGGGCTCACGGGCCGGGCGGCCGGACTCGATTTCAGCTTGCCGGACGGCTGGGCCAGGCTGCTGAAGGCGGCGCGTGTCTCGCAGATGGCTCGCTGCCGCCAGGTCCACGGCTCTGAGGTCATTCTCTTCGATTCACCGACCGGCGGCGGGGCTGTCCAGCTGGCGGGCGATGCCGACGCTCTGGTTTGCGGGCGGCGCGATGTTCTGCTCGCCGTGACGGTGGCTGACTGCGTGCCGGTGTTCATCGTCGATACTCGCCGCGGATCGCTGGGATTGGTCCATGCCGGGTGGCGCGGGATCGCAGCCGGGGTCGTGGAGGCGGCGCTGGAGAGGATGCGGGGCCTGGGATCGAGGCTCTCTTCGCTGCATCTGCACCTGGGCCCGGCGATTTGTGGGAAATGTTACGAAGTTGGGCCCGAGGTGGCTTCGGCCCTCGGCGTAACGGTGAGCGACACCTGTTTCGTGGACCTGCGGGGCCAGATAGCCCGGCGGGCCGCCGCCGCCGGCGTCGATTCGGCACGACTCACGGTGTCCGCCCGCTGTACGCGTTGCGAGCGGGAGCGCTTTTTCTCGTACCGGGGAGGGGACGAGGGCCAGCGGATGTGCGCCTTTCTGGGGTGGCAGGCCAGTTGATTTCCGGCCTGCCCGCCTCTATATTTACGGCTGCTGGTGGTTGAGACGCGAAGCTACAGGCCGCAGGGGCTTGCTGAGTAGTGGGGATGCAGTTCTTACCCCACTTTTTTATTGCTGGCGCGGCCTGAACCAGCGGTGAGGACGGCATCGTGAAGCGCAGCCGGGCAGACGAGCAGCTGGAGCAGATCGTGGAGTCGCTGCTGCAGGGAATGGGGTTCGAGCTGGTCGATCTGGAGAAGGCCGGACATCGTTCCCGCCCGATCCTGCGGTTGCGGATCGACCGACCGGACTCGGAGCCCGGCCGCGGGGTAACGGTCGATGAGTGCGCTCGAGTCAGCCGGGAGCTGGAGCGGTTGCTGGATGCGCGGGAGGATTTGCTTCCGAGCTATATCCTCGAGGTCTCGTCGCCGGGCGTCGAACGCCCGCTCCGCAAGCGATGTGATTTCGAGCGCAGCGTGGGCCGTGAGATCTGCGTGCGTGGCTTCGAGCCGCTGGCACAGGGCTCGAAACGGATCGAGGGGGTCTTGGTCGGAATAGAGGACTCGGGTTCCGACGAGCGGCTGCGGCTGCGGCTGGCGGACGGAACAGAGATCGATGTACCCCGCTCGGCGATAGCCAAGGCGAACCTGGCGTTCCGGTGGGACGGGTTCGGGTCCGGTCAGAGTGGAGAGCGTAGGGCGTAGGGCGTAACCCGTATTACGACCCGGGCCCCAGGGGAGAGGTCAAGAACGGAGTATCGAAGGGATGGGCAACGCAGCAAAAGTATTAGAGGCTTTTCGAGTGATGACGGCGCACAAGTCATTGTCACGTGAAGAGTTACATGATTTGATCAGAGACGGTATCCACGCTGCGCTGGCGAAGCGGTTCGGCGCGAACGTGCAGGCTGAGATCAAGATCGATGAGGAGAAGGGCACGATCGAGATCATCGCCCTCAAGGAAGTCGTCGATGAGGTGGTCGATCCCTCACGCGAGGTGAGTGTCACCGAGGCGCGCTGGGACGATCCGGATTTCCAGGTCGGCGATCTGCTGGAGATCCCGGTCGAGTTCGAGGATTTCGGACGCACGGCGGTGCTGGCGGCCAAGCAGCGCATCATCCAGCGGGTCCGTGAGGGCGAGCGCAACCGAGTTCGAGAGGAATTCAGCGACAAGATCGGTGAGCTGCTCTCGGGCGAGGTCCAGGCGATCGAGCGGGGGAAGCTGGTCGTGATGCTGAACATGCTGCGTGAGGCCGAAGCGATCATCCCGTGGCGTGAACAGAACCCGCGAGAGCGATTCCGCCAGGGCGAACCCATCCGCGCGGTGCTGAAGAAGTTGGAGGAGACCCCTAAGGGGCCGCGTCTGATATTGTCGCGGGCCGACCCGGAGTTCGTCGCGTCGCTGTTCAAGCTGGAGGTGCCCGAGGTCTATCAGGGCATCGTCAAGATCGTGGACATGGCGCGGGAGGCGGGTGGCCGAACCAAGATCGCGGTCGTGTCCAACGACGACTCGATCGATCCAGTCGGCGCGTGCGTAGGCCTGAAGGGCTCGCGCGTCCAGGCGGTGGTCTCCGAGATGAGCGGTGAGCGGATCGACATCGTGCCGTGGCACCCCGATCCTGAGATCTACGCCAAGCGGGCGCTGGCGCCGGCGAAGGTGGCGAAGGTGATCTCCGATGGCGAGGGCAGGCTCGTCACGGCCATCGTGGATGAGGACCAGCTGTCGCTGGCGATCGGCCGCAACGGTCAGAACGTGCGTTTGGCGTCGCAGCTCATCGGCTGGCAGATCGACCTGTACTCCAGCCGCGAGTGGATGGAGCGTGGCGCTGAGAGCACGCTGTTCCGCGGAACCGACGAGTACGAAGGTGCGGCGGACTTCCCGCTCAAGGAGCTCGACATCGCACCGGCGCTTCTGGCGTCACTGGAGGCGGCTGGATACGAGACGTTCTTGGGGATCATCGATCTTGAGCGGGACGATTTGCTGAGGACCCCGGGAGTCGGGCCGGAAGAGGCGGATGCGCTCGTGAAGTTGATCGAGGAGCTGACCGTCGTCGAGGAACCGGCGGAGCTATCGGCCGAGGCCCCACCGAACGCTGCCCCGGTGGCCAGGGGTGAACCGGTCGCCGCAAACGATGAGAGCGAAGAGGCTGGTGAGGAGGCGAGCGATGTGCCGGCTGCCGAGGAAACGGCCGATGAGCCCGGCGACGAGCCGGTGGCTGCCGGCGCACCGGAGCTCGAAGCCGCCGCGGGAGTCGAGGGTGACCCGACGGCGACCGGCGTCGAGGAAGAGCCGGTGGCCGGCGGCACGGTGTCAGCGGAAGCGGAGGCGATCGCGGAGGGTGAGTCGGAGAAGCAGGGCTCGTGAAGCGGAAAGCGGGTTGCTGGATGGCCTGGGTATGGCCGCCCGAGCCGGTCAGCTGCGGATCGGAACCGACGTGGTGCGTCGATCGATTCGAAGCAGGCGAGCCGCGATGGTGGTCATCGCCGGGGATGCTCCGCCGTACGTGCGGGAGAAGCTCGAGCGGCTTCTGACCTCGCGGTCCCTGCCCTACAGGGTCGTGCTCGATGGCGATCGGTTGGGCCGGGCGGTGGGGCGAGAGCGGGTGGTAGCTCTGGCCGTCACCGACGGATCTTTGGGGCGCCGAGTGATGGAATTGGCAGAGGCGGTAGAGGGTTAGCGGACAGGAGGAGTTTCAGCGTTGGCGAAGATGCGGGTCTACGATCTGGCTAAGGAGTTCGAGGTCACGAGCGAGAGCGTGATCCACCTACTCCGGGAGATGGACATCCCCGTCCGCAGCCACATGTCTACGCTGGATGAGGGGCACGTCGCCCGTGCGCGCACGCGCCTGGAGCGCGAGAAGCGCAGGCCCGATAAGCCTGGCAAGGGCGAGCAGGCGGG
>FXBF010000086.1_pt1 | contig 26564 bp, 24 predicted proteins | sample 5335321 | NCBI WGS metagenome assembly FXBF01 (sample SAMEA103928391, study PRJEB20085) | sediment metagenome | isolation source: sediment
ATGGCAAACAGGCGCCGGGCGATTCGCGAGCCGCGCATGAGGGCCTGGAAGCGCGTATCAGCCGTCTGGAGGCGCAGCTCGCCTGGGTGACGGGCGCTGTCCGCCCGCCGCACACGCGCGCCCAGCCTTACCACCCCGCGGTGCCACTGGCGCTGGGTGCGGCCGTGCTCGCCTTGGGGTACCTGGGCCTGGGCCTGCCGCAACACTACTACCAGCCGCTGTTCGCCGGGCTGGTGCTGGCGCTGGCTTATCACCGCGGGTTTTGGGTCTTGCCGCCTGGACGCTGGCGCTGGCCTCAAGTGTCGCTCAACTTCCTCATTCTGACGTTGTTCTTCAAGCTGCTGATCGGGGGCGGCACAAGTTATCCGCTGGATTGGCTGCGCGTACCGGCCATCAAGAAGATCTCGTCGGACCAGCAGACACCATGGTACGACCAACTCATCCCCGACTTCGACATCGCCTGGGAAAGCATCCCGGCGTTGACGGACATCAGTTTCGACTTCACCATGGTCCAGACCTTTCTGCTGCTCGCCACATTGGCTGGGGCGGTGTTTCGTTTCCAGCCGTTCGCATCCCTGGCCGCCGTGGTGTTGCTACTGGTGTCCATACCGACCTTTATCGGTTTCAACTGGGAGTGGGTGGTCCTGTTCCTGGTGCTCGGGGGGATGTCGCTGTACTTGCAGACCGCCTCGTATGACACGCGTGCACCGCACTGGTTCGAGTAAAACGCGCACCGGCCCACCCGATCCCACCTCATTACATTCCGACGTCTCGGGTGTGCGTCGTCAAAGCGGGTCGCGCTCGACGCCGGAAACATAATCACGCGCCCCCCAGCTGTTGTCCTCGATCGCGTGGGTGAGCTCGCGCAAGGCATACACATCGCCGACGTACACCATCGCCGCAACATCGCGCAGGGCGGGATCTGTTTCGCAGAACGCCTCGGCCTGGGCGATAAGCCTGCGTACGTCATCGGCCAAGCCCAAGTTCATGTTGACACGCCTCATCTGGCACCCCCAATCAAGCCGCTTGCCACCTACCGACGAGCGCTTGCGGACATCATGTGGCAAGGAGCATGCCAGCCCTCCCGGGGCCTATATAAGATATTGATTTAAATAAATAACTTTGAAAACGCAGGGAGTTCGTGAGCGCCGCGATGGCGCCGCTTATGACGCTCGGCGGGCAATCGCGGCAGCCACGCGGGCACAAACCGGCCGCCACCTGTCTGCGCAGCGGTTCGCTTGGTGCCGATGAGCGCGCGGCGGGGTTTACGGGCGGACGCGATCTGCCGCGCCATGGCCGCTCGCGCTAGGCGAGATAAGCGCCAAGACGCCCTACGGCCTCGCTCAGATTGCTCAACGTGGTGGCGTACGAAAAGCGTACGTAGCGTTGCGGCTGATTGACGCCGAAGTCCAGGCCTGGCGTGATGGCCACCCCTATCTGCTCCAGCAAGTCCAGTGCGAACTGCTGACTGTCCGCCGTAAAGCGACTGCAGTCGGCGTAGAGATAGAACGCCCCCTGCGGGGTTACCGGGATTTCAAAGCCTAACCCGCGCAATGCCGGCAACAAAAAATCGCGACGTTCCCGCAGGACCTGTACCCGCCGCCCCAATTCCTCCTCGACCTGCGGCTCGAATGCCGCCAACGCCCCATACTGGGCGGGCGTGCCGGTGGCGATAAAGATGTTCTGCGCCAGCTTGTCGATAGCGGGCACGTATGCGTCCGGTGCCACCAGCCAGCCCACGCGCCAGCCGGTCATACCGTAATATTTCGAGAAGCTGTTGACGACAAACACATCCTGCGAATGGGTCAACGCCGTGTGCGCCTCGACGCCGTAGGTGATGCCGCGGTAGATCTCATCGACAACGAGACAGCCGCCGAGCTCGCGAACGACATCGACGATCTCCGCCATGTGCTCATCTGCCACCAGCGTCCCCGTCGGATTGGAGGGCGAAGAGAGCAGCACCGCGACGCTGCGCGATGTCCAGTGCGCGCGCACGAGCGCGGCGTCAAGCTGATACCCTGTCCGGGCATCCACCGCGATCGCCTTCGCCTCACCTTCGAACAAGCTGACAAAGTGCCGATTGCAGGGGTATCCGGGGTCGGCCATCAGGACTTCGTCGCCGGGATTCAGCAGTGCCGCGAATACCAGCTGCAGCGCACCCGAAGCGCCGGGAGTGACTACTACCCGCGAGGCCGGCGGCCGCACCGATGCCGGGTAGCTCGCGGCGATCCGTTCGCGCAGTTGCGGCAAACCGACCGCGGGTAAGTAACGAGTATGACCGCTTTCGATCGCCCGCACTGCGGCGCGTACGATGCCGGTGGCGGCGGGAAAATCAGGCTCGCCGATCTCCATGTGAATGATGGCGCGGCCCTGGCGCTCGAGCTCATGCGCACGTGCGAGCACGGCCATGACCCGAAAAGGCTGAATCTTGTTGAGTCGTGCCGCCAGAGGAGTCTTCAATGCTTCGCGCCGATGACCGCGGCCGAGAATCATATCAGGATATGGGCCGCAGGCCCCCACCCGGCGGCTTTTCAGGCCCATACGCGGGGAGCCCCCGCCGGGCACGGCTGCAAAGAGCGCAGCGCCTGCCCTCGGGCGCGCTCGCGCGGTCGCAAATACACACAGAAACTCGGGTCAACGCGCCGGACGAGCGCCGCAGCGTGGGGCTGCTTGCGTCAATTTGGGCTTTCTGGTATAGATTCGCGCTTATTTTTCCAGGGTGTGTCTAAAAGCATGCTGAAAAAGCCCTGTCATGGCTTCTCAGCTCGTAGAGCAAAATCAAGATCTTTGCTTTACACCGCCGAGCCACTACCCCACTCGAGCGCCCTCGCTGTCGGGGGCTACTCATTCAGGTTCGAGCTGGTGTGGTTCGACAGCTCTACGCGGGGTTAGTGACCGGGCGCCGCGCTAACAGCTCGCTGAAAACACTTTCTTCGGCAAGCTGCTAACTGCATCATCAGCATAGGAGTCGGTGCATGCCAGCCAAGAGAAAAAGTGCGCAGTCCACTGCCCCCAGGTTACATGGCGGCGCGAAGCCCTACGGGCGCAAGAAAGGCGAAAAATACATGAACAAGAAACAACTGGCGCACTTTCACGGCCTGCTGCTGGCATGGAAGAAAGAGTTGCTCGATGAGCTCTCACGCACGGTGAGCCAGATGCGCGATGAACCGACACTCCATCCCGACCCCAACGACCGGGCAAGCCGTGAAACGGATATCTCACTGGAGCTGCGCAGCCGCGACCGGGAGAGCAAGCTGATCAGAAAAATCGACGAGGCGCTCGAAAGAATCGAATCGGGTGACTACGGGTATTGCGACGTCTGCGGTGTTGAGATCGGAATAGAGCGCCTGGAGGCCCGACCGACAGCCGAACTCTGTATCGATTGCAAGACCCTTGATGAGATCCGTGAAAAGCAGATGGCCTGAGACCCTGGCGGCGCCTGACGAAACGCGGAGCGAAAACGAAAAGGGGACGGTTGTCCCCTTTTCGTTGTGGGGGGGTTCGCGTTGCATAGCGTAGTGATCCGCAATGCACGAGTCGCCTTCCAGGATGGCTCGACCTGCGAATGCGATCTCGCCTGTGAGCACGGCCTGATCGCCCGCATCGAAGCAACCATAACCACGCAAGCGCGCGAATCGATCGACGCCGCCGGCGAGCTGTTGCTTCCCGGTGTCATCGATCCACAGGTTCATTTCCGAGAGCCCGGCGCAACACACAAGGAGGACCTGGCGTCCGGGTCACGCGCCGCCGTCAAGGGCGGGGTTACAAGCTTTCTCGACATGCCCAACAATAACCCACCCATTGTCAACCAGGGGGCTTTGGACGACAAGCTGGCCCGGGCACGGAACAGCTGCGTCGCCAACTACGGATTCTTTATCGGCGCCACGCCGAACAACGTGAACGAGCTCAACTCGGCCACCCCGGTGTGCGGCATCAAGATCTTCATGGGGTCAAGCACCGGATCGCTGTTGGTACAAGACAGCAACGACCTCGAACGAATCTTCGCCCACGGTGAACGGCTCATTGCCGTTCACGCCGAAAGTGAAGCCCGCATCAAACAGAGACGCGCCCAGTATGCGCATCGCCACGATGCCGCCGCGCACTCGGAGATCCGCGACAATCAGTGCGCCCTGGCCGCCACTCAGATCGCGCTGGACTTGTCGATGAAATACCGGCGCCGCCTGCACATTCTCCATGTGTCCACGCAGGAGGAGGTCGAGTTACTGCGCCGGCAAAAGCCGCCGTGGGTAACAGCGGAGGTCGTCCCCAATCACCTGTTCTTGAACGTTCATCACTATGAGGAGCTCGGTACACTGGTGCAGATGAACCCACCGATCCGGCAATCCGAAGACAACAAGGCGCTGTGGCAGGCCCTGCACGACGGCGTGATTGATTTCATCGCCACCGACCACGCGCCCCACACATTGGCAGAAAAGCACCAGCCCTATCCGCACAGTCCTTCCGGCATGCCCGGCGTTGAGACCTCGCTGCCCTTGATGCTGACCCAAATGGCGGCCGGAAAGTGTACGCTGGCCGAGATTCAGAGCTGGATGTGCTATGGCCCGGCCGAGGCCTACCACATACCGAACAAGGGCAAGATTGCGGAAGGGTGGGATGCCGACCTTACGCTGGTCGACACCTCTGAGGTACGCCCCGTGCGCAACGAAGAGATGCTGACCAAGGTGGGGTGGAGTCCCTACGCAGGCACCATGCTCACCGGCTGGCCCACCCATACTATCGTCGGGGGGCATGTGGCGTTCGACCGCGGGCGCATTCGCGAAGGCGCGCATGGCCGGGCACTGGCGTTCACAGCCTGAGTCATGGGCGCGCTAATCGCAAACGCGCACGGGTGCACATAGCGTGAGGCTTGTCTCGCGCTCAGGGTGCTGACACCTCATGGACCCCGCACTGTTCCTCAAGGCCTTGCTGCTCGGGGCGGTCGAAGGTTTGACCGAGTTTTTGCCGGTGTCTTCGACCGGGCACTTGATTATCGTCGCCGATGCCGTCGACTTCACTGATGAGAGCGCTCAGACTTTCGAAATTTTTATTCAGCTCGGCGCCATCCTGGGCGTGGTGTGGCATTACCGCCGCAAGCTGGGAGACCTGACACGCGGGATTGCGCGCGCGCCGGCGAGGCGATTTCTTTTGAACCTTCTCCTGGCCTTCACACCCGCGGCCATTGTCGGACTGGCGTTATACAAGCAGATCAAAATCTATCTCTTTAATCCCACGACGGTGGCCGTCGCCTTGATCATTGGCGGAATCTTGATCCTTCTCATCGAACGTACCCCGAGACAGGCACGCGTAAGCGAGCTCGATGACCTGCGTCCACTCGATGCGCTCAAGATCGGGCTCGCCCAGATTACGGCGCTGTTTCCGGGCGTGTCGCGGGCAGGCGCCACCATCATGGGCGGCCTGCTTAGCGGGCTTTCCCGTACCTGTGCGACCGAGTTTTCTTTCTTGCTCGCAATACCCACTATGTTCGCCGCAACCCTGTTCGAGCTCTATCAGAGTCGTGGCATCCTGAATCTCGATAACCTGGCCGTATTCGCCGTCGGCTTTATCACCGCTTTCCTCACGGCGCTGATCGTAATCAGGGTGTTTCTGGCCTACGTGTCGAGGCACAACTTCGTCGTATTCGGCTATTACCGCATCGCGTTCGGGTTGCTGGTATTGGCTTACTTTTAGCCTGGATTCCAGGTCCCGGTGGCTGTGCCGTGAGGCGCGTGTGGGCTGGCAGCAAGCGTACGGTGCGCTTGCGGCGAGTGCGCCCGACTGACTCCAAATTTGAATGGCTCAATCGGCTAATATATCTTTGTAATATATCTTAATTCGTCGCGACATTGCCTGGCTCGATGCTCACTGCATAGCAATATAGGAATATTTGGGATAGCACACTCTCCATGTCAAAAGACGCCAATAGTCGTGCCTCTGAGAAACCCCGCGTCCTGGTGGTCGACGACTCGCGCCTCATGCGCAAGGCCATCCACAAGTTTATCGAGCGCGAATTCGAGGCGACCGAGGCGGAGGATGGGGAGCAGGGCTGGCAAATACTCATCGACGACGATCAGATTCAGGTTGTCATCGCCGATGTGCTGATGCCCCGCCTGGACGGGTATGCCTTGATATGTCGCATCCGGGCCGCCGACGCCGCCCGGATCCGCGATGTACCCGTCATCGTCATCACCGGGGCCGAGGACGAGGAAACCCGGGAGCGCGCCTTCGCCTGCGGCGCCAATGACTTTATTACCAAGCCCATTGACGGCGCGCGGCTAATCGAGTGCACGCGCGCCCAAGCCAAGCTCGACCAGACCTCACGCAAGCTGGCGCACGCCGCAGAGGTGCTCGACGAGCAGGCAAGCATCGACCCGTTAACACAACTCAATAGCCGCTGCCTATTCGTGCAGCGCGGGAGCGCGGAGCTCGCCACCGCGCGGGACGCGGGTACCGAGCTGTCGCTCATCAGGCTCGATATCGATAATTTTCGAGCAATATATGGCGAGCACGGCGATGACAGCGGTGATCGTTTGCTCGTGTGGGTGGCTAATACAATCATCGCGCAGACCCGCGGTGGCGATATTCTTGCGCGTGTTGGGGGCGGTGAGTTCGCAGCCGTTACGCCACGTGCTGGCCGACTCGAGGCGGCGGTGTTGTGCGAGCGACTTCGCAGCGCCATTAACAACGAGCCGTTCAAGCACAATGGCATCAGCATTGCAGTAACAGTCAGCCTTGGGGTGGTCACGTTAGGGCGAGATCCCGGTAACACCATAGACGAGCTGCTCGATCTGGCGGATCAAAGGGTAGCCGCAGCCGGGGCGGCCGGGGGCAACCGGCTTAGCGTAGAAGAGATGGACGAGAGCAAGAATCCCGATACGGTTGTTGTCGCGCAGCCCGACATTAACACGGCCTTGGAGATGATGCGCCACGGTGACACCGGAAAGCTCGATCCCTATCTGCCCGAGCTCGCACTCAAGGTGCTGCCGTTGATCGAGTTATGTAATGATAAGCTTGACCTTGCATTCGATCTCGAGCTGAACAGCCTCAAGGACAAGCTGTCGCAATTGAAATAAAGCGAGGTACACGCTGCAAGTAGCAAAAGAACTCTGTATCCAAGATACATGCGGGCAGATAAAAATAAAATCCAGATACAAGGCGCAAGATCTCGGAAGATGCTGAAAATAATTTCTCAGTAACCTGCTTAAGATAAGAAAACAAGAACTTCTACTATCGCAAGCCCCTGAGCGTTTTTGCACTTATATATTGGATCCTGTGCTTGCCTTCATGGCATGACGCTTTCGAAAGCCAAGCCCTTCAAACCCGCATGGTGGTGCCGTGGCGCACACGCACAGACGCTGTGGCAGTCGCTGGTTCGACGGCGACCGTATATCGATCTTTTGCGCGAGCGCCTCGAACTTCCCGACGGTGATTTCATAGACCTCGACTGGACCCACGGCGCCGATGGTCCCATCGTCATCATCCTGCACGGATTAGAAGGCTCGTCGCATTCGCCTTACGCACGCGGCCTGCTCAAGGCGCTCCAGCAAGAAGGGTTTCGCGGGGTTGTCATGCACTTCCGTGGTTGCAGCGGTACCCCCAATCGCTTGCCATGCAGCTATCATTCCGGCGACACCGGCGATCTCGCCTTCCTCGTCGCAACTCTGCACCGTCGCGAGCCACACACATCACTCACGGCAGTGGGGTACTCACTCGGTGGGAACGTACTGCTCAAATGGCTGGGCGAGACCGGCACGGCGGCGCGGCTCGAAGCAGCAGTAGCGGTATCCGTCCCGTTCTTGCTGGCGGACGCGGCCGACCGGATGAGCCGAGGGTTTTCGCGTGTCTATCAATGGAGGCTGCTCGCAAGCATGCGGCGTGCGATCCGGCGCAAGCTCGCGCTTATGCCGTTGGGTATCAAGACGTCCAAGCTCTCGTCGCTGCGCAATTTTCGGCTTTTCGATGAGCACGTCACGGCGCCGTTGCACGGTTTTACGGGCGCCGAACATTACTACGCCTGCGCCAGCTCCCGGCAGTATCTCAAGCACATCGCCGTCGATACGCTTGTGTTGCACGCGCGCGACGATCCGTTCATGACCGAGGCCGTTATACCCTCGAAGGACGAATTGTCACCAAAAGTGACGCTGGAACTTTATGGTTTCGGTGGACACGCGGGATTCATTGCGGGCAAGTGGCCATGGCATGCGCACTACTGGCTGGAGGAACGCATACCGGCGTACTTGTTGGGTCACCTGGAGCCGAAACAGCGGTCGTAAATCAACGTCGCGCCTGCAAGCTCGCAGGCAGGCGATGCCCGCCGGCGGGTGCGCGCTCACCTGAGACGAATATGTTACTTCTATATCAATGACTTGGTGGATGCCGCGCACACGCTCGCACGGGCCAGCCGGGGCAACGCGCAGCCCTCGGGGTGCATCGGCCCGCCCCCGTCGCCGAGGGGCGGTGGTGGGGAAGGCGTTACTGCGATGCCGCCTGCTGCGCGACCGCCTTCATGCTCAGCCGGATGCGGCCCTGCTTGTCCACTTCCAATACCTTGACCTTGACGTTGTCGCCTTCCTTGAGCTTGTCACTCACGTTCTCGACGCGTTCATTGGAGATTTGTGATATGTGCACGAGGCCGTCCCTGCCCGGCAAAATCGTGACGAAAGCACCGAAATCCATGAGCTTTGCGACCCTGCCTTCGTACACCATGCCCACTTCGACGTCCGCCGTCAATTGCTCGACACGCCGACGCGCTTCCTGCGTCGCCGCATTGTCGACGGACGCGATCTTGACCGTGCCATCATCGGAAATATCGATGGTCGCATTGGTTTCCTCGCAGATGGCACGAATCGTCGTGCCGCCTTTGCCGATAACGTCGCGGATTCGGTCTGGGTTGATCTTGAACGTAACAATCCGCGGAGCGTAGTCGGACAATTCAGCGCGCGGCTCGGCAAGAACCTGGTTCATGGCGTCGAGTATATGAAACCGCCCCTCTTTCGCCTGCTCGAGGGCGACCTGCATAATCTCCTTCGTGATGCCCTCGATCTTGATGTCCATTTGCAGCGCCGTAATGCCCTCACCGGTGCCCGCTACCTTGAAGTCCATATCGCCCAGGTGATCCTCGTCACCGATTATGTCGGTCAGAACCGCAAAGCGGTTCTCTTTCTTGATCAAACCCATGGCGACACCCGCGACCGGCGATTGGATCCCGACACCGGCGTCCATGAGCGAAAGACTTGCGCCGCAAACCGTCGCCATAGAGCTGGATCCGTTCGACTCGGTAATCTCGGACACTACGCGTACCACGTAAGGGTACTCGTCCATATCGGGCAACACGGCGGCAATACTTCGTCTGGCCAGCCGCCCATGCCCGACCTCCCGCCGCTTCGGGGACCCGATCCGGCCGGTCTCGCCGACGCTGTACGGTGGGAAGTTATAATGCAGCATAAACGGATCCTTGCGCTCGCCTTCGAGTGCATCGATGATCTGCGCGTCCCGACCAGTGCCAAGCGTTGTCGTCACCAACGCCTGCGTTTCCCCGCGCGTAAATAGCGCAGATCCGTGCGTACGCGGCAATACGCCGACGCGTACGGTGATGGGCCGCACCATGCGCGTGTCGCGACCATCAATACGTGGCTCGCCATCGAGAACTCTCCCGCGCACGATGTCACGCTCGGCACCTTTGATGGCATTCTTAATGTTCGCCAATTCCTCCTCGCCGGCCTCCGCCGATGCCACGCGTGTGGCTATCTGCTCGCGCACTTCAGCGAGTTTATCCTGGCGTGAAACCTTGTCGGCAATCGCGTAGGCGCTCGCGATTTCCGTCGCACCCAACTCCCGCACGGCATCCAGCAGTGATGTGTCTTTTTCCGGTGCCTGCCAGTCCCACGGTTGCGTCCCCACCTCCTGCACGAGCTCGTTGATCGTCTGGATAACGGGCTGCATTTGCTCGTAACCAAACATCACTGCCTCCAGCATGGTCTCTTCGGGCAGGATCTTGGCTTCGGACTCGACCATTAACACGCCGGCTTTGGTCCCGGCGACAACCAGGTCAAGCTGGGATTCCTCAAGCTGTTCACGGGTCGGATTGAGCGTGAACTGGCCATCCAGGTAGCCGACGCGCGCCGCCGCGATGGGACCACCGAATGGGACACCCGAGAGCGAAACGGCCGCCGAGGCCCCGATCATGGATACAATATCCGGATCGATCACGGGATCGAGCGACATCACAGTCAAAATAATTTGAACCTCGTTAGTGAAACCGTCGGGAAATAGGGGTCGGATAGGGCGATCAATCAGGCGGCAGGTGAGTATCTCTTTCTCGGACGGACGGCCTTCGCGTTTAAAGAAGCCGCCCGGTATTCGACCAGCGGCAAACGTCTTCTCTTGATAATCTACCGTTAGTGGAAAGAAATCCTGGCCGGGTCTTGGTTCCTTGTTGGCGACAACTGTTGCCAGTACGACGGTATCGCCCATGCTCGCCATCACTGCGCCACTCGCCTGCCGCGCGATCTCGCCGGTCTCAAGCCTAAGCGTATGCTGGCCATACTGAAGGGATTTGGTAATCTTGCCCAATGCTCTGCCCTCGGTCACGTAACTATTTGCGCAGACCGAGCCGTTCAATCAAGGAACGGTAACGGCCCACATCCATGCTTTTCAGGTAATCAAGCAACTTCCTTCTGTTGTTGATCATGCGCAAAAGCCCCAGTCGCGAATGACGATCATGCGGATGCGCTTGAAAATGTTCGGAAAGGTCATCGATTCGCGCAGAGAGCAACGCCACCTGGACTTCCGGCGAACCGGTGTCCCCTTGATGCGTCTGATAGTCCTTGACGATATCGCCCTTCTGCTCTGCTTTGACTGTCATCTAGCTATTACCTCAGTACCAGCTTATACGAACGCGCGATCACTGTAGCACCCACCGCCACGCGGCGGCGGGCGGTATTCTACCTGCGCGTTATCCTGTCCTCAACCAACTGAATCAACGCTTGTCAGGCGGGTCTGGTCCTGCCCAGCATGAGCCGCCGTGGAGCGACTCGGCCATCCTCTAGCACCTGCCCCATCCCCAAGAACCGGCTCCCGTCGGCATACAGCCGCACCCAGCCCGGTTGATGCGAGTGCCTGACGGACACCGGCTGCCCGCGGCACAAGTAATGAGCGGCCAGTGGCGTAAGATGGACGTCCGGCAAACCTGACAGTGCCACATCGACTGGAAGCAAAAGCGCCTCGCGTGCAGCTTGGCTCCCGGCCGCCTGCAGCTGCTCCAGGCCCACGGCACTATCGATGGATAGCTCGCCGACCGCGAGGCGTCGCAGGCTCTCAACATGTGCGCCGCAGCCCAGCGCCTGCCCCAGATCATGGGCCAGCGCGCGAATATACGTCCCCTTTGAGCAATGGATCTCCAGTTCCACACGATCCGCGAACAAGTTCAGGCATCTGATTTCATGGATCGAGACACGGCGCGGCTCGCGCTCCACCTCAATGCCCTTGCGCGCCAACTTGTACAGTGACTTACCGCCACGCTTGATCGCGGAGTACATAGGGGGTAGCTGTTGGATGTCACCTTCGAACTCCTGCACAGCACGTTCTATCGCACGTCGACTCACGGTCACAGCCCGCTTTTCCACCACCTCACCCTCGCTATCGAAAGTCTCCGTGGTTTCCCCGAGCTTGAAAACCGTACGGTATCGCTTGTCTGCATTCAGCAGAAACTGCGAAACCTTGGTTGCCTCGCCGAAACACAATGGCAATAGACCGGTCGCGATTGGATCGAGACTGCCCGTATGACCTGCCTTACGGGCCTGGAGAACCAGCTTGGCCGCTTGCAGCGCCTGGTTCGAGGTCATTGATGGGGGTTTGTCTAAAAGCAAGATGCCATCGACGTCGATGCGGTTGCGAAACCTTCGTGCCAAGTGTATATCCTCTTAATCGGCTTTACGCTTTTTATCTTCCGCCACAGCGCGCTCGATCAGCGTCGACAGCGCCGCACCCTCTTCGACGGATTTATCATGCAGAAACTGCAATCTTGGAACCCCTCGCAATACCAACCTGCTCATCAGTCGATGCCGCAAGAAAGGCGATGCCTTGTTCAGTGCGGCCACGCTCTGCCCTACCTGGGCAGCACCGGTCAGGCAAGTGAAGTACACCTTGGCCATGGAAAAATCAGGGGCGATGTCTACGCCGGTCAAAGTCGCCCCGTGCACGCGTGGGTCGTTGAGTTCATGCTGGATTAATACGGCGAGCTCTCTTTTTAGCAGCTCCGCAATTCGCCTCTGTCGGTTTGACTGACTATGCATAGAACACAGACCTCGCGAAACACTCCTTTGCGTTCCCCACACTCGGACGCCGTCGCCGAGGAAAGCGTGATCTAAAAGGATGCTGAAAAGAGTTTTTCAGCATCCTGCTAGAGCGCGCGAGCTACCTCTACCCTCTCGTAGACTTCGATTTGATCCCCCACCTTGACATCATTGTAATTCTTCACACCAATTCCACACTCGGTCCCCGCCTTGACATCGTTTACGTCCTCCTTGAATCGACGCAACGATTCAAGCTCACCTTCGAATATTACGACGCTGTCCCGTAACACGCGAATGGGCAAGTTACGACGCACCACACCTTCGCTGACAAAACACCCGGCAATGGCCCCGAACTTCCGTGCCCGGAACACCTCCCGAACCTCGGCAAGACCGACCGTTTGTTCTTTGATCTGAGGTGAAAGCATGCCATTAATTGCGCTCTTGATCTCGTCGACGGCATCGTAAATGACGTTATAGTAGTGAATATCAACGTTTTCGGCCTCGATCAAGCGCCGTGCCACGCTGTCTGCACGCACATTAAAGCCGATGATAATCGCGCCCGCGGCCACCGCCAGGTTGACGTCGGATTCGCTTATGCCGCCCACCATGCCGTGGATTACCTTCACCTTGACCTCATCCGCGGACAATCGCTCGAGCGTTTCAGTCAATGCCTCGACTGACCCCTGAACATCGGCCTTGATGAGCAGACTGAGGGTTTTGAACCCGCCCTCCTTCATCTGCTCGAAAACGTCAGCCAGCTTGGCAGCCTGTTGCCGTGCAAACTTGGTATCCTTGGACTGGCTCTGACGATACAGCGCTATCTCGCGGGCCCTGCGCTCGCTTTCCACGCCCGCGACCTCGTCACCCGCGCCAGGCACACCGGAAAGCCCTTGTATCTCTACAGGGATGGAAGGTCCTGCCTCTTTAACCGGCTTACCGTTCTCATCGAGCATTGCGCGCACGCGCCCATACTGCCCGCCAACCAGCACGATATCACCCCTGCGCAATGTCCCACGCTGTATGAGCACGGTCGCCACCGGGCCGCGTCCCTTGTCCAGCCGTGCCTCGACGACGATGCCGTACGCCGGACCGGTCTTGACAGCCTTGAGCTCCTGTAGCTCCGCCTGCAATATCACTGCCTCCAGCAGCTCATCGATCCCTTTACCGGTCTTGGCCGACGCATCGACAAACAGGTCTTCGCCGCCCCATTCCTCCGGAACCACTTGATGTTTGGTCAATTCCTGTCGCACCCGCTCCGGATCGGCGTCCGGCTTGTCGATCTTGTTTATCGCTACCACGATCGGAACACCGGCATCGCGCGCATGGTGTATCGCCTCGACCGTTTGCGGCTTGACGCCGTCGTCCGCCGCCACGACCAGAATGACCAGATCAGTCGCCTTGGCGCCGCGGGCGCGCATCGCGGTAAATGCCTCATGGCCTGGGGTATCCAGAAAGGTCACCACACCTTTGGCGATCTGGACGTGATAAGCGCCGATATGCTGCGTGATCCCTCCGGCCTCGCCACTGGCCACACGCGTCTTGCGAATGTAGTCCAACAACGAGGTCTTGCCGTGGTCAACATGGCCCATTACTGTGACGACGGGCGGCCGTGGCTCGGCCTCCGCAGAAACTTCTGGCGGTTGTTCGAGCAGCGATTCCGGGCTCAAGGCCTTGGCCTCTTTGACCATATGCCCCATTTCCTCGACCACCACAGCCGCCGTGTCGCGATCCAGCACCTGGTTGATGGTGACCATGCTCCCCAGGCCCATCAAGGTCTTAATCACTTCGGCTGCCTTGACCGACATCTTTTGTGAAAGCTCTGCCACACTGATCGTCTCGGGCAGCACCACGTCGCGAACAACGGGTTGCGTGGGCCGCTCGAACGCATGCTGCCCCGACATGCTGGTCACAACCGCTTTCTTGGAGACCGGCCGTACGCGACGTCGAACCTTTCTGCCATCGGGCACATGCAATTCCGCGCGTGTCGGCTGCTTCGCCTCCGCGGCCTTACGTCTGCGCTGCTGCTCTCTGGCGCCCGGCGCTTGCTTGTCGGCAACCGGCGGCACGGGTTCCTCGACAGGCGGCAACGGTTGCTGCGCCTCTGCGATCGACTCCGTCGGGGCCGAGGATTCTTCCGCCGCTGCCGCCGCTTGCCCGACTGGCGGCGCCTCCTGTAGGGCCTCCTCCGCCACCGGAGTCTCGACGCTGACCTCGACCGGCGGCGCCTGCTCAGCCCCCACTAACTCAGGGCTCTCGGGAGGCTCCGCCTCAACCGGTGCAGCGCTTTCGACATCGGCACGTTTGACGAAAGTCCTTTTCTTACGTACCTCCACCTGCACGGTGTGGGTGCCTCCCATACGCGTGCTCTGGGTGATTTGGCTGGTAGATTTACGCTTGACGGTGATCTTCCTGCGCGTTGGTGCTTGCGGCTCGCCACCTTGCAAGAAGCTGAGTAACATAAGCTTCTCTTCTTCGCTAAGCGCATCACTCGCCTGCTTACCGTCGATGCCGGCCGCGCCTAACTGGCGCAGCAATGTCTCGGATGGGACACCGATGCGTTCCGCGAAACTCTTTACCGTAATTGTCGCCATACCGAGCTTTCTAACTCGCCTCCTCTTGGTTCTCGAACCAAGGGGCGCGTGCCGTCATGATCAACTCCCTGATTCGCTGCTCGTCGCCGATGCCTTCGATTTCCTGCAGCTCATCGACTGATTGCTCGGCGAGCTCCTCGCGGGTCTTGATATCGTGGCTGGCCAGCAAGTGTGCCGTATGCTCGTCCATACCATCCATTTCTAACAAGTCCTTTTCCGGTTCGGCCAAGCTGATCTGCTCTTCTACGGCGATCGCCGCTGTCAAAAGGGCGTCGCGGGCACGGCTGCGAAGCTCCTCGACCAGATTTTCATCGAAACCTTCAACTGTCAGCAGCTCCTGTTTAGGCACGTATGCGATCTCGTCGAGGCTGCCAAAACCTTCCTGGGTGAGGATCATCGCCACCTCCTCGTCCACGTCGAGCTGCTCCATAAAGAGCTTCACTGCAATAGCCGCTTCCGTGTTGCTTTTCTCGCTGGCGGTCTCTTCGGTCATGATATTCAGCTCCCAGCCCGTGAGCTCCGTCGCCAGTCGGACATTCTGTCCGCCGCGCCCGATCGCCTGGGATAACTGCATCTCGTCGACCATGACGTCCATACTATGCAGCTCCTCATCGACCATGATCGAGATGACCTCAGCCGGCGCTAAGGCATTGATTACAAACTGTGCTGGATCCTCGGACCATTGGATGATATCGACTCGTTCACCGGCCAGCTCGTTCGAGACGCTTTGCACCCGTGACCCGCGCATACCGACACACGCACCGATGGGATCGATACGCGAATCGTTCGTGCTGACCGCAATCTTGGCACGCAAGCCCGAGTCGCGTGCCGCCCGGTGAATCTCGATGAGACCCTCGCCGGCCTCCGGAACTTCGAGATTGAACAGCTCGATCAGCAGCTGCGGTGCGGTACGGCTGAGAAAAAGCTGCGGCCCACGCGGCACCGATTGCACATCCTCCAAATAGGCACGAATGCGATCCCCCGGACGCAGGCCCTCGCGTAGAATCATTTTCGACTTCGGCAGCAACGCCTCGGCATCACCCAGATCAATAATGGCGTCCCCGCGCTCCATGCGCTTTACCACGCCCGTAACCATCTGGCCCTTGCGTTCGGCGTACTGCTTGACGATCTGCTCGCGTTCGGCCTCACGTACTTTCTGCAGTATGACCTGCTTGGCCGCCTGCGCGGCAATGCGACCAAACTCCACCGGCTCCAATGGCTCCTCGACGAAACCGCCGACCTCCGAATTCGGGTCGCGCGCCAACGCCTCGCTCAGCCGCAGCTGGCGATCTGGAAATTCCACCTCCTCGACATCGCCAGGCAGCACCTCCCAACGCCGAAAGGTGTCATACTCGCCCGTATCACGATGGATCGACACGCGGGCATCGATGTCCTCTTTATGGCGTTTGCGCGTCGCCGTCGCCAACGCAGCTTCGAGGGCCTCGAAGATCAGGTGCTTGTCGACGCCCTTGTCGCGCGAAAGCGCATCTACCATCAACAACACTTCATTACCCATAAGCCTGTCTCATTAACCCTGCCCGACATTCACAACCTGGGCACTAGCCTCGCTTTCTCAATATCGTCAAACACCAGATCCAGCTTCTTGTTTTCCACATCGAGCACGACATGGTCCCCGGAGATGCCGACCAGGCAACCCTTAAAATTCCTTTGTCCAGCCAACGGCTGTCGCATCTTTACCTTGATCGTCTCGCCGGCAAACCGCTTGAAGTCCGCCCGTGTCACCAGCGGCCTGTCGAGACCTGGCGAAGACACCTCGAGCGTATACGGACCGTCGATGCGATCTTCTACATCCAAGACCGCGCCCAGTTGGCTGCTGACGCGCGCGCAATCGTCCACCGTTACCCCTGCGGGGCTGTCCATGTACACCCTCAAAACCGGGTGTCGACTGGAGCCCGCCAGCTCCGCATGCACCAGCTCGAACCCCAGCGCCGCCAGCGTGGCCTCGAGTACGCCCCGTAGCTCGGACCTGAGCGCAACCATAACCTCTTCCTTATAAACGCAAAAGTGGGCGCCAAGCCCACTCTTGTCAATCGATCTTGTTCTTCTGGCCCCACCCTAGCAGCACAAATTATAAGCATATCGCCATAAAACTCAACGCGCGTCGCCCGCCGGCGCTCTCTAAGGTGGCCGTCCCTGACGCCATCGCACCCCGGCGAGGGGTCCGTATGCCACCCGGTCCCTTGCAACCGTGCGCTCGAGGGCGAGCGTGGCGCGGCCTGCAGTGCCACGGCCGGCGCCGACCGTGGTTACAAAATGCCGGGTTTTTTATGTTATTTCAAGCCCCTGCAGGGGGTGTGGGGAACCGTCCCGGCCCCGACCGCGGTCCCACTGCTACGCCACCAGCGGCCCGGAAACACCCGGGTCTCCACCCGAATCGCGCCGCCGCTAACCTCGCCGCGCTATCCGGCTCGTGCAAAAGCATGACGGCCGCGCGTTACCTCGGCCGCCAGAGCTGCCGCTGGCATCCGGCTCGGGCCCCCAGAGATCACATGTTGGTGGTAGCGGGGGTAGGATTTGAACCTACGACCTTCGGGTTATGAGCCCGACGAGCTGCCAGACTGCTCCACCCCGCAGCAGAATCGCGAAGTCTACCAAGCTGCGATGCAATTTCAAGGCTGCTGCGCCCATCGCGGTGGTGCCGGCACGGCGCGCGCAGCAGAAATCTCCCGCCCGGCTGCCGGCATCGCAATAAAGCTGGCGGTCACGGCCGGGGCGCTCGGGGCAAGGCCGGCGATGGCACTGAGCGCTGCGCTCAGCCGGACGTGGTGCGGGCCATGACACCACGGTCCTGCACCAGCACCTGCGCGCAATAGACGCGCGCCGTCCACCGCATCAGATCGCCGATGACACCGAGAACCAGCACCGCGAGCAGCGGCGCGTCGTGCGGGAGGAGCCAAAAAAGAACCACAGGAAACAGCACCAGGATCGCCAGATAGCCCGACTTCCACAACCTGCGCCAGAGAGTCGTCACGGCCGCCTTTATAGTCGGAAGCATGCGGAAGTCTCGCGTGACAAATACCAGGGGCAACCAATACACCAGCACGAACGGAATCACGAACAAAGCAGCACTGCCGATCAGATTCATCGTCGGCGCGATCTCTTCGAGCCGAGCCTGGATCTCCACTTCGCCACTGGCGCCGCTTGCAAAGGCACTGAGAAAAAATACGACCACCAGCAATACAGCGAGCACGGCCTTGATGCATAACCACACGAACTGACTAAAGACCTCTTTTCCTCGCCGCAGCACCTCCGGCACCGAGACGGTTCCATCGCCGACAGCAAACGAACGTAAGGCGCCACCAAATAAATACGCATACGCGAAAAGCAACAGTGCCACAAGTAACGCCACCGAAGACGCGGGGCCTGCATCACCACTCGTCGACATGGCCGCCGGCATTACCAGGTTGCTCCACAGCACCACGATCAACACACGCACCGCGATGACAAGCCACACGCCCGGGCTCAGCACCGCGCGTACCGCCGCCCTGATGTGCAGCTCGTTTTCCCCTTGCCCCGCGTTTTGGTTCATGGCCCTGAGTGCTCGTTGGCTTTTGATATGCTACCGCCGCGCCCTGGAAGGCATTGGCGCTACAGATAGTCTACCCACAAGGCGGTTGCACCTGCTACCGCAGCCGGGATAACCACAAAATTAATTACGGGAATGACCATGATCACTGCCACCGCGGCGCCGAATCCCAATGTCAGAAATATGTTTGCTCGCGCGAGCCGCTTTACCTCGGAAAACTGCCGGCCGTGGTTCTCCATAGGGTAGGCCAGATACTCGAGCGCCAGCATCCATGCGGTGACAATCAGCCAGACGAAGGGGGCGACGACATTCAAGACCGGGACCAGCGTCAACGCCAACGGAAACAAAATGACGATCAGGAAATAGCGCAGCTTTCGCAGCTCGTTGACCACCGCCTTGACGACCCCAACCAGCCCGCGCGGCTCACCACCACCAGCAAGCTCGGAGTGCCCCTTGAGCGTGCGTTCAACACGCTCGGAAAGCAACCCATTGAACGGCGCCGCAATGATATTGGCGACCATCGTAAAAGTGAAGAGCATGAACAACCCCGCCGCCGCGGCGAAAAGCGCCCAGAGAACACCGCGCGCCACGACAGCCCACCAGCCGTCTGCACCCGGCACTAGCCAGTCCAACAACGATTCGAACCGACTCGCCCCAAACCATATCAGAACGGCGAAAACCAACACGTTTATCAGGAGCGGCGCTATGAAAAAACGGCGCAACCCGGGGCGCATGATCATGCGAAACCCGCGAAGCAGATATCTCGGCCCGATTACGAGATCGCTAATCAATGCATGTGTGCCGGCGGGGCGTCGCTACGAGATTCAGCCACGTCAGGATGCGGTGTCGAAGAGCCGCCTTCAGGATATCGCCCGTATGGCTTGTGTGCTTAGATCGATAATCGTCCCCACCCACGGGATAATCAGCAGAAGTGACAGGCCGTTAATCCCGATCAAGATACGCATGTCTATCCCCGCGTGAATCGGTTCGGTGTCTACGGGATCATCGAAATACATCAGCTTCACCACTCTCAGATAATAGTACGCCCCGATTACCGCCAACAGCACCGCCACGATCGCAAGCCAGGTCATGTCGGCCTGCACTACGGACTGAATCACGAGCAGCTTGGCGTAGAACCCGACGGTCGGTGGCACGCCGGCCATCGAGAACATAAGCACCAGCATCATGAATGCATACCAAGGCCTGCGCTGATTCAGTCCCTTGAAGTCATCAAGCTGATCCGCCTCAAATCCGGCACGTGACAACAGGATAATCATGCCGAATGAGCCCAGTGCCATGACCGCGTAGATCAAGACATAAAACAGGGCGGAGCTATAACCGTTTTCTGTCGCAGCCGAAATGCCCAAAAGAAAGAATCCCATATGCGCAATCGACGAGTACGCCAACATACGCTTGATATTGCTCTGCGCAATGGCGACGACGTTACCCAAGGCCATGGACAGCACCGCGAGAATAACGACCATGTCCTGCCAGGACACCGCAAGATCCTCAAGGCCTCCGATCAGCAGACGCATGATCAATGCGAAGCCCGCGAGCTTGGGCGCGGTCCCGATGTAAAGCGTGACCGATGTCGGCGCACCATGATAAACATCCGGAAGCCACATGTGAAAGGGCACTGCACCAATCTTGAACGCAATGCCTACTATCACGAATACCAATCCGAAGATAAGAACGACGTCGTCAGCCGACATTTTTGAAACGGCTTCTTTGACTTCGGCGATGTCAAGGCTTCCCGTCAACCCGTACAAGATCGACATGCCATAAAGCAACAAACCCGAAGATAGTGCCCCCAATACAAAATATTTCATCGCCGCCTCGGTCGCCTGGGCCGAATCCCGCTGAAATGCCACCATCGCGTACAGGCTCAGGGACAGGAGCTCGAGCCCCAGGTACAACGTGAGGAAGTGACTTGCCGACGCCATGATCATCATGCCCACGACGCCGAACAGACCCAGCACGTAATACTCCCCACGGTGCATATCGCGCGCCTGCAAGTACTCGCGCGAGTACACAAAAACAAAGAACATGATCAGGTAGGTCGCCAGTTTCAGGACATCTGACAAGGTGTCGTGTATGAACATACCGTTGAATGTCAGACCGGTCCACGTTGACATGCCCTGAAGCGTCAGCACAAAGGCCCCTACCAAGGTCAACTGGGAAAGCGCATAGGTGGCAATTCGTGCGCGATTGCTGAGGAAAAGATCCATACCGAGGATCACGCATGCCATCGTGAATACCCAGATCTCGGGCAGCGCAGGCAGTATGTTTAGCACTTCAGTGTTCATGACTTTAAAGGCTCAACGCGGAGATGCAAAGTTCTTTGGTGTACACAACTGTTTTCATATATTGATTTTCTTCGCGCCTCTGCGTTAGAAGTTCTCATAGTTTTGACAGGGTAACCTGCTCGAGCAGGCGATCGGTAGACGCCTGCAATACCTCCAGGAACGGAAACGGCCACAGACCCATCACGAGCACGGCCAACGCCAACAACCCGAGAAACAGCACTTCACGCGACGTTGCGTCCCTCATCTTTGCCACCTTGTCGTTGGCAATGGCCCCGAACATGACCCGTTTGTACATCCACAGCGTATAGGCAGCGCCAAACACCAGCGTTGTCGCAGCCAGAAAGGCATACCAGGCGTTTACCTTATAGGCCCCCAAGATCACCAGGAACTCGCCGACAAAACCCGAGGTGCCAGGCAGCCCCGTGTTCGCCAAGGCAAAAAACATCATGAACGCGGCGAATACCGGCATACGGTGCGCCACACCGCCATAGTCCTTGATCTCCCGGGAGTGCAGCCGGTCGTAAAGGACCCCCATGGACAGAAACATTGCGCCCGAGATGAAGCCGTGGGAAATCATCTGGATCACGCCGCCCTCGATGCCTTGCACGTTAAACATAAAAAAACCCAGCGTCACGAAACCCATGTGGGCAACGGATGAGTACGCGATCAGACGCTTCATATCCTGTTGCACCAGCGTCACCAGCGCGACATAGACAATCGCAATCAGCGACAACACAATTATCAACCAAGCAAGCTCGCGACTTGCATCGGGGAGCATAGGCAAAGTGAAACGCAGGAAACCGTAGCCACCCATTTTCAGCAGAATCGCCGCAAGGATCACCGAGCCGCCGGTAGGCGCTTCCGTGTGGGCGTCGGGAAGCCAGGTATGCACCGGCCACATAGGAATCTTGACGGCGAACGCCGCGAACAGGGCGAAAAAGATCAACACCTGCTCCGTCAGGCCGAGCTTGAGCTCGTGGAAAACCAGTATTCCGAAAGACCCATCGGCCCGGTAGTACAGGTAGATGAACGCGACCAGCATCAACACAGATCCCACGAAGGTGTACAGAAAAAACTTGATGGTCGCGTACACGCGATTGGCGCCACCCCATATCCCGATGATAATGAACATCGGAATCAGCGTGGCCTCCCAGAATACGTAAAACAGGATGGCGTCCAGAGCGGAGAAGACCCCTATGAGCAGACCTTCCATCACTAGAAACGCCGCCATGTACTGCGCCACGTGCTTCTGGATCACACGCCAGCCGGCGATCACGACGAGAACCGTAGAGAAACTGGTCAGCAGTATCAGCAATAGGGAAATACCGTCAATGCCGAGGTGGTAACGGATATTAAAGGCATCGATCCAGACACGGTCCTCGACGAACTGCATGTCCGCGGTACTCAGATCGAAGCTCGTATAAAGCGGTATGGTCGCAATGAAGGCAGCGATCGCAACGATGAGGCTGCCGCGCCGTGCAAGCACAGCGTTCTTATCTCCACCCGTTGCAAGCACGAGTGCGCCGCCGATGATCGGCAGCCAGATAGCCGTGCTTAGCGCGTACTGGGAGAACATGTTGAGCCCTTTTCCTTGCTATTAGCGATGCAAGAAGAACGTAATAAGCAGAAACAGCCCCAGGATCATGGCGAAGGCGTAATGGTATACGTACCCGGTTTGTACATATCGAAGGATCGACGAAAACCAGCCAATCACCCTCGCCGTACCATTGACCGCGAGCGTGTCGATCAGCGCGAGGTCACCGATGCGCCACAACAGGCGTCCCATTTTCCGCGCGCCGCCCGCGCATACGATGTCATTGAAATCATCGAAGTAATACTTGCGCACCAGAATGATGTAAACGAGATGTGCTTTACGGCTGAAGACGGCCGGAAGATGCGGAAACCGAATGTAGAAGAGCCACGCGGTGGCAACGCCCAACACGGCCAACAGAAACGGCAGCGATTCCAGGCCATGACCGATAAAAGGACCGATCCCTTCGAACTCCTCGCGCAGCTCACCGAGCACGTTGTGTTGCGGTAAAACTGAAAGCGAGCTACCGAAGAGGTCACCGAATAACATCGGTTCGATAAGCACTGCCCCCGCGAAGACCGATGCAATCGCCAGCATGACCAGCGGAAACGTCACCACGAATGGGGATTCCTTGACGTGATGCAGAGTCTGATCATCCATGCGCGGCTTGCCATGAAACGTGAGGAACACCATGCGAAACGTATACAGGGCGGTCACGAACACACCCAGCAGCACCGAGTAGTACGCAAAGCCGCTGCCGGCTACGCTCGATAGATGGACAGCCTCAATGATTGAATCCTTGGAGAAAAATCCGGCGAGCGGCGGTACCCCACTAAGCGCCAGCGCGCCCACTATTGTCGTCCAATAGGTCACCGGCATGTACTTGCGCAGACCGCCCATCTTGCGCATGTCCTGCTCGTGATGAAGGGCGATTATCACCGAGCCCGCAGCCAGAAACAGTAACGCCTTGAAAAAAGCATGCGTCGTGAGATGGAAGATGCCAGCGGCATAGGCCGATGCCCCATTGGCAACCATCATGTAGCCGAGCTGCGATATCGTCGAGTACGCGACCACGCGCTTGATGTCGTTTTGGACGAGCGCAACCAGCCCGAGAAAAAGCGCGGTAATCGCGCCGATCACCATCACGACGCTCAGGGCCGTCTCGGAGAGTTCGTACAACGGCGACATGCGCGCCACCATAAAGACACCCGCCGTTACCATAGTGGCCGCATGGATCAGAGCGGATATCGGCGTCGGACCTTCCATCGAGTCCGGCAACCACACATGCAACGGCACCTGCGCGGATTTTCCCATAGCGCCGATGAATAGCAATATCGAGATCAGAGTTATCACGTTCCAGTCGACGCCCGGTATCCACTGCACGCTGTCGGTAGCGGCCTGAGGCGCAATGGCGAACACCGCGGCATAATCCAGGCTGCCGAAGTAGGTGTAGATCAGGGCGATGCCCAACAGGAACCCGAAGTCGCCGACACGGTTTACCAGAAATGCCTTCAGGTTCGCGTAAATGGCCGACTCGCGATCGAACCAGAAGCCGATCAACAGGTAAGAAACCAGCCCGACGCCTTCCCAGCCAAAGAACAACTGCAGGAAATTGTTGGACATGACGAGCACCAGCATAAAGAAGGTGAATAGCGCGGTATAGCTGAAAAAACGCTGATACCCCGGATCGTCCTGCATATAACCGACAGTGTAGATATGCACCATGAGCGAGACGAAGGTCACGACGAGCATCATTACGGCCGTGAGCGGGTCGATAAGAAAGCCGATCTCGAACGGTATGCCGCCGCTTATGCCCCATGTGTACAGCGGCCCGTCGAATCCGCGGCCATCGAAAATGACGTCTTTGAACACGAGCACTGATAAGAAAAACGACACCGCCACCCCCAAGATCGCCGCGGTATGGGCGCCTCGACGACCGACCTTCCAGCCGAAAACGCCGGCGACAATCGAGCCGATAAGACTGGCTAGCGGTATAGCGATATAAATGAGCTTCATGTCCAGCGCAGACATGGCCTAGCCTTTTAGCACGTCGAGATCCTCCACATTGATGGTGTGGCGGTTGCGGAAAACCACTACGAGGATAGCGAGCCCGATGGCTGCCTCTGCCGCTGCGACCGTCAGTATAAAGAATACGAACACCTGCCCGGCGATATCGCCCAGATAGTGAGAAAAGGCGATGAAGTTGATGTTCACGGCAAGCAGCATCAGCTCGATCGACATGAGCAAAATTACGACGTTCTTACGATTCAGGAATATCCCGACGACGCTGACGCAAAAAAGAAGCGCGCCCAGGATCAGGTAATGTGACAACGGAATCATGTTTCAAGTAGCTAGGCGTCAGTCGCCTTTTATTAAGTATTCGTTATTCTTCACCGTCGAGGTTCCGGTAATGGGATTGAGTCCTCACTCCTTAGTCCGATTTTTTTCTGCCGCCATCTTCACCAAACGCACACGATCCTCACGCACAACACGCACCTGCTGTCGGGGATCCTGGTATTTCGAATCCTTGCGCCGCCGTAACGCCAGTGCCATAGCCGCGATCATGGCGACCAGCAAAATGACGGCCGCGATCTCAAACGGATAGACATACACCGTGTAGAGCACACGCCCGAGCTCGCGCGTGTTGCTGTAATCGGCCGGATGCCCGGCCGGTTGCGCCATTTGCTGCAAACCAAAACGCGGCCGACCAAGAATGATTATCATCTCGAGCGCCAACAGTACCGCTACGGCGCCGCCGATCGGCAGATATTCGCCGAATCCCTCGCGCAGACGCACCAGGTTGACATCGAGCATCATCACCACGAACAAGAACAGCACCATCACCGCACCGACGTAAACCAGCACCAGCGTGATAGCAAGGAACTCCGCCTCGAGCAGTATCCAGACTCCGGCAGCGGTGAAAAACGCGAGCACCAGGAACAGCGCAGCCTTCACCGGATTGCGGATCGTAACCACCATGACCGCGGCCGCCACCAACACGGTAGCGAGAAAGTAGAATATGAACAGCTCGAAAGTCATAACTTTAGTAGCTGGTAGCGCGTAGCGAGTAAAAACAACAACCAGCAGCAAGCTCATCCCCGTTACTAGCGACTCGCCACTCGCCACGAATGTTATCTGTACCTCGCATCGGCCGCCCGATCGGCGGCGATCTGTTTTTCAAACCTATCGCCCACAGTCAGTAGCTCCTGCTTGCTGATGATGTTTTCACCGCGATTCTCGAAGTGAAACTCGAAAAAGCGCGTTTCCACAATCGAGTCGACCGGACAAGACTCCTCGCAAAAACCACAGTAGATGCACTTGAACAGATCGATGTCGTAACGCGTCGTGCGCCGGGTTCCATCGGCGCGCGCCTGCGACTCGATCGTGATGGCCAATGCCGGGCACACCGCCTCACAAAGCTTGCAGGCGATACAGCGCTCTTCGCCATTCGGGTAGCGGCGCAGCGCATGCAGTCCGCGAAAACGCGGGGACAACGGTGTATGCTCCTCCGGATATTGCACGGTTATCTTGCGCGCAAACAGGTGTCGCCCGGTCACCATCAAGCCCTTAAGCAGCTCGAAAAGCAGGAAACTTTGGAGATAACGCTTTACGACATTCATCGAAATCCTCCTCAGCCGGACCTGCCGCCCTAGTGAAACAAAAACCCTATCGGGGTCTGCATGGCCGCCCCGATCACGATGATCCACACCAGCGTCACCGGAATAAACACTTTCCATCCCAGGCGCATGATCTGGTCGTAGCGGTAGCGTGGAAACGTGGCGCGAAACCACAGGAAAAAGAACAGCACCAGGGCTATTTTTATCAGCAGCCACGCCAGGCTCGGAATCCATGTGAAGGGCGCGACGTCAAAGGGCGGGTACCAGCCGCCCAGGAACATCGTGACTGTCAGGGTGGAGATCAGGATCATATTGGCATACTCGGCCAGAAAGAACAGGGCGAAGGTCATACCCGAGTACTCTACGTGAAAACCGGCCACAATCTCCGATTCGCCTTCGGCGACGTCAAACGGCGCCCGGTTGGTCTCCGCGACACCAGAAATGAAATAGACCAGGAATAGCGGGAACAGCGGGATGAAGTACCACTGATGTATGCCGCCTTGCTGCTGCAAAACGATCTCGCGCAGGTTTAAGGACTGCGCGGCCATGAGCACACCGACCAGCGCGAACCCCATGGCGATCTCGTAGGCGACGATCTGTGCGGCCGACCGCAGCGAACCGAGGAAGGCGTACTTCGAGTTGGACGCCCAACCCGCCACGATGACACCGTAGACCCCCACCG
>FXBF010000087.1_pt1 | contig 26454 bp, 20 predicted proteins | sample 5335321 | NCBI WGS metagenome assembly FXBF01 (sample SAMEA103928391, study PRJEB20085) | sediment metagenome | isolation source: sediment
TCCTCATATAACACGCGCCCACCAACCACCGACAGCACCACATCGCTGCCACGCGCAGAATGGATCAGCGCGGCGACCGGCTCCTTCGTCGGAGCACTGTGCGGTCTGCCGACGCGCACGGCAATGAGGTCAGCCTCCTTGCCGGGCTCCAGCGAGCCGATCCTGTCCTCCAATCCCAGCACCTTCGCGCCTTCGATAGTCGCCAGCCGCAGCAACTCGTCGGCAGGCAACAACTCCGGCGCCTGCCGAACACTACGCTGAATCAGCGCGGCAAAGCGGGCCTCCTCCAACATGTCCATACGGTTGTTGCTCACCACCGAATCGGTTCCCAACCCCACCTGTATGCCCGCCTCCAGAAAGTCGGGCAGCGGCGCGACCCCGTGCCCGAACTTTCCGTTCGAGATCGGGCAGTGGGCGATGGAAGCGCCGGTGTCGGCGATGCGCCCGATGTCGGAACCGTCAACTCGAACGCAATGAACGAGCAGGGGACGCGCCGCGAGGATCCCCAATTCCGCCAGCCAGGCGATGGGCGACAGCCCGGACGCCTCTACATCGATCCCCCGTGCGCGCAGCCGTTCGGCAAACGGACCTCGACCCTCGCGGGTGAAGCGCTCTTCCGCTTCCGACTCGGCGGCGTGAACACACACGGGCAGGGACTCGGCTGCCGCGTACCCGGCAAGCGCCTCGAACAAGCGTCGCGCGACCGTGTACGGCGCGTGCGGCGCGATTCCCACATCCACGAGCGCATTACCCTGAAGGCGCATCGCGTCGATCTTGGCCTCGAGATCGGCGAGCGCATCCTCCGCCTGGTGAGGCGATGGACCGAACACCTCGCGATAGACACGCCCCCGCAGACCGGTCTCGATCTCGGCCTCCAGCAAGAAGCCCGCGTCATCCGGCCCGGCCAAGCACGTGACACCGGCGGCGATCGCCTCCGCCACACCCAATAACGTAGAGGCACGCAATGCCTCCGGCGTCAACTCGCTGTACTTGAGCTCGATGAGCCGCTCGATCCAGCCGGCGAACTCGACATCTTCCAGCCGACCGCGCAACAGGGTGAGCTCCGGGTGGGCATGCAGGTTGACCAGGCCCGGGAGAATCAGCGCGTCACCCAGATCGACCAGTCGCGCGCCATCCGCAGACACCTCACCGATCAGCCCCACCTTCTCGATGCAACCCTCCCGGCCCACGCGCACCGCAGCCCCCGATAGAGGAGGCGCAGAGACCGGAAGCACCCAGGTCGCACGGTATACGGTAGCATCCACGCTCACTTCAGGTAGCGGCCGGGAGACCGGCAGCTAGTCCCTCGACCCGAACAGGTCCTCTTGGCCCGGTTCCTCCTCTGTGGGCCCTATGAGGCCCTGGAGTCGATCCTCCCAACGGCGCAAATCGACGCCACCTTCGTGCAGCAACATGCGCTTCAAGACGGGGGAGAGGGAGGACAGGTCCTCGAGCAGGTCTGCGACGGCGGACCGCAGCTCCTCGACCCTGAACTCCTCCTCGCCCGCCGCGGCCATCTCACGCCGGACCGCTTCCTCGGACCGGGACGCGATGATCGGCTGCTGGAGCGTCGCCACGTGAACTTGGGTCCGGCGGCCCGGGCCGCGCTCGTCTTCGATGGGGACAAGACCGACGATCTGGTCCGAGCGCCAGTACTTGCCGTACCCCAGGTACACCAGCCGGTTCGGCTTGATGTCCACGGTCGCCTCCGTCTGAGATCCAGGTTGAGTAGCCTAATCTAAGACACCGATCTGCGCCGGTCTAGAAAGTGAGGCGAGCCAAGCGAGATGCGGCCGGAAAGGCGGTCGAGGGCCCGCAGGGGGTTGATATATAGATATATAGCTATATATTAAGGCGTTCACGGCTCGGCCACGTCGCCAGGAGGGCCCTCTCATAAAGCACACGACCGAAAACCTCACCGCTGAGGCGGTCCAACAGGCAGCGAACATGCTCAAGTGCATCGGTCACCCGATTCGCTTGCAGATCATTGACTTGCTGGACAAGAACGGCGAGCAGAACGTGACCACGATTCACGCCACGCTCGGCATAGAGCAGGCGATCGCATCGCAGCACCTCAACCTCATGCGCGACAAAGGAGTCCTCGCCAGCCGGCGGGACGGTGCGAACGTCTACTACCGGATCGATGACCCGAGGGTCACCCGTGTGATCGAGTGCATACACGATCATTGCCAGCAGTAGAAACGCGTTCTTGACCGCTCAACACCTACGGGAAGATGAACAGGTTAACGAAAAGCAGCGCATTCGCCTTGCTCCTTGGCCTCGCCCAGGCGACCCACGCGTTCGCACAGGCCGGTCAAGAAAGCGTGGCTCACCGCCAGATATCCTTGCAGCAAGCGATCGAAACGGCGCTGGCCGGAAACGCAGACCTGGCTATCGCTGAGGCGCGCCAGGACATCGCCGGCAGCCAGATCCGCCAAGCCTCCGGGTCGCTCTGGCCCCGGCTGGACGTCCAGGCCGGCTACCTCCGCTCCAACGACCCCGTCTTCGTGTTCGGTACGAAGCTCCGCCAGGGTCGGTTCGGTCCCGAGGACTTCGATCTCCAGGAACTGAACAACCCTGCCGCCATCGACGACTGGTCAACCCGGATCGACCTGCGCTGGAGCGTGCTCGACCCGACACTCTGGGCAGCACGGGCCTCCGCAAAGAAGCAGGCGGAGGCAGCTACCTGGGCGGCGGAACGCACCCGGGAGGCGACGGTGCTGATCACCTCCACCTACTACTACTGGGCGCAGACGGAAACCGCGCAGCTCGAAGCTGCGGAAGCCGCGGTGGAAGCCGCCGAAGCGACTCTCGATTCCTTCAGAAAAAGACGTGAGCGGGGCTTGTTGACGGAAGCAGATTTGCTGCAGGCTGAGGCGGAGCTGGCGGCAGCGCGAGCCCAGCAGGCGGCGGCGGAAAGCGCCAGGTCGGATGCCCTGCAGGACTTGGGGAGTCACCTCGGTTGGAGTCCGGACACGCTTCCCGAGCCATCGGACACGCTTGCTACGCCTGAACAGCTCCCTCAGGGCGAGTTCGATCCTGAGGAACGGGCGGACATTCGGGCGCTCGCTGCAACGGTGGAGGCGGCGGGCGAGGCAAAGACGCAAGCGGGCCTGGCCTATGTTCCGGCCATAGATCTTCTTGCCCAGTTCGCCACCTACAGCGCGGATCCGCTTTCCTTCGACGGGGATAACTGGACCATCGGCGTCTTGCTACGCTGGAACCTCTTCGATGGACTGGCCCGGTCGGCCGACCGCCAGCGCGCCGATCTCCAGCAGCGGATCGCGAGCATCGAATACGAGCAGGCGCTACGCGACGCGAAGAGCGAGCTGGACCGCGCAGGACGCGCCGTTCGCAGCTCACGACTACAGGTCGAAGCGACGAGGACCGCGTCGGAGGCGGCAGAATCGGGCCGGCAACTGATGCGCCGGCGCTTTGACGAGGGGCTAGCGACGGCCGCCGATCTCTTGCAGGCCGGGTCACGCGCGACTGCCATGCGTCAGCGCGCCATCGTCGCGTTGGCCAAGTACCACATGGCGGTGGCACGATTCGAGTTCGTCCGATCGCAATCAAACCCAGAGAGCTAGAAATGAAGCGGATCACGGCAGTCTATACCTTGACGTTCGTTATCGCGGCGGCCGCCGGATGTGGCGGCGAGCCTGGCGAGCTGCCAGCCGGCACAGAGCCGGTTGACGTGGTCGTCTCCACATCGGTCGCAGCGCAGGGCGTGCTCACCGCCCCTGCGACCGTCCTGGCGACGCAGCAGGCGGCGCTGGCGACGCGAATCAGCGGGACGATCCGGCAGGTGTTGGTCGACGTTGGCGCCCGCGTCTCCGCCGGCGAACGGCTTGTTACCCTCGACACCAAGGAGATCGACGCCCGGTTGCAAGGCACTGAGGCCGCCGCTCAGCTTGCCCGGCAATGGCACGATCGGATCGCCTCGCTCGCCGCCGACGGCGCCGCCACCGCCCAGGAGCTCGATGACTCGAAGGCGCGACTCGAGGGGGCGGAAGCGGCGCTGCGTGACGCCCGGGCCCAGCGCGACTACGTCATCCTGCGAGCGCCCTTCCCCGGAGTCATCACGACGAGAAGAGCCCACCCTGGCGATCTCGCGGTTCCCGGAGTGCCCATAGTGGAGATGATCGGTGAGGGCGGGCTGAAGATCGAGGCTGATCTGCCGGCGGAGCTGGCGGGCAGTCTCTCGGTCGGCGACGAAATCGTGGTTTACCGGCCTGAGAGCGCTGATCGCTACCCTGCCCGGGTGACGCGTGTCGTTCCGGCAGTGGAGCGCGCCAGCCGCCGCTTCCGGATCGAGGCGCGCTTCGACGATTTGGACGAGCTGCCCGACATCCCGCCCGGCGCCTTCGTCCGTATGGAGCTGGACCAGCCGGCGGCCACGACCCGCTGGATACCCGCCGACGCGGTGGTAAGGCGCGGCCAGTTGCACGGCGTGTACGTGGTGGTCGATGAGAACCTGCGGCTGCGCTGGGTCCGGCTGGGGCAGCGGCTCGAGGGGACGTTCGAGTTGCTGGCCGGTCCGCCTCAGGCCGCCCTGCTGGTCCGTGACCCGGCGCCCGAACTGGTTGACGGCCAACCTGTCGGGACCGTGCGCCAGGTCGATTGGATTCCGCCGTTTGTCGAAGAGCTGGCTGCCGGAGCGGAGCGCGTCAGATGAAGAGTGAATTTGCCGGCAGGCTGGCCGACGCGTTTCTCACCTCCAAGCTTACGCCCCTGCTCATGGCCGGCGCGTTAGCGCTCGGGGTCTACACGGTCGCGACCATACCGAGCGAGGAGGAGCCTCAGATCATCGTGCCGCTGGCCGACATCTACCTGCCGCTGCCGGGTGCCACGCCGGAGGAGGTCGAGAATCGCCTGCTGATCCCAATGGAGAACGTGCTCTCCGGGATCGAAGGCGTGGAGTACGTCTACAGCCACGCGGATATGGGGTTCGGGCTGGTGACGGTGCGCTTCGAGGTGGGTCGGGACATGGAAGAAAGTCTCGTCCGCCTTTACACCACGATGGTGAAATACGCGGACCGCATGCCGCCGGGCTTCAACATGCCGCTGGTGAAGACCGTAACCATAGATGACGTGCCGTTCTTTGCCCTGACGCTGGCCGCCGCGGACTACGATCACGCGGATTTGCGCGCCATGGCTGACGAGCTGCGGGTGAGGCTGGAGACCATTCCTGAAGTGCGTGACGTATCGGTGATCGGTGGCTACCCGAGAGAGATCCGAGTCGAGCTGTCACCGGACCGCATGGCGGCCTATCGCGTCGACCCGATGATGATCGCCGGACGGCTGCGTGCGGCAAATGTCAACGTCACCGCAGGCCAATACACCAGAGGCGGCGAGGTCGTCCGGGTCACGGCGGGACCGTTCCTCAAGTCGGCACGCGATGTCGAGTCGGTGGTCATCGACGTTCGTGACGGTGCACTGGTTCAGGTGTCGGACGTGGCGGAGGTGATTGACGGTCCGGAGGAGGTGTCCACCTACACCTTCACCGGCCTGCCCGGCGCGCCGCTCGACGCCATGGTGACCATCGCCGTATCCAAGCGTCCGGGCGCAGACGCCACCAAGCTCGGCCAGGCGTTGGAGGTGAAGATCGACGCCCTCCACGGCCGTCTGATCCCCCAGGACGTCGAGACGCTGATCACGCGCAATTACGGGGAGACAGCCCGCGAGAAGGTCAGCACGCTGAAAGCCCACCTCCTGCTGGCCATACTGGCCGTCGGCCTCGTCGTCGCCCTCGCCATGGGGTGGCGCAGCGCCGTGATCGTGATGATTTCCGTGCCGATCACCTTCGCGCTCACCCTCTTCGTGTACCAGTTCTTCGGTTACACTTTGAACCGCGTGACGCTGTTCGCGCTAATCTTCGTTACCGGCATCGTGATCGATGACTCGATCATCATCGCTGAGAACATGGAGCGGCACTTCGCCATGCGCGACCGGCCGCTGCGTGCAGCGGCTCGCGCGGCCGTTGATGAGGTGGGTAACCCCACTATCCTCGCTACGCTCACGGTGATAGCCGCCGTGCTCCCGATGCTGTTCGTCTCGGGGCTGATGGGTCCGTACATGAGCCCCATGCCCGTTGGAGCGACGGTAGCCATGCTCTTCTCCCTGGGAGTCGCGCTGATCGGCACCCCGTGGCTGGCCTACCGGTTGCTACCCGCCGCGCACGCCGGCGAGAAAGGGGCTGCGTACGTTCTCGAGAAAACGCGGACCTACAAGGTCTACCGAAAGATCATGGACCCGTTGCTGCGTCACCCGGGCCGGATGTGGATGATGCTTGCCAGCGTGGTCGTCCTGTTGCTGGGTGCAACGACCATGTTCTTCACGCGCAGCGTGTCCGTGAAGATGCTCCCGTTCGATGACAAGAACGAGATGCAGATCATCATCGATCTGCCAGAGAGCACACCGCTCGAGGTGACGACAGCAGTGGCGGAGGACCTGGGCCGGTCACTGGCCGGGATACCGGAGATCTCCGACATACAGCTGTACGCGGGTACGGCAGCGCCCTTCAACTTCAATGGGATGATCCGACACTACTACCTGCGGCGCGGCTCTTACGTGGCCGACATCCAGGTCAACCTTGTCGACAAGTCGGAGCGCGGCGCCCGAAGCCACGACATCGCGAAGCGCATCCGGCCCATCGTGGAGCGTGTGGCCCGTGAATCGGGCACGGGAGCCCGGGTGAAAGTGGCGGAGGTACCGCCCGGCCCGCCGGTCCTCGCGACGCTGGTGGCCGAGGTCTACGGTCCCAACGTAGAGTCTCAAGCCGAAGTCGCGCGCCAGGTACGCGAACTGTTTCAGGCGCACCCGAGCGTCGTCGACATCGACTGGTCGCTGATAGAACCGCAGCGCGAGATCCGGCTTCGGGTGGACGAGGAGAAAGCGGCACTCAGCGGCATTGCCAAAGCGTCCGCCGTTCAGTCTCTGCAGATGGCGCTCGGTGGCGCCGTGGTGACATACCTCTCTCAGCCGGACGCCCGGACCCCGGTCCCGGTAAGGCTGCGGGCCGGCGAGGGCGCCAGGTCGGGCATCGACCGCCTGGGCGCTATTCACATCGCGTCGACGACCGGCCAGCTGGTGCCGCTCAGCGAGCTGGTCACGTCCGAGGTCACTACAACCCCCCAGGTCATCGATCGCAAGAACGGCCAGCGCGTCGTGTACGTCACCGCCGAGGTGGCCGGGGAATCAGAGAGCCCCGTCTACGCCATCCTCGACCTGAAGAAGCGGATCGCGGAGATCGAGCTCCCTTCCGGCGCCCAGCTGGGACAGCTCTACACGCGACAGCCGGTCATGGTCGAGCAGCCGGTCATGAAGTGGGACGGTGAATGGCAGGTGACGTACGAGGTGTTCCGGGATCTGGGAATCGCCTTCGCGGGAGCACTGCTCCTCATCTACGTGCTCATCGTCGCCTGGTTCGGCTCGTTTGTGGTGCCCCTGGTGATGATGACGGCGATCCCGTTGACGCTCGTGGGCATAGCACCGGGCCACTGGGCTTTCGGCGCATTCTTTACGGCGACATCGATGATCGGCATGATCGCGCTGGCCGGAATCATGGTTCGAAACGGTATCCTTCTGATCGACTATCTAGAGGCTCGCCGCTCGGCCGGTGTACCGCTCCAGCAGGCGGTCATCGAGGCCGGCGCCGTGCGGACGCGCCCGATCGCGCTCACCGCCGGCACCGTGGTGATCGGTGCCATCGTGATCCTCTTCGACCCGATCTTCGAGGGGCTGGCCGTCTCGCTGATCGCCGGCGCGATGGCATCGACGGTCCTCACCCTGATCGTCGTGCCGAGCATCTACTACCTGGTGCACCGAAAACCCCGCACGAGCGACGCTGCGGTCCCCAACGTGAACCCAGAGGCGGAGACGAATTGACATGAAACTCGTGTTGCTGATGTATCTGCAGGAAGACCAGGAGTGTCTTAACCGACTGCTCAGCGAGCTGCGAGCCAGGACGACCCTAACCCTGTGAGGCAAAATGTCACTTGACCACAAGATCAGACTGATCGCCGGGACCTTCATTCTGGCAAGCCTAGCCCTCGGCTGGTGGGTCAGCCCATACTGGTTTCTGTTCACCGCCTTCGTCGGCGTCAACCTCGTCCAGTCCTCGATCACCAAATGGTGTTTGATGGAGGATATGCTCCGTCGGACGGGGATCCACAGGAAGGATGAAGCGGCCGCCTAGCCACGTACTTGCCCCGGGACATCATAGCGGGGAAGTTGTTGCATGGCGTCGGTCCTGCACTGGAGCCCCTTCCTGGCACAGCGTCCATGGAGACTCAAGCAATGCACATCAGACGTGAAGAGGCGCTGGCTTATCACTCCGAGGGCCGGCCTGGCAAGATCGCCGTGGTATCCACCAAGCCCTGCCATACGCAGCGGGAGCTATCTCTGGCCTATACTCCGGGCGTAGCAGAGCCGTGCAGGGAAATCGAGAAGGACGAAGACGCCGCGTTCAGGTACACGGCCCGGGGCAATCTGGTCGCTGTTGTCTCGAACGGCACAGCCGTCCTCGGCCTCGGCAGGATCGGCGCACTCGCCTCGAAACCGGTCATGGAAGGCAAGGGCGTGCTCTTCAAGACGTTCGCGGACGTCGATGTCTTCGATCTGGAGGTTGGGAGCACAGATCCGGAGGACATGATTCGTTTCTGCGAGCTGCTCGAGCCGACGGTCGGTGGGATCAATCTGGAGGACATCGCCGCCCCGGACTGCTTCTACATCGAAGAAGAGCTGATCAAGCGCCTCAGCATCCCGGTCTTTCACGACGATCAGCACGGCACGGCGATCATCAGCGGGGCCGGGCTCCTCAACGCCCTCGAGATTGCCGGGAAGGACATCGCCGAGGTGAGGATCGTGATCAGCGGAGCCGGCGCGTCGGGGATCGCCTGCGCGGAGCACTACATGGCGCTGGGCGCCAGCCGTGACAACATCTTCATGGTCGACAGCAAGGGCATCATCCACTCCGAGCGTGACAAGCTCAACAAGTACAAGGCCCGCTTCGCGCACAAGACGGCTTGCAGAACGCTGTCCGACGCGATCAAGGGCGCCGATGTATTCGTCGGCCTATCCCAGCCCGGGGTGATCACGCAAGAGGACATCAAGAACATGGCGAACGACCCGATCGTCTTCGCCATGGCGAATCCGGACCCCGAGATACTGCCGGAGGAGGCATTCGCCGCGCGCAAAGACGTCATCATGGCTACGGGCCGCTCCGATTACCCCAATCAGGTGAACAACGTCCTCGGCTTCCCATTCATCTTCCGTGGCGCTCTCGACGTCCGCGCCAAAGCGACCAACGAGGCGATGAAGATGGCGGCCACCCACGCGTTGGCGGCGCTGGCCAAGGAACCGGTGCCCGAGGATGTGGCCCGCGCCTACGGCGTGCGAAAGCTGGAGTTCGGGCGCGATTACCTGATACCCAAGCCTATCGATTCGCGCGTACTCCTCTGGGAAGCCCCGGCCGTAGCGAAGGCGGCGATGGACTCCGGAGTCGCGCGAATCCAGATCGATCTGGACGAGTACCGCAACCAGCTCGAGGCGCGGCTCGGCCGGGCCCGGGCAGTCACGCGCGATATCATCGTCAAAGCGCAGCATGCGCCCCAGCTTCAGAGGATCGTCTTCCCCGAGGCGACCGATGACAGGGTGCTCCACGCCGCGCATGCTTGTATCGAAGAGCAGATCGCACACCCCATCCTGGTGGGCGATCCAAAGAGGATAGAGAGGGCCGCGAAGCAGTACGGTATCGAGCTGCACGGCAATCGGATCGAGATCGTGGATCCCCAGGAACACCCGCGTCGCGAGGAGTACGTGGACCGGTTCTACAAGACCCGGCAGCGCAAAGGGATCACCCGGGCCGAGGCCGATGCGGGGCTAGAGAAGCCGGTCTACTTCGCGGCGATGATGCTGCACATGGGAGATGCCGACGGTCTGATCGCCGGCGAAGAGATGCACTATCCAGAGGCACTCCGTCCCTGCCTGGAAACCGTAGGCGTGAGCCCTTCGGTTCACCAGATCGCCGGCCTCTACATGATGGTCCTCGAGAAGGACGTGATGTTCTTCGCCGACACGACGGTCAATATCGCGCCCGACGCGGAGGCTCTCGCGGGAACCGCAATCCTCGCCGCTCGCTTCGCGCAGCGCATGGGTGTGGATCCGCGCGTCGCCATGCTCTCGTTCTCCAACTTCGGCTCTGTTCGTCATCCGGAGTCGAACAAGGTGGCCCGGGCCGTCGAGATCATTAAGGACCGCAGCCCGGACCTGATCGTCGACGGCGAGATGCAGGCGGATACGGCGGTCGTGCCGGAGATCCTGAAGAGCCGTTACCGCTTCAGCAAACTCCAGGAGCGGGCCAACGTGCTCGTCTTCCCCGATCTCAACGCCGCCAACGCCGCCTACAAGCTGCTCGCGCGTATCGGCGGCGCGACAGCCATCGGGCCGATCCTGCTGGGGATGCGCAAGCCCGTGCACATTCTCCAGCGCGGCAGCGATGTGAGGGACATCATCAACCTCACAGCGATCGCCGTGGTAGACGCGCTGGAGCGGCAGGCCGAGGAGGCGCCGCTTCTGGCCAACGCCCGGAGCGAGTAGCCGGCCAAGCCCCCGGCGGCCCCGATCTCGCAGTGGGCGAGCAAGGGCATTATCTCATTCCCGCTCCGTGAGCGGAGGCCGAGTGTCATGGCAATGATGATCACCGATGAGTGCATCGATTGTGGAGCCTGCCTGCCGGTGTGCCCCAATGACGCGGTAATCGAGGGCGTGGCCACGGACATACCGGTCTACTGGATCGACGTTGAGCGATGCACCGAGTGCATGGGGGCGCATGACAAGCCGCAGTGTCGGGACGTGTGTCCCGTGGATTGCATCGTCCCGAACCCCGACTACCAGTAGACACAGGAAGAGCTGTTCGTCCACGACTCGCCCTCCGGGGCGAGTCGTCCTATGATGGCCCACACAGGAGCTCACCCGTCTATGACCGTCATCCGCGACCCGATCTGGCATAACATCTGGATCGAGCCCCCGGCGCTCCGTCTCGTCGACACGGCCGCGTTCCAGCGGCTGCGCCGGGTCAAGCAGCTCGGCCTGGCATACCTCGTGTATCCCGGCGCTGCCCACACTCGCTTCGACCACGCGCTGGGGGTCTATCACCTAACGGGGCGGGCGCTGCGCCTGCTGGAGGGCTCAGGCGAACTGGCGAGTGTCCCGGAGCGTGACCGGGGCATTCTGCGCCTCGCCGGTTTGTTGCACGACATCGGCCACTACCCGTTCAGCCACGCTCTGGAGGAGCTGGAGACCGAACTCGTCCCGCATGACCACGAGCAGCTCGCGGGTGGGTTCCTGGCCGACCCCGAAGTGGCGGCAGCGCTCGAAGCGCTCGGAGCCGAAGCGGTGCGGGAGATTCACGATCTGATCCAAGGCCGCTCCGGCAATCCGCTGCAGGGGCTGGTCTCAGGATCCCTCGATCTCGACAAGATCGAGTATCTGAAGCGAGACGCGCAGTTCTGCGGTGTACCGTACGGCGAGATCGACGTGGACAGGTTGCTCGATTCGCTGCGGCTGCTTCGCGACCCGGTAAACGGGCGTCTCCAGATAGGCGTCGCCGCGCAGGGGGTGTCGGCTCTCGAGTCGCTTCTCTTCGCCAAGTACCAGATGTTCAGGAACGTCTACTGGCATCACGCCGTACGCGCAGCATCGGTCATGTTTCAGCGGCTGGTGCGAGATGCTCTCACAGACGGCTGGGCGACGCACGAGCACATAGTGGGGAAGGGTGATGAGGAGTTGCTCAGCGCGCTCGACGTCCTGGCCTCCAAGAGCGATCTGGAGAGCGCACGACGTGCCCGCGAACGCTACATCCCCGCGCTAAGGAACCGGCGCCTGCCGAAGCGGGCCGCAGAGTGGTGGGGTGACGCCCTGACCGAAGCTCTGACGAGGCTGAAGCGCGAGGTGTCGCCCTGGTTCCACGAACGGCCGGAGCTGCGTGCGGCGCTGGAGGACTTTCTGGCCGGTGAGCAGGGACTGGAACCCGGCAGCCTCTTCGTGGACTACCCCGCCAAGCGGGGCATGCTGGAACTCGACATCCTCATGCTCGGGCACGACGGCATCGTTGAGCGCCTCACGGAGGCCGGCCGCGCCGGGCTGATCGACCTCCCACGCCTGGGCCGCGACCTCTATCACGCGGCGCGCGTGCTCCGCGTCTTCACCTGGCCGAGAACTGAGTTGAAGGAACCTGACCGGATCTTGGAATTGGTCACGGCGCCGGAAGAGGAGATTGTCCGCCTCGTCTCGTAGTCGACTACTCCGTCACTTTCACCAGGACAGCGGTGATATTGTCCATGCCGCCGGCGGCGTTAGCGCCATCGATCAGAGCGTCAGCGATCTCCTGCAGGCTGCCCGTCGGTCTGGACACGATCTCCCTGATAGCCTCGTCGGTCAGCATCCCACTGAGCCCATCAGAGCAGAGAAGGAAGATGTCGCCCGGCTGCATCGAGTCAGTGTACGTGTCGGCCTCCACGTTGCTCTCGGTGCCCAGCGCCCGGGTCAGAATGTGCGACAGAGGGTGGTCCCGGGCCTGCTCGGGCGTCAGCGCGCCGCGATCCACCTGCTGCTGCACAACGGTATGGTCCCGCGTGACCTGGCTGAGCACGCCATCCCGCAGCAGGTAACCCCGGCTGTCGCCGACCTGATTGATGAGGTAGCCGTTCTCGGGCACCATCGTCAGCAGGGTGAGCGTCGTACCCATGCCCCGCTTCTCGGGCTCGCTGTCAGCCCGTTCCAGGATCGCCCGATTCGCCTCGGCGATGAGCTCGATCGCCCGACGCTCCAGCTCAACACCGCCGAGGTCCTCCTCGATCGCCCGGCTGACACCCGGGCCAACCTTCTCCGCGACGATCTTACTAGCCACCTCACCGGCGACGTGGCCACCCATGCCGTCGGCCACGATGAACACGCCCCGCTCTGCGTCAGCGAAAAACGAGTCCTCGTTGCCTTGCCGGACCTTGCCGACGTCGCTCTTACCCGCGTATATCCACTTCATTGGACCTCCGCCCATCAACACTCCAAGGGCTCACAAACTACCCAAACAGGTACCCGAATTTCAATGAGGCCCGCGCCTTCACGATCCCCGGCACTCCGCGGCTTCCCCCCCGTGGCTGCGCTTGCGGAACCCGGCGGCCCGACCGCACGTTGGGCCAGAGCGATGACCGATTACAACTTGAGCGCCGCGCCCGCAGTGGCAACCCCTCAGCCGGGGCCGACCTTCGAGTCCGCACCTCTGGTACCGCTGGTCAACCTGGACTACCTGTGGTTCCAGGTGGCGGGTACGGTATGCAACCTTCGCTGCACTCACTGTTTCATCTCCTGCGCCCCCGACAACCACAGCTTCTGGTTCCTCGACCTCGACACCGTCCGGGCCCACCTCGAGCAGTCGAAGGCGTGGGGCGTCAAGGAGTACTATTTCACCGGCGGCGAGCCGTTCATGAACAAGGACCTGCTGCCGATGCTGGAGGAAACGCTGGCCATCGGCCCGGCGAGCGTGCTCACCAACGCGACGCTCATATCCCCGAAAACGGTGCGACGCCTAGCCGAGATCGATGCGGCCTCTCCCTTCTCGCTGGAGCTCCGGGTCAGCGTGGACGGTCCGTCCGCGGCAGCCAACGACCCGATCCGGGGCGAAGGGATGTTCGAGCGCGCCATGCAGGGAGTCGGCCGCCTGGTCGAGCACGGCTTCTTGCCCATCATCACGGCAGCTCAAGTTTGGCGTCCGCACGAGGATGAGGGGGTCTATCAACAATTCGTTGAAGCCCTCCACAAGGTCGGCTACGACCGGCCGCGAATCAAGATCCTGCCGGCCCTGCGCATCGGCCGCGAGGCCTTACGGTCTCGCGGTTACTCTGATACGGAGATTGTGACCTCCGCCATGATGGAGGGCTACGACGTCACCCAGCTCCTCTGCTCCAGCGGACGCGTCGTTACCAGCCGCGGGATCTACGTCTGCCCGATCCTCATCGATGAGCCGGACGCGCGCCTGGGCAAGAACCTGAACGAGTCGGCGCGGCCCTATGCGCTGAGCCACCACGTCTGCTCCACCTGCTGGGCGAACGGCGCCATCTGCATCAACTTCAGCGGAGTCGGGCGAGAACGATGAACGGAGCCGCGGTCGGCCAGGCCTACTCACGCATCGCCGCGTTCGGCGGGATCTATTCCAATCATCACGCGTTGCAGGCGGTGATCGCTGACGCCCGCGCGCGCGGAGCGGAAGCTCTATTCTGCCTGGGCGACCTCGGCGCGTTCGGCCCGCATCCCGATCGAGTGTTTCCGGTCCTGCGGGAGAACGATGTCTTTACGATCCGGGGCAACTACGACGATTCCATCGCTCGTGGCCTGGACGACTGCCAATGCGGCTACACCGATCCCCGGGATAACTATTTCGCCCGGATCTCCTATCGCTACACCATCGACAACACCAGTCATCAGTGGCGCGAGTGGCTGGGCGAGCTGCCGGAGCATCGTCGTCTCCATCTCGGCGAGCAGAGGGTACTTCTCTGTCACGGCAGCCCACGGCGCACGAACGAGTTTCTCTGGGAATCGACCACGCCGAACCATTTCCTGGAGAGACTCTGCGACGACTACGACGCAGACGTCATCCTCTGCACCCACACCGGGCTCCACTGGAGCCGCAGACTCTCCCGGGGTCGGCTCTTCGCCAACGTGGGCGCCATCGGCCGGCCGGCCAACAACGGACGCACGGAAGTCTGGTACGCGATGGCGTCAGCGGCAAGCGGGGCTACCGAGATCGAGCTTGTGCCCGTCTCCTACGACCACGAAGCCCTCGCCGGCGAGATGGCCGAGGAGAGCCTGCCCCAGGAGTTCATCGAGACGATCCGCACCGGATGGTGGACCACCTGCAACGAGGTACTGCCGGCGAAAGAGCGCCGCCGCGGAAGGTACTAGGGAAGCGAACGCCCAACACCGGTTCAATCCGCCCTCTAGCCTCGCCGCCGCCCTCCGCCCCGGCCGGCGCCCGAACTCCTGCTGCGCTGATAGCTCTGGGTCCGCTGAGTGCCTCGCTGGCGGGCCTGGTACTCGCGGTTGAGCTGCTGGTTCCGGCTGCCGCTCGACTGCCGCATCGACGGTTGCGTCCGGTCGCGCGACGGCTGTTGCCTATTCGCGTCGCGCTGTCGATTCGCGTCACGCTGGCGGTCCTGGGTAGTCGAGCGGTCAGCCGATTTCCAGTTCTGCTGGTCGCGCAACTGATAGCTGCCGTCCTGATTCCGCCGGTAGACGTTTCCGTCCCGGTCCGTGAGCACGTTGTTCTCACGACCCCGTGAGACCTGTGGCTGCCGGTCACGGGTCGTCGCACCGCTCGGCCTCTGGCCGGCCTGGGCCCGCCCGCCCTCGGGCCTTCCCTGCCGCCGAGACATGTCGGCCCGGGCTGTCGCTCGATCGACGTTGCGCGACGCGTTCCGCTGCCGGTTGTAGATGTTCGACTGGCGATTGCCTGCGGCATAGCCGGCGCGGTAGCCCCGCCGGTAGCCGGAGCCGTAGCCGCGGTTGTAGCCGCGGTAATAGCCGTGGCGGTAGCCCGCCGGGCCCCACCAGCCGCCGGGCCGGCGCCAATAGGACGGCCCGGTCGCGAAGCCGAAGTGGAACGGCCCATAGCTGAAGCCGAATCCGAAGCTCCAGCCGTACCACGGGTTGTAGGAGACGCGAAAGCCATACGTCACCGGCCGCGGATAGTAGTAGTAGGGGCTGACCCAGGGCTGATAATAGTAGCCCGTCCCGTATACCACCGTCGGACCGTAGATGTAGCTGTACGTGTAGCCCGGCGTGTATCCGACGTAAACCACTTCCGGCGTGGAATCGTACACGTAGACGTACTTCACGTTGTAGTTCGGGTTGTCCGGTGGGATCTCCTGGACGTCGTCCGGGATCTCCACCGAGACCTTGAACGGCCCCTTCGGGTCATCCGACTCGTACCAGACGGCCTCGTAGGTGACGTAGTACCTGCCGTCGATCTCCAGCACCTGGTACTCCGTGTTCACGGCGTACTTCATATCGGTGCCCTCGATGGGCTCGAACTGCGGCTCGCCGCCGTAGGTCACCTCGATCGTGCCGTCGATCTTCACCGCGGAGGTCTGGGGGATCGAGTTGTCGAGCACCGCGTCCTTGGCTTGATCGGTGCCCGCCACATAGGTCAATACGCTCCCCCGCGCCGACTCCGGCGGGATCCTGGCGAAGTCGTCAGGCAACGAGTCCGACGATATGTAGCTCCAGGGTCCGTCCAGACTGCCGCTCGTATACCAGCGCCCGGAGATCACGATGAAGTACTTCTGAGTCCCGATGTCGACGAATACGTCGCTCTCGGTGTTGCTGATGTAGAGCAGGTCGGTCCCATCGATCGACCCATACTGTGGCGGGCCGTCGGAGATGACCAGATCAGTAGGCGTAGTGACGACGATGACGCGTAGGTCTTTGATGTCGAAACTGGTCTGCTGGGTCTCACCCTCGCTCTCCGCTTGAGCCGTGTCGGGGGGGATGAGCGACGCCACCTTGTCCGGCGTTCTCTCCGACTGCGCCCAGGGCCCCATCACGTCCGTCGCGCTGAACCAGGCCTCGTCGCCAGCATACAGGTAGTACGCCTTGGTGCCCGGATCGAAGACGATGACGAAGGGAGTGTTCACCACCCGCTTGAGATCGGTGTCCTCCACATCGTGCAGCACCGGCTCGCCGTCCAGGATGACCAGAATGGAGGGCTCGCTGGTGAAGACGATGTTCGGTGGATTGGTCTTCAGGTTCTCGGAGATGGAACGTTCCCGCTCCGCCATCTCGAGACCGGTCAATATGCGATCGAGCGATACGACCATGCCCCAGGCGGAGAGCTCAGCCTCAAGCACTTCCGCCAACCGCTGCGTCTGCTCTTCGGTGGCATCCGGGAACCGCACCCTCGGAACATCGACGCTGAGGACCGTCACGATACGGTTCTCCCGGTCGATTTCCGCGAACGCATCGAACCAGACGGCGCCGAAGACCATCTCGCTCTCACCTTCCGCCGTCATCGACACGGCCGCTCGCCCGGTGAGGTGGTCTCCCTCGAATGTCTCCAGCTGCGGCTGGTAGATCACGACGCGATAGCCGTCCTGTGTGAACTCGCGCGGCCACGCCAGGGTCGTGTCGTTCTGGGCGCCGCCGCCACCCAGTAGCCCCATCGCCGCGGTCAGGACGGTCGTAATCGGTATCGCCAAGTTCATGATTCCAGTCTCCCCGAGAACAGCGACTCCGCATCAACGGGCCGCCAGTCATCTCTACAATGATTGGTGTACAATAAAGTGTACGCCGCACACCGGCCATGGTTTAGGATCCGGTTGGCACTTGCAATGCCCAATCGACGCCGAATCGTGTTAATCGTGTCAACCCTGTTCCGGTTGCGGGTGTGCACGGCGCGCTATACTCTCCGCTCCACGAGTCCCGGGGTTGCTCGACCCCCTGTGATTCTCGGCCCGTGCGGCCCGGCTGGTGGCCGGGTAACGCTATGCAACAGGAGCCCAAATGCTGAAAAGCTCACACCTCATCATCCCGGCCCTGATCCTCGCTCTTGGCTGTGTATCGGGAACAGACAGGGCAGCGGATGAAGCGGCACAAGCCGAATCGCAAACCGATACGGAGGCCCCCATGACTGAAGCCGGTGGACCGGCTCCCGTCAGCGGCGACACGGTCACCACGGAAAGCGGCTTGCAGTACATCGTCATCTCCTCCGGCGACGGTCCCGCGCCCGAGCCAGGGCAGACAGTCTACGTGCATTACACCGGCTGGTTCACCGACGGCGGCAAGTTCGACAGCTCGCTGGACCGGGGCGTGCCATTCGCGTTCCCTCTCGGGCAGAGACGTGTCATTGCCGGCTGGGACGAAGGCGTGGCGCTGATGCGCGTCGGCGACAAGCGCCGATTCGTCATTCCGCCGGACCTGGCGTACGGGGAAGGTGGTCACCCGGCAGGGATTCCACCCAACTCGACTCTCATCTTCGACGTGGAGCTCGTGAGCATCGAGTAGTCAGACCCGGGCTGACCGGGCACCTGCGACGCCAGAGCCGGTTGGGCAGCGAAGGGGAGTATGAGCGACGGCATGGAGGTCGCTGTCCGTTGTGAAGGATTGAGGAAGCGCTACGGGGACGTGGTAGCCGTGGACGGGCTCGACCTCGAGGTCCTGGCCGGCGAGTGTTTCGGCCTGCTGGGCCCGAACGGCGCCGGCAAAACGACAACCGTCGAGATCCTCGAGGGGTTGCTCAAGCCTGATGCCGGCGACCTGGAGATTCTCGGGATGCGCTGGGGGCAGGACGACCGTGCGCTCCGGCAGCGCATCGGTGTCCAGCTCCAAGAAACGCAGCTGGCGGAAAAGCTCACCGTCGAGGAGACGCTCGGCCTCTTTCGCAGCTTCTTCAACCAGGGCCGCAGCCCCGATGAGGTGATGCGCATCGTGGGGCTGCAGGAGAAGCGTAACGCGTGGGTCTCGAGGCTGTCCGGAGGCCAGCAGCAGCGGCTGGCGCTGGCCTGCGCGCTGGTCAGCCATCCCGACCTCCTCTTCTTGGACGAGCCTACCACAGGCCTCGATCCGCAGTCACGCCGGCAGCTCTGGGACCTGGTGCTGGATTTCAAGGCGGCTGGCGGCACCGTCCTGCTCACGACTCATTACATGGAGGAGGCCCACAGGCTCTGCGATCGCGTGGCAGTGGTGGATCGTGGCCGCGTCATCGCCCTCGGTACGCCCGGCGCGCTCATCGCGGCTCTGGGTGCGGAGCACGTGGTAGAGATCGCTCTGGAGAACGACGGCCCCGCGGCCGACGAGTGGCTGCGCGAGGTCGCGGGCGTGCGGGACGTGCGGCGGGATCGCGAGGGGATCTTTCTGACGGTGAGTGAAGTGCACAAGACGATTCCGGCGCTTCTTGCCGCTGCGAAGGCGCGGGAGGCGGAGGTCTCCAGACTCACCACCCATCACGCGACGCTGGAGGACGTGTTCGTGTCGCTGACGGGCCGGCATCTGAGGGATGAGTAGGCTCTCGCACCCCCTTTGGCGGCTGACCCGGGCCCGGATCCTGGAATTCATCCGCGAGCCGGAAGCGATGTTCTGGGTCTTCGTCTTCCCCGTCCTGCTCGCACTGGGCCTCGGGATCGCCTTTCGCAACCGACCGGCCGAATCGCTGCGAATCGCCGTGCAAGAAGGGCCCGGCGCGGCCGCGCTGGCGGCGAAGCTCGACAGCTTCCCCGACCTCAGAGCTCGGCTCATGGATCCCGACGAGGCCGACAACGAACTGCGTACGGGCAAGCTCGCGCTGGTGGTCGTGCTGGGCGACTCGGTCACCTACGTGTTCGATCCCACCCGCAGCGAGAGCCAGCTTGCCCGCCGGGCCGTGGACGACGCCGTACAGCGGGCCGCGGGGCGCCGTGACCTTATCGAGGTGCGAGAGCAGCACCTCACGGAGCCCGGCTCACGCTATATCGACTTCCTCATCCCCGGCCTATTAGGTCTGAACCTCATGGGCAGCGGGATGTGGGGAATCGGCTTCAACATCGTCCAGGCACGGCGCAGCAAGTTGCTGAAGCGACTCCTCGCCACACCGATGCGCAAGAGCCACTACCTGATCTCGTACGGCCTCTCCCGATTCGTGTTCATGATCCTCGAGGTCGCGGCGCTCGTGGGGTTCGGCTGGGTCGTCTTCGACGTGCGGGTCCACGGCTCGATCCTCGACCTCTTCGTCGTGTCCGTGGTCGGCGCACTGTCCTTCGCGGGGCTGGGACTGCTCACCGCCAGCCGGGCTCTGACCGTGGAAGGCGTGTCCGGGATCATGAACCTGGTGATGCTGCCCATGTGGATTTTCTCGGGTGTCTTCTTCTCCTACGCCAGGTTCCCGGAAGCGCTGCAGCCCTTCGTGAAGGCCTTGCCGCTGACGCCACTCCTCGAAGCCCTGCGCTCCGTGATGATTGACGGCGCGCCGCTCAGCGCCAACCTGGGCCGCCTGGCCGTGATCGGCGCCTGGGGCGGGCTGAGCTTCGCCGCTGCGCTCCGGATCTTCCGCTGGAACTAGGGTGGTCCGCCTCAGTAATAACGATGCGCACGCCGCTGGGCTGAGCGGGTCTTCTCGCGAACGGCTCCGGGGTCGGGCACGGCAGGATCTTCTCGCTTCATGTCGCGCGGCCCCGGCCAGGATCGGTGACGGGCCACCGCGCTCCAAATGTCCGCTCCGAGAATCCTGCCGTGCCCTCCTTTCGCGGTAGAGAGTACGCTCGAGAATCCCCACGCCGTGCCCTGAGGGATGAGAGAGGGACGCCAGGGTGGGTCGTTCGAGCGCCTTGCCCGTCAACCTATCCTGCGGAGGGTAGCGCGACATGAAGCGAGACGACCCGCTCGGGCGTCCCATACCCACCAGCCGGCCGGCCGCGCGAGGCCCGGCACCCAACGGAAGTCCGTCCTTGACAAACAGATAGCGGTCCCTATAATGGAGGGCTGCACACCCCCCCGGGTTCGATGAAACTTTCTTGCAGCAGTGGTGTTATTATCCGCCGTCGGGCCCAGTGCGGCATGGGGCGGAGGGCCCGCCGCGGTGCGTCCCGGCAGGAGCGGATTCCCCGCGGGGGAGTATGTATAGACCTGAATGCAAAGTGGAGTAGAGCGTAGAGCGATGATCATGGATCGGGAGTCTGCACGGGCGAGGCGGGTGGCCAGCCAGGCGCTGAAGAGCCGGATGGCGGGGGAGGATTCCGCTCTCGATCAGTACCTTCAGGACGTCAGCCAGCACAGCCTGATCACCCCCCAGGAAGAGATCCAGCTGGCCCGGAAGGCCCAGAAGGGCGACACCCGGGCCATCCAGGCTCTCTGCAAGGCCAACCTGCGCTTTGTGATCTCGGTGGCGAAGAAGTACCAGGGCCGCGGCCTGCCACTGAGTGATCTGATCCAGCAGGGCAACCTGGGGCTGGTGACCGCCGCCATTAAGTTCGATCCGGACCAGGGCGTGAAGTTCATCAGCTACGCCGTCTGGTGGATCCGTCAGGCCATCCTTTCGGCGCTGGCGCACCATGGCCGCTCGGTCCGTGTGCCGCTCAACCGCGCCGCCGAGCTCTCCAAGATCCTCAAGGCGCGGCAGTCGCTGAAGGTCACGCTCGACCGCGAGCCGACCAGCGAGGAGATCGCGCGGCAGCTCAATATGAACCCGCAGACGGTCGAGATGCTGGAGGCGCTGAACGCCGGCGAGGTGCGACTCGACGCGCCGATCGGCGACAGCGAGGACAGCAGCCTGGTGGAGCGATTCGTGAGCGAAGAGGCGACCACCGCCGTCAGCGAGGTGGAGGATCGCCTGCTACGCGAGCAGATCGACGATGCGCTGCGCACGCTGCGTGAGCGGGACGCGCTGGTGCTGAAGCTGTACTATGGCCTCGGGGACGGTCGCGAGCACACGCTCGAGGAGATCGGGCAGCAGCTGGGGATCACCCGCGAGCGCGTACGACAGCTACGCGATCGCGCGCTCAAGGAGCTGCGAGAAGGCGATCGGGGTTCCGCTCTGGCGAGCTTCTCCGCCGCCTAAGCGTGTGAACTCCAGGAACGTGAGAAGGGCGCCGGCTGGCGCCCTTTTTCTATTCGTGTCCACTCGACACCGCAGGCGCTCCAGCCCGGACCGGGAGGCCTACAGCCTCTTCCACCGGCGCCGGTCAGGAAAGGTGTGAGCGGTTCGCTGGTTTCGGGAGTATCCGCAGGAGACAGCAGATGTCGGTAGTCAAGCTGATCCGGATCGTTCTCACTTCACCGGTGATGCTGTTCGCGGCGACGCCGGCGACTGGCGCACCCGACGCGATGACCCCGACCGTCAGCTACGTCGTCACGGTCGCACAGCCTCAGACGCACGTCTTCGCCGTAGAGATGGAAATCGCGGGCACCGGCTCGCGGGAGCTGGACGTCTCGATGCCGGTCTGGACTCCCGGCTCCTATCTCGTGCGGGAATTCCAGCGGCACGTCATCACATTCGCTGCGAGCGATGAGCTGGGCCAGCCGCTGGACTGGCGCAAGGTCGACAAGAACACCTGGCGCATCAACGCAGGTGCGGCCGAGAAAGTCATCGTCGCCTACGAGGTCTACGGCCGCGAGCCAAGCATCCGCTGGTCATTCGTGAACGACGAGGGAGGCCATATTCTCGGGCCGAACTTGTTCATGTACGTCGTAGGCGCGGCCGAGCTGCCCGTCTCGGCGAGATTCGAACTGCCGGAAGGCTGGCGCGTCGACGGCGGAATCGCTCCTTCAACCGACGATCCCTACCTGATCTCCGCCCGCTCCTATCATGAGCTGATCGACACGCCCATGCTGATCGGCAACTTCACCGACATCAGCTTCGAGGTCGAAGGAGTCCCGCATCTGATTGCCATCCTCGGGCCGAACAACGCCGACCTGGAGCGGCTTAGCGAGGACTTCGCTGAGATCATCAAGGTCTCTTCCAGCCTGTTCGATGGCCTCCCATACGAGCGCTACGCCTTCGTCTTCCTGACTCAGGCGCGGGGCGGCGGCCTCGAGCACGCTAACGGCACGACTATCGGCCTGGGCAGCATCGATTTCTCGGACCCCGGCTCATACCGATCGGTGCTCGGCATTACGGCGCACGAGCTCTTCCACGCCTGGAACGTGAAGAGGATCCAGCCCTCCGCCTTCCGGCCCTACGACTACGAGCAAGAGAACTATACCGATGCCCTCTGGTTCTACGAGGGCTTCACCTCTTTTTACGGCGATCGTATCCTCTATCGCGCCGGGCTCTCCGACCGCCTCGACGATCCCCTCGATCTCGTCGTCCAGTACAGGTCAGCGCCGGGCTACGCAATTCAGAGCGCCGCGGACGCCAGCTACAACGCCTGGATTCAGTTCTATCGTCGTGACGAAAGCAGCCGCAACTATCAGACGGACTATTACTTCAAGGGCAGGCTGATTGCCAATCTCTTGACGCTCGAGATCGCCAACCGCACCGCCGGCGCGAAGAGTCTGGACGATGTCATGCGGCTGATGTGGGAGAGGGCGCGCGACGAAGGCGCGGCTTTCGACGCAGATGATATCCGCGCCGTTTGCGAGGAGGTGGCCGGCGGTTCCTGCAAGACGTTCTTCGACAGATACGTCTTCGGGGCAGGCGCAATCCCGTTCGAGGAGTACTTCGAGCTGGCGGGCTATCACCTCGCGATCGACGAGAAGGCGACCCGAGAGCGAGACAGGTTCGGGTACCTGGGAATCTACATCGGCGAGTCGAACGGCCGTGTGCGCATCGACGGCGTGGTGAAAGGGACGCCGGCCTGGCACGACGGCCTGAACTACGGCGACGAGATCATGGCCGTAGATGGAGTCCAGGTGACCGGTGCAAGGTCGCTGCTTCAGTCACTCACCCGCTACCGCCCCGGCGAGGAAGTCGAGTTTCTCGTCTCACGCTATGGCGAGCCGCGAACGATCCCCGTGACGCTGGGGACCCAGAGCACACCCATCTACAGCCTGACGGAAATCGCGAACCCCACGCAGGCCCAGCTTGCCGTGCGGCTGCGCTGGCGGGAGGGGTCCCCCTGACCGAAGACCCGCCCACGCCGTTGCCCTTCTCGACCTTGCTCGGCTCGCTGCGCAACATCAACTTTCGCCCCGCAGAATCGCGGACATCCCATCGAACCGGAATCACGATCATGCTCCAGCACTCACGCTTGGCTTCAACCCTGGCCTTATTCGTGGCCCTCACGCAGGCAGGCCACCTGGCCGCCCAGGAGACGTCGCTGGCCACGACGGCGCGCTCTTCTGTCACCGCGCCGACCCTCGTGGCACCTGGCGACTATCTTGGCTACCCCGTGGGCGCCGACTTCAGGCTCGCCGGCTGGGATTCCATAACCGGGTACCTGAACCTTCTGGCCGAGTCATCCCCCGCCCTGCGGGTGGATACCATCGGCCGAAGCACTCTGGGCCGTCCCTTCGTCGTCGTTACCGCGACGGCGCCGGAAAACATGGCGCGGCTCGAGGAGATCCGCCGGAACCAGGCGAAGCTGGCCGATCCCAGAAGGCTGGCGGAGGGCGACCTGGACGCTCTGCTGAATACCCAACCCGCAGTAGTACTCATCGCGAACAACATCCACTCCACGGAGATCGCCTCTAGCCAGGGGGTGATGGACTTGGCCTACACGCTGGTCAGTGACCCGGAGCTCGCCGAGGTACTGCGCAACGTGGTCGTTCTGCTCATCCCCTCCGTTAACCCCGACGGCCAGCAGATGGTGGTGGACTGGTATAGTCGTACCCTGGGCAGCCCTTTCGAGGGCAGCAGCATGCCCTGGCTCTATCACTACTTTGTCGGGCACGACAATAACCGCGACTGGTTCATGCTCACCCAGGCCGAGACCCGGTTGGTAACCGACCTGCTCTACGATGAATGGTTTCCCGAAGTGGTCTACGACGTGCATCAGATGGGGAACCGCGGGGCGCGGTTCTTCGTGCCGCCCTTCGACGATCCATCCAACCCGAACATCGATCCGCTGGTGGTGCGATCGATCTCGCTGTTCGGCCTGCAGATCTCCACCGACCTGGAGGCGGCCGGCAAGTCGGGCGTGGTTGACGGTGAGCGGTTTGATCTCTGGTGGGACGGAGGGCTGCGCACCGTGCCCGCCCGGCACAATATGTTGGGCATCCTATCCGAGTCGGCCAGCGCGCGGATCGCGTCTCCCATCTTCCAGGAGCCCGGCCAGGTCGACCGGCAGCCGGAATTCGGGATCAGCTATCCGAACCCCTGGCCGGGCGGCTGGTGGCGGATCCGCGACATAATCGACTACCAGATCATCGCCGCTCGCTCAGTGATCAGCCTGGCGGCGCGCCAACGCCGCAAGCTGATCCGCAATTACGTGGAACTCGGCCGGCGCGCCGTGGAGGCAGGGCGCAGCGATCCACCCTTCGCTTACATCATCCCGGCCGAGCAAAGGGATGTAGGTAGCGCGGCGGCCATGCTGGAGATCCTTCGCCGCGGTGGCGCCGAGATCCACCGGGCTGCAGCCCCTTTCGAGGCCGACGGCATCGAGCACAAAGCGGGCGACTGGGTGGTGCTCATGGCTCAACCCTATCGGGCCCACGTCAAAGACTTGCTGGAACGTCAGAACTACCCCGACCGCCGCATCTACCCGGAAGGCCCGCCGGACACCCCCTACGACGCCGCGGGCTGGACCTTGCCGCTGCAGATGGGCGTGCAAGCCGTGGAGGTGATGACGGAGTTCGAGGCCGACCTGAGGCTGCTTGAAGGCGCCGTCCAACCGCCTGCCGGTAGCGTGAGCGGATCGGGTCCGGTCTTTGCTCTATCCAACGCCACCAACGCGGCAAACCTCGCGATCAATCGCACCCTCGGAAACGATGGACAGGTCGTGCTCCTGTCCGACACTACACGGCTCGGCGACCGCCTCTGGCCGGTCGGGAGCGTGCTGCTGCGCGGCCCGGGGGTGCGAGATCTCCTCAGCGACCTTGCCGTGACTGAGGGGCTCTCGGCGGAATCTTTCTTCGGAAGCGCGCGCGGGTACGAGCTGAACGCGTTGCGTGTAGGTCTCTACCAACCCTGGACCGCGTCGATGGATGAAGGGTGGACGCGCTGGGTCTTCGAGACCTGGGACCTTCCCTACCGGACGGTCCACGACGCCGAGATCCGTGCCGGAGGGCTCAATGATCGCTACGATGTCATCATCCTGCCCGACCTGTCGCCGAGCTCGATCGTCGAAGGGCGCAAGCCGGGGACGGTCCCAGCGGAGTACGCTGGCGGTCTCGGGGACGCCGGCACGGCGGCGATCCGTGCCTTCGTCAAGGCGGGCGGCACGCTGATCTCTCTCGACTCGTCCTCCGACTTCGCTATCGAGCAGTTGGGCCTGCCGGTGAAAGACGTGCGTCCGCCGGTCAACGAACAGCGATCCGCTAGCGCGTTCTACGCCCCCGGCTCGATCCTCGCCGTGACCATCGATGCCAGCCACCCGCTCGGCTATGGGATGCCCGAGGAGAGCGCGGTCTACTATTCCAACAGCCCGATCTTCCAAGTGGAGGAAGACGCGAAAGGTGTGACCGTCCTCGCCCGCTACACGGAGGCCGGCCAGTTGCTCAGCGGGTACGCAGTGAACAGCGATTTCCTGGCCGGCAAGCCAGCTCTTCTGGAAGTCAGCTCAGGTGCCGGCCGGGTGATCCTCTTCGGGTTCCGCCCCCAGCACCGAGGCCAGACCCACGAAACGTTCAAGTTCCTCTTCAACGCTGTCTACCGCGGCGCTGCCACCGGTCCGGAGCAGTTGGAGTTCTAGTTGAACGGCGAAAATCAGCTTATCCGCCGTCTCGGGGGAGCGGCGGTCGCGCTCGAGACAGCCTTTCTGACCAGCGGCTTACCTAGCGAGGTACGGCTCGAGGCCGTGGAGCGCATCACCGCCGCCGTACGCGCTCACGGTCCCG